>ERZ773008.1835-NODE-1835-length-14503-cov-21.782115_pt1 | contig 14503 bp, 38 predicted proteins | sample MGYA00580664_ERZ773008 | MGnify/ENA primary metagenome ERZ773008 (study PRJEB29015, sample SAMEA2738016) | human oral metagenome | biome: human oral; feature: human-associated habitat; material: dental | place: China | collected 2048 ... | reverse complement strand
TTTAACAATTACTAAAAAAGATAAGTAATTTATCCCCCTCTCCCAGAGGGGTAAAACTAAGAGTGATAAACTCTAAGCCTCAACTACTTAGATTATATCACTTCTTACAAAAAAAATCAATAACAGGAGTGATGAAAATGAGAGTTTTATCAAATTTAACAGATTGGAATGATGGGAAAAAAATAACAGTTTATGAAGAAGATGGAAAATTATATGTTTCTGATAATTTTACAACTTTTGGAGAAAAAATAGATATAGATAGATGGTTATCTGTTTACAAAATATTTTTTGGGGAAGATGAAACTTTTAGTTTAACAAAATCAGAAAAAAAACTTTTCAAAATGGGAGTTTATAACAATTAGTTAAAGGAGGATAAAATGAAAAAGATAACAAGAAAAATAATAATAAATGCTTTAAAAAATAATGAAATTAAAATAGTATGTACTCACTTAGATAGTGGGTACTGCTCACAAGTTGAAGTGCCTTTTGTAGTAACAGGAGAATATAGAGAACATTTAATCAGAATGTATAATCAAAATAATAAAATGTTTAGAATACAAAATAGTAATAAATTTAGTTGTTTGTACGATGATTATATTATAGAGGGGTAAAAAGCCCCTCACGAATACAAGGAGGAATTATGGAAGAAAAAAAAAGAAAAGGTTATAAAACTTCAAAAAAACAGGTTGAGGCTAATAACAGATATTTAGAAAATAATGAGGGGGCAAAAGAAAAAAAGAAAATATCTAATTTAAAAAGTAATGGGAAAAAATTTATTTTAGCCTATGCAAAGCTGGAAGAATTGGAGGAGTATGAAAATTTTATAAAAGAAAGAAAAAAAAATTTAAAAAAAGTATTGACATAATCATTTGATTATGATAATATATAGGTGTAAGATGAACTAAAAACATAAAATGTAATGGCTTCTAGCCAAAAATAAAATTTTATGGAGGTATTAAAATGAAAAAATTAGTAGGATATGTAATAACAGATAGTAATGTGAGCCCTTGTGGTACTAAATTAAGTTATGGAGCAAAAGACCAATATCAATTGTGGGAAGCGTATTCAACTCCAGAATTAAATAGATATGGTGAAGATACTGGAGAAAAAACATTAGAATTCTATTGTATAGAAACTAATATAGATGAAAGCCAATATAAAAATGAATATAAAGGTTTACCACTTTTAAGAAGTTGGGAATGTAATGTTTATAGAGAATTATAAAAAAATAAAAAAGATGAGTTTTTAATGCTCATCTTTTTCATTTTCCTTGATTTCATCTAAAATCTTTTTAATTTCTTCATTTTCATATCTTTTATTCTTAGAAAATATTATTATTCTTTTGTCTTTAACTTTTATTCTATATTCTCCATCTCCTAAATGATGTATCAATTTTGGTATATGTCTAATTCTCACTAAACTCATTACTGTAACTCCTCAACTTCTATGATAAAAAAATCTTTTTCTGCTCCTGTTTTCTTAGTTGCTTTAAGTTCACAAATTTGGTCATCATCTATAAATAAAAAGCCTTTTAAACAGTCAAAAATTGATTTAAAATAATTGTCTATATCTCTAATTCTATTATCTGCAAAAAATAAATTTACTTTTACTTTTAATCTTCCTTTAAAAGTTTTATAGCCTTTTGATTTTAGAAACCATTGAACTTTATCTCTAAATTCTCTACCCTCATCACTTAGTACCTTTCTTTTACCACCTCTCGCTATCTTCCAATGTCCATTAACACTGTCTGGTTTATATGGTATCTCAAATCTTTGCTTCATTTCATCACTTCCATAAAAGCATTGCTATTGAAAGAGCTTCTATAACACTAATTGTAAGCAAACTATAAATTATTTTCTTGCATTCTTTTACTTTCTTTTTTGTAGTATGATGTTTTAACTTTTCATTGAAATAGTCCCCAGTAGCTTCATTGGCTAATTTAAATAAAAAATCTCTGTTTCTGTTTTGAGCAGCTAAATTATCATTGTCCTTTTTTAAAATCTCTATTTCTTCTTTTAAGTCATCTATTTCTTTAACATAAGCCTTATTATCTTGCTTCTTATGTCTCAGATTTTTGATTAAATTTAAAAGATACTCCTCACACTCTTCTTTGCTGTTTAACTTACTAGCATTGTAAGTAACTCCAGCTTCTTTATTAGCTCTTGTTATAAAACCTCTGTAATAATCTCTCATTGTCATTTTTTTATTTACCATCTGTTCCTCCTATATTTTTTAATTTTCTTTTGCTTTGCCAATTAAATTCTATGTATTTACACATTTCTAAAAGCCTATCATAGACTTTATTAACTCCATTAATTTTAAGATGTTCTTTAAGTTCTCCAACTTTTAGATTAGTTGTTATTATAATCGGCTTCCCTGCTCTATATCTTTCATCAAATAATCTAAAAATTTTCTCTTCTGCCCACATCTTGCCATTTTCTCTATTGATGTACTCGCTTCCTAAGTCATCAATGAATAATAAATCCACATCTTTAACAGCAGATATGAAACTTTCTTCCTCATCTATATTTTTTCTAATTCTGTTAAAATATGCTCCTAGTGAGAAACTTAGAACTGAAAAACCTTTTTCATCTAGCATATTACAAACACAATTTGCTAAGAATGTTTTACCTGTTCCAACTCCACCAGCAAAAATATATCCATTCTTTTCTATGCTAAAATCTTCAGCATATTTGTAAAGTTCTTGATAGATTTTTCTCTCTTCTGTGTTAGATTTATCTATTTCAGCATTAGAAAAAATGTTACTCCCAGCATTTCTATCAGTTATAGACAAGTCTTTAAATCTTTTCAATCTCGCTTGTTTTCTGTAACTTCTCACACAAGCACAATCACGGCTAAATGTGTAACCTTGTGGAGTTTTGTATTCTGTAACTTCTCCACAAATTTCACATTTTTTAAGAATTATATCTCCATTTTCTAATACTTCTACTGGCTTTCTTTCTATAAAATCAAAATCATTGTTTTTTATTTTTTCAGCTAATTCTTTGATACTTGTTATACACATACTAATCCCCCCATTTTATATCTTGTGCTGGTGTATTATTTTGAGTGTTTTTATTAACAGGACCATTTATTTTTTGATTTAGATACTTTTCAAACTTAGAGCCAAATAAAGTATCAGGACATAAATACTTTTCCATATCCGTATTTAGCCACTCGGAACATTTTTTATCTATTACAGTTTTAAAATCTTCTAGTGTATAGCCATCATTAATCCTAGCTTTTATGTGTTTAGTTGTATTCTTAGAACTTGTTTTATATTTAGTTCCTGCTTTCTCATTCAAATAGTCAACAGCCTCTTTATATATATTATTATTAAGTTCTTTATTTAAGTTATTATTATTTAATTCTTTATTGTTTGAAATTTTTTCAATGCATGCATTTGAATTTTTTAAATCCTTGCATTCAAAATTTTTAAATCCTTGCTTTTCAATTTCTTCATTGCAAGGTTTAGAATTTTTTAAATCCTGTGTTTTAAAAACTAACTCCTCTATTTTATTAAAATTAATTCTAAAATATCTCTTCATCGGCATTCCTTTATTTTCTTGTTCAAGGATACCTAATTTTGTCAATTCTTCAATAATTTTACTTTGCTTATGATTAGAAAGTCCTGTTTCTTCTTCTAAAGATGGAGAAGTTTTATAAAACCAACCTTCATCATTAGCAAGCCCATCACTAGCTTCTATTAAAGTTGTTAATAAAAACCCTGCTTCTATTCCTATTGCTTTAACTATTTGTTTATTTAATACAAAATAACTACTTGACATCAATAATTGTTTTAATGTTCTATCTTCCATTTTTACCTCCTGTATATTTGGAGAGCTTCGGCAGTTCTCCTATTTATTAATTCAATTAGTAGAGCCTATATAGAGCCTGCCAAAGCGACATATAGACCCCACTAATTCAAGTAATAAATTTAGTTGGAATTAGTAGGAAAAATATTAATATTTCTTTTATCATCAACATTTCACAATTAGGAAATTTGGTAGGAAATATTGATGTAAAATAATGCATTAATTATTTTAGAATATGTAAAATTTTTATTTATTTTATATTGATATATATAGAAAAATTATTAGAATTTTTTTAGAATTTTATTTTACATTAAAATATTTCAAAATATTTATAGTATTAAAATATCATTTAATTTCAATAAGAAACTAAAATATAAAATATTTTAAAATATTTTGTGCATATTCTTATTAACTTCTCCAGAAAAAATCTTAATAATTTCATTGATATATAAAGAAAAAATTAATATTTATCCAGAAAAGCATTTAAAAAATCTTGAAAGTTTTACATCAAACATCTTTACCAGCTGCCTAGAATTGTCCACAGATTAACCTTAGTCTCTCTGTGTTAGGTAAAGATGTAAGATGGCTGATTTTTTACATCAAAAAAACTGCACACAGCAAAAAATATAGTTGTAAATTGACGGACTTACAACGGTACGGCTAGTTTTAAAATTCAGATATTGCTATCCTATAAAATCCACTAGCTTGTTTACACCCTAGAATGCTTGTAAGATTAGTTCTTACACAGATAGCCATAAGGAAAGAAATTTTATTTTTACTTTCTGGGGGGAGTAAAAACTTATGGCTATGTGTCTAAGGACTAGCCTTAGATTTGTATTATTTACTCCTTTGATTTATAATATATTTGTGAGATATTTTATAAACTAAGGAGTGATTTTATGGAACATTTTTTAACTTTAATTTCTCAATCTTTTATTACTCTAATAGCTTTCTTTTTAGGTAAATGGCAAGATAGATATAAATATAAGATTGAAGCATATAAAGAAAGATACTTACATCTATATTGCCCATTTATAGCAATTTATGTTTCTTACATAAGAATAAATGAAAAGCCTAAACCTAATAACTTAGAATTTAGAAATAAAATTCTTGAACTAATTAAAAATAATATTCTTTACCTTGATACTAATTCATTAGCATATTTTCAATTTTTCTTTACTATGATTAAGTTTAAAAAATATGATAGTAACAAAATCTTTTTAAATCTAATCAAGAGTATGCTAGTAGAATGTAAACACATAGAAAAAAATTTAAGATACCCAATGAAAGCACAGTTATTGTTAAGCCGTCAAAATCTCTTAGACGAATAGATTTGTAGAAAACATATATTGTTGCTACTATTGAAAATAACAAATAAAATAAAACTTCTGTTTTCATTATTCTCCTTTCTTTTTTATGATTATTTCGTATCCTAACTTCTCTAAAAATTCACATATTCTATTAAATTGATTGTTAGGTTTATTAGTTTCCAGCCTCTTCATAAAGATATGGAAACCTTGTTTACTAGGAAATTCTAATTTATCAGATAATTCAGAACGATTTTTAAAATTAATTTTCCTTTCATTATCTAATAAATTAAAGATTTTTTTACAATCCATAATCTACCACCTTTTTAATACATTTGTGTTAATATAAAATTAAAAAAATATTTTCAAAAAATTTATACTTTTCTATATCTTAATACATTAGTGTTAAAAAGTCAATAAAAATTTTAAACAAAAAAGAGAGAATAAATCTCTCTTTCTTAAAAAATATTAAAATAGTCCTTTATATCTTCAATTTCACTTTCTAATTCTTGATTTTTATCTTCTAGTTCATCAATCTTATATTTTAATTTTTCATTTTCTTTTTTTAAATTTTCAACTTCATCTTTTAAATCTTTAAATTCACAATAATCAACATAATTTTCGTCATTACTTTCGTCTTCTTTACAAGAAACAAAAACAAAAGATAATAACAATATAATTAGTACCCTATTTTGCACGGTTTATAACCTCTCTTTATTGCCTCAGATTTTTCAATAGCTATAATCTTTTTGGCTTTTCTTAAACCTCTACAAGTCTTAGTTGGGTGATACTTCTTTCCAGTAGGTGTAATATATACAATTTCAGCTAAAACTCCAATAGATAAAACTAGAAATAACACCATTATTAATCTTTTCATAATAAACCCCTCCACTTATATAAAAATTTTATTCTTTCTTTCTCCAGAAAAATAATTCGTCAGTAAAATTTTCTTTTGTATAGTAGTATTTTTCTTTTCTTTTATTTATTATTTTTCCAAATTCAAATAACTGTTTTAAACTATCTAATTTTTTAATTTCCTTTATTTCTTTTCTATATTTAAAATACTCAAATTTAGAAAGTCCGTCATCTCCAACATAAAAAGGCATAGATGAAGTATAAATAAGGCATAGAATAGGAGAGATTAAAAAACTTATATTAAAAACTATCTCAATAGTTTTATTGATAGAGTGGTCTCCAAAAAATTCGGGAATTGTAACAATAATTAAAGCTATAAAGCTAAATATATAATTTCCTGCAATTAAGAACATAATAAAAAATGTTAAATACATTAAAAAATCTGAAATATCTCTAAATTTAAAAAAAGCAACCAGTAAATTAAAAAAAATAAGTAAATAAAATATTTCCATAGCCCCTCCATTTATTTATAAATATTTATTTGAAATAACCTGTATAACTCTTCCCTCAATCTTCAAATATACTTGCATATCCTTAGTTATTAAAATATCCTCATATTCTGGGTTATCACTTTTTAACATAACAATTTTGCTTTTAGCATCCATAACCATTCTTTTTATAAAACTTTCATCATTATAAGTTACAACATATATTTTATTTTTTACATAATCTATGTTATCTGGGTCAACCAGAGCATAATCTCCATCTTCTAAGGTCGGCTCCATACTATTACCGTTTATTTCAACTAAAAAACTCCTATCAGAAAAATTACCTTTTTTAATTGGAAAATAATAAATTTCTTGGTCTAAATTTATATATCCATTTCCAGCGGAAGCCTTACCATAAACGGGTAGTATAACAGTATTTACTTTCTGTTCTTCCATATTAAAGGCACTGCCTTTTAAACTTTCTGGCATAATTTCATCAAGATATGCTTTTTCAAATTGTTTTTTATATAATGGATATGCTTTTATAAATTTTTCTAAATTATCTTTGTTAATAGGTCTTGTTCCCTTTTCAATTTTATCAATATAAGTAAAAACGATTTCAGTTTTTTCTGCTAATCTTTGTAAACTATCACCATTTTTTAATCTAATTTCTTTTAAAATTTTTCCAAAAGTCATAGAAAACTCCTTTCATTTTCAACATTTTATAATATTTTTGAAAAAAAGTAAAATTTTTGTTGACTTTTTAACACATTTGTATTATACTATCATCAAGAAGAAAAAGAAAATTTTTTGCAGATTATTTAACACATTTGTATTAAATTAAAAAGGAGAGATAAAATGAAAAATTTTACATTGGAATTTGCAGACCATCAATGGATTATGTATACAGAAGCAGATAACTTATATGGAAATCAAATAGACAACTATTTCAAACTTCCAGACCTAGCATATTTAGAAGATGAATATACTTCTATAAATGCTTACTGGGATAGCAATGAACAAGCTGGATATATTGATATAGAGATAACAGCAGTTCACAGTGATAGCACTTATCCATTTAATTATAAATTCAATGATTTCAACAAGTTTGTTGAAGCATTGAACAATTTAGAAAATGAAATTGAAATAGATAAGTTGAATGTAAATGATTGGGAATATGAAAAAAAAGACCCATACGGAAGCAGAGGATTAAGCATAAGAGATTTTATATAGGAGGAGAAGAAATGAAAGATTTATATTTTTTATCAGAAGAAACAAGATTAATATTTGGATTAGTAGAATTAACAGCAAAAGCACAAATGGACTTTTTAGGAATAGACCAAAGCTATTACATTAATAAATCAAAAGCTAAAAATTGGTATGAAAAAATTAAAACTAAGTTAGAAAATTGTGAACACGGTTTTAAAGACTTGGCTATTGAAAAATTAGAAAAACTTTACAGAGGAATGGAAGGGAAAATATAAATGGCATACATAGATAGCAAGAAATTAAAAGAAGAAATAAAAAATGCTTTTGTTGATGAAAATCAAGAAGGCATTGAAGGAATTACTGCAATAGGTATAAATGGTGGATTAAATATGGTATTACAAATAATAGAAAGAATGGAAAAATAGGAGGGAAAAATGCACTGTAAGACACTTCAAAAATACTGGAATAAAATACCTTTCCCAGCTGGAATAACACTGGTAGAGGCAGTAGAAATAATAGAAAAATATATAGAAATGGAGGGAGAAAATGAAAAAGAAATTAAGAGAGCTTAGAAAGAAAAGAGAGTTTGTAAAACTATGTAAGGGAGCTTTAAGGATAAGTTACTTTGCATATTGGGATCGTAATTGCTCTATAAAAAGATTTGGAAAAAAAACTAATATAACTAATATGGATTTTATCGCGAATATGAATTTAGCAGATAAACTTTGTAAATATTATAAAACAAAAGTAAAAGCTAAATCAAAGAAAAGAGGTGGTAAAAATATTAAAAGCTAAATTTATAGATAAGATACTGGAAGCACTGAGAGATGAAGCAAGAAAAATAAAAATATTCGGAAATACATTTCTTACATATTTTTATGAAATTGAAAACAAAGATAAATATATGCAAGAAAAAAGATTGACCGAGGAAAGAGAGATACTTGATATTCTTATACGATTAAAATTTAATAAAACTCTCAATGAATATAAACTTAATGAAATTGTAATTGATTATGAATTAAATACTTTTAAAATAAAATATAAAACTGGAAAAGTTATAACTAAAAGTCTTGGTAGATATGGAATAATGGCAATATGGACAAAGATAATTGAAATATTGGAGGCTGAAAATGAAATTTAATAAATTTAAAAAGGCAAGTTTTTGGCAAATAGTTAAGTTTAAAGTTATATGGATATTTAAAATTTTATGGAGTGTTATTAACTATCCGTTTAATTTATTTGATAGATACATATAGGAGGAAGAAAAATGAATTTAAATTTTAGAACATTAAAAGCAAGTGAAATAGATGTGAAACCACAAACAGTAAAGGAAAATGGATTTTCTTTATTGTTATATAAAAATGCCAGAGTTGATATGGATGTCCTAGATGAAACAGTAGGACCACTTAACTGGCAAAGAAAACATAGTAGAGAGAATGCTAATTGTATTGTATCTATTTATGATGAAGATAAAAAAATATGGGTAGAAAAAGAAGATACAGGAACAGAAAGTTTTACAGAAAAAGAAAAAGGACTTGCCTCAGACAGTTTCAAAAGAGCTTGTTTTAATTGGGGAATAGGTAGAGAACTTTATACATCACCATTTATATGGATAAGTGATAGTAAGTATATCAAAAAAAGTAAAGAGGGGAAATTAGCCTTAACAGATAAATTTTCAGTTAAAGAAATAACTGTTGTAGATAAAGTTATAACTGGACTTGAAATAATAGATAGTAAAGGAACAGTTGTATTTTCTACTAAATCTAAAAAAACAACTAAGAAAGAACAAGACAAGGCACAAGAATATTTGAACAGTAGAGCTGGAATGATAGAAAAATTAACTGAATATGTTACAGGAGAAAGACTTGAAAAAACTCTAAAACATTTTGGAGTAGAAGCATTTTGGCAAATGACGGATGAACAATTAAAAGAGGCTTGTCAAAAAATATTTAAAAAATAAGGAGAGAATAAATGAAATTTTATGATGTAGCAAAAGACTATATTGAAAGAATGGAATATTTAGAACAAGGTATCAATGCAGAAACAGGAGAAATGACAGATAATTCAAATCAGTTAGCAATATGGACTGAGGAGCTAACACAAGATTTAAAAGATAAATCAGCAAATGTAATAGCAGTTGTCAGAAATCAAGAGCTTACTATTGAAGCTCTTGATAATGAAATAAAAAGACTGCGAGCTATGAAAGATAGCCTAGAAAAGAAACTTTATAAATTTGAATGTTATATAAAAAATGTAATGGTTGTAAATGGGATAGAAAAAATTGAAACCCCAATAGGAAATATTAAATTTACTAAGTCTACTACTACTGAAATTTATGATGAAAGTTTGATAGACAAGAAATTTATAGAAGTTGTAACAACTGAAAAAATATCAAAAGAAAAAATAAAAGCTGCTCTAAAAGCTGGGGAAGAAGTTCAAGGAGCAAAACTTGTTGAAAATAAAAATTTAAAGATAGGATAGGAGTAAATAAAATGGAGAAATTAGGATACACAAGGCAAACACAAAAACTTATATACTGGTTGCTTGATGACTTTGCTAACTTTTGGCAAGGAAATGAAGCAGGAGCAAGACCATCATTTATAGAACTTGCATACACAAAGCAACTTATGAAGGGAGAGTTTACTAAAATCTATAATGGTTTTGATACTGTTAAAAATGCTCAGGCATTCCTAATTTCTTCTATCTACAATAAGGATAACCTAACAGTAGATGAACTTACAGACAATATTATAAAGGCATTACAGAGCCTAGCAATTCAAAATGGTGGATTTAGTTTATCACTTGGAAGCCTAACACAAAAACAAGCCAATGATTTTGTGAAATGGCTATTTGAAATGGCTATATACTGGGAGATACCTTTAAGGCAAGAAATAAGAGATTTATTTGCAGAGGATTATCAAGATACTTTTATATGGGTAACTCTTAAAAAGAAAATATGTTGTATTTGTGGAAAGCCAGGAGAACTACAACATTTTGATAGAGTTGGAAGCTCAGGCTATAAATCAGATACAGGGCTAAATTATAGGGTGATGTGCTTATGTAGAGAGCACCACGATGAAGCTGATAATTGTATAAGTAGAATGGATTTTATGAAGAAATATCATCTTGCTGGGATATATCTAAACCCTGAGCAAGTGAAAGAATTGAAGAAAGTATATAAAGGACACTTTCAAGCATTTAAGGAGGAGAAATGAAAGTAAAAATAATTTTAGAATTTAATCCAGGTGATTTAGAAGATAGTATAAATAAATTTTTAAAAAGTCAAAAAATAAAACTTGTTGATATTAAATTTGGTGGAATTAAAGATTGTGCAGTTTTAATAATTTATGAAGAAATTTAGAAATTAGATTATGTAACTATTTCTATTTTTGAAACAGCCAGAAAATACAGAGGTTGAACATATTGCCGACGTCGGGAAGATGTTTAATTATAAGGAGGAGAGATGAAATATATAAAATTTGAATTTGGAAATGGACTTTACGATTTGATAAATGTTGAAAAAGTTAAAAGATTTATTATTTGGGGAAATAGAATAGATGTTATTTATAGTGATGGCGATGGTTGTGGTCATGATGTTGATAGATACATTTATGTAAAAGAAAATGAAGATTCTAATTCAACAAGATTGAATAATTTTGAAGAAGTAAAAGAAAAACTTTTAAAATTGTGTGATGATTGATATGGATGTTAAAAATAAAAAAGATATGGAGATATTTTATAAAAAAGCCTTAAAGAAAATATTAAGTTTTAGAGCTGATGAATTGACCTTGGAAGAATTTACACAGGTTAAGAGATATGCTGAGAAGCTAGAAGTTTATAGATTTGTGAGGAGGAAGTAATGCAGGAAAATAAAGAACTATTTGAAGTTAGACAATATTTTGATACATATTTAGAGAAAAAATGGGTATTTGATACGAGAGAAGAGGCAGAGAAATTTTATGAATTAATGAATAATAAAAGAATAAGTAATTTAACAATGTATCAAATAAGAAAAGTAAGTACAAATAAAATATTAAAATAAATAATTTGGAGGAAGCAATGAACATTAATAAAATAAAAGAAGATAAGTATGAAATAGATGAAAGAACTTTAAATTTATTATTAGATGCATATTACACAATGGAAGCGTTGCAATGTGGAGGAGTAGACAACTGGAATGATTACTGTGATTCTATAAATAGATACAGAGAAGAAGAAGAAAAACGCAGAGGGAAAAAGTTTGAATATTGGGATGAATTTATAGAAGATGTCATAAATGAAATAGAATAATGGAGGAAGTAATGAAAAAGATAATAGAAATAAGTGTAGAAATGCCATATCATAGTGAAACATATACTGTTGGAGAAGAAGCTAGTGGAGCATCAAGGACTTTTTATAAAGGTGGAATTATCAAAGAAATAAAAAGAGTTATAGGAGAAGAAGAAACTGTTTATTTAATTACAACAGAAAAAGGAATAACTTTGGAACTTAAAAACTCTCAATCAGGATTGAGAATAATATGGGAGGAAGAATAAAAATGGAAAAAGAAAAGGTATTAGAGATAGAATATCAAGAAGTATTTGATAAAATTGCAGTTAGAATTAAAAATTTAAATGATGATTTTTTTGCAGATGGTTTATTAAAAGAAGATGTTGAAAAATATAATTGTCAGTTTTTAGAAAGTCCAACAGATTTAGAACAACGCATAATATGGCTATATGATGATATTTTCCTATCAGATAATGATATTCATTGTTACTCTGAAGAAACAGTAAATAAAATAAAAGAATTTGTTGATTATGTGAATGAAGAATATGGAATACCTAAGAGATGGAGAGCAAAAGAAAATGATTGTTACTATACAATTTTTGGAGAAAATATTGAAAAAAAATCACTCGCAGATGATAAATTTTACAACTTAGGAAACTACTTCAAAACAAAAGAAGAAGCACAAAAAGTAAAAGAAGAATTAGACAAATTCTGGGCTAAGGTAAGAGCAGGAGAGATTGGAGGAGATGAATAATGACACAAGAAATAATCAAAATAGTAGGGATAGAAGTGAAGATGCCATATCATGATGAAACATATATAGTTGGCGAAAAACCTGATGGGCATATATCTGGGATAGTAAGAAATGCAGGTATTGTTAAAGAGATAAGATTGGCAGAGGACGATGATTCAATTCAAGAAAGAGATGTCATTTATATAAAAATGGAAAAAAATGGAATAATATTGGAATTATCCACAAGTCAACCAGGTTTAAGAATAATTTGGAGTGATGAAAATGTGGAAGTGTAAAAAATGTGGAGGAACTGAATTTATAGAAAGAGTTGTAGGAGGATATGAAAAATATAGTGGCTATGGTAAAGATGGCTATCCTCTTGAATTAGAAGAAAGCGACTATGAAACAAATGTAGAATGTCAAAATTGTGGATTTGTTGATAGTAGCATATTTTTAATAGCTGATTGGGAGGAATAAGATGAGAGAGATTAAATTTAGAGCTTGGCATAAAGAAGAAAAAATAATGGGAGAAGTGCTAGGTATTGATATTCTCCATAAAGAAATATTTTTTTCAAATGGTGATGTTGATTGTTATGGATTTTCGGATTTTAAATATATAGAACTTATGCAATACACAGGATTAAAAGATAAAAATAATAAAGAAATTTATGAGGGAGATATTATAACTTTGCATAATAGCAAATATAAAGTTATTTTCAATATTGAAGGAGCAAGATTTGTTTTAAGAAATGATGAATTTGAATTAGAAATCACTTTTATAAACCACAATAACGAAAGAATGGAAATAGTTGGGAACATTTATGAAAATCCCGAATTGTTAGGAGAATAAAAATGAAAAAAATTCTTGATGTATGCTGTGGAAGTAAGATGTTTTGGTTTCAGAAAGAGAGAAATGACACAGTGTATATGGATAATAGAGAAGTTAAAGATGTGCTATGTGATGGAAGAAAGTTAGAAATAAAGCCAGACATAGTTGCAGATTTTAGAAATATACCTTTTCCAGATAACAGTTTTAAGTTAGTAGTTTTTGATCCTCCACATTTATACAGAGTTGGAGAAAAAAGCTGGTTGGCTAAAAAGTATGGCCATCTAAGTAACAACTGGAAAGAAGATATAAAGCAAGGTTTTAAAGAATGTTTTAGAGTTCTTGAAATTAACGGAATATTAGTTTTTAAGTGGAATGAGGAGCAGATTAAACTTAATGAAATATTAAAACTCACTGATGTTAAGCCTTTGTTTGGTAATAAGAGGGCTAAGACACATTGGCTAGTATTTATAAAAGAGGAGTAGCTATGATTAAGAAATATGTTAAAAAGCCTGTGGAAGTGAAAGCAATACAATTAACAAAGGAAAATATAATTGAAGTGTTTGATTTTTTGGATGGGGCAAATTATAAAGAAACTAAAAGTGTAGAAGAACTGGAAGATTTTAGTCAAAGGATGTTAAAACAAGGCTATATTGAAATAGAAACACTTGAAGGATATATGAAAGCTAATTTTGGAGATTACATAATAAAAGGTGTTAAAGGGGAGTTTTACCCTTGCAAACCTGATATATTTGAATCAACTTATGAGGAAGTGAGATAATGGAATTTAAAGAAATGATTAAAAAGTTTGTAGAAGAACATAAAGAATATTATGAAAATAATTTCCCACTTTATGATGAAAGAGATGAAGCAATGCAATCAGGGGCATTAGGAGTTTTAGAAGAATTAGAAGATGAGATAAAAGAATTTGAAGATAAGGAGATAAATAATGGAATTTAAAAGACCAGAAACTTTTGAAGATATATTAAAATTACAAAAGC
>ERZ773008.1831-NODE-1831-length-14514-cov-14.986929_pt1 | contig 14514 bp, 14 predicted proteins | sample MGYA00580664_ERZ773008 | MGnify/ENA primary metagenome ERZ773008 (study PRJEB29015, sample SAMEA2738016) | human oral metagenome | biome: human oral; feature: human-associated habitat; material: dental | place: China | collected 2048 ... | reverse complement strand
AGTCGTTCGTGTAGCCGAAGTCACCGTCGTGCTTCGCCATCCACGCCACTATGGCCGTCCTCACGATCTGTGCGTGACTCAATGCTATTCAATCTCCTTTCGATCAATTCCAGCTTTTTCTCAAGCAACATGAGACGCTCAAGTATTCCCGGGCGCCTATTCGCGCCCGGACGCTCCTCCTCACCCATCAAATCGTCGATGAAGTGGAGGAAACGACGGGCCTTCGGCGTGAGCGCGGCGACCAGCGGCAACACCACCGCCAGCGCCGTCCCGAAGCCCGTCAACACGGATTCAGTCATCACAACCCCTTATACACTTCCCTGATGAACAGGTTCCTCGTGGTCAGTTTGTCGAACCGCACTCTGCCTTTCTCGTAGCAGGCGCGGATGTTCTTCAAATACGAGTCCCGCGGCGTGAGCAGCCTCGTCGCCTCGTCCACCTTCGACGGCACCAGCGTGAACCGGTTCGGTGTGCGCGGAAGCCCCTCCGTCACATACCACGCCGTTGAATCCCGCCCCAACCATAGAGACAGCGGCCTCGAACCACCCACGATCGACAGCGAATACATCGCCGACGGCGGCTTCGCCTCCACCATCTCCACGCCGCCGTCTCGGAACGTCGAATCGATCATGTACCGGGAATTCTCATCATCCTGGCGGCGAAGGAACGCCCCGAAGCGGGTCTTCGACACTTGCTGTGCGAACTCCTCCGAACGGTCAGTGTGCACCGCCCAGAAACGATCCACGCCCGGTTCCACTGTGAACTCGTCCGATGGCACGATCCCATACTTGACATAGTACGGGTTCGTCAGAGAGAAGGCGTTCGCCAGGAAATACACCTGCACCCTGTCATCCCAGCGGTCCACCGTCGAATATAGGCCTTCGAAGATCGACGCCTCGTCCGGCAGGTAGTGGGTGGCGCCCTTCTCAAGGATGAACTCATCGAAGATGATGTGTCTCACCTTCTTGAGGGACACCGATTTGAGCATCTGCGCTGCCGACAGATACACGACCTGCCCGATGGGCTGTGCGCCCTTGCCAGACCCGATAGAGGCGATCTTGCCCTTCACCGACAGATCAATACCCGGGAACTCCCAGCGGATGTCGTCGAAGAACGTCTTGAACGTCGCCGCCTCACCCTTGAACCGTCTCAGGTAGATGAACTCGTCGCCGCGCTCGATCGCCTTCTTGATCACCCGTTTCTTGAACGCATACGTCTTGCCCCTGCCGCGGGCGCCCGTCACGAACACCCACGGCGTGTTATAGGAGAGGATCCGGGACGGGTCATAGTAGGTGAGCTGTGCGCCCTCAGTCATTGATGTATCGTTTGACACACCAGCCGATCCCCCTCGTGTCGCGGATGAACTTGCTCAGTGAGTTCTTGTGCGGCCCTGGAACAGTCCCGTTCAGCCCACCGCCGTGCCCCCACGTCAAATCGCCGCCGGCGTACATCTCCACGTGGTCCACGCCGGCACGCCCGGAACCCCAGTCGTAGAAAACCAAGTCGCCCGGTTTCATCAACGCCAACTGGGCTTGAGAGATACTCTTGGCCGTGTTCCAGTTGATCACGAACACGCCGTGTCCAGTGGCTGACTGTGCGACCGTGTTGCCGCCGATATCAATCCCGCACACATCGAGGTAGGCGCGCCGGCACGTCGACGAACAGTCGCCGACGCCGGACCGGTCAGGGTCCAACCTGCCGGCGCCGTTGCTGTACCTGAACTTGTTCTCACGAGAGGCCATCCAATAGACGAGTTTCTGGCGGGTCTCTGATGTGCCCGGCGCCAGAGAACCCCCGCCTCCGCCTGTGCCGGGGGCGCCGTTCTGTCCGCCCGGAGCGCTGTTCGTCGGCGGCGGAGTCCCCGCCCCGCCCGGCCCTGCCATGTACTGGCCCCAGCCGGTAGGGGCGCACACCACCTGCTTGCCATCAGACATGCGGGCGACCATCATGTCGCCCCATCTCTCCACCCGGGACAGCACGCCGGCGCTGCTGCCCTGCTGCTGCGGGGCGTTCACGTCCCCCCCGGGGTTGCCCCCCGAGCCGTCCCCACCCGTCGGCGGCGGAGTCCCCGCACCGGGCGGCCCGGGCAGGTCAACGCCCGAGCTATCCATCGCTTTGATGATGCCGTAGGCGGTGTTGTACCGGTTCCTGTAGCGGCCGAGCACCGGCTCGGACAGCAACGCCTGGTGCCACCTGTCCAAGGAAGCGCCGCCGATCTGGTTAGCGATCCTCAGCGCCCTCCTAGGGGACTGGTGGTAGGCGACGAAAAACATGATCATCGACTGGGTGGCGCCGTCCGGGTCGATCCCGCACTTACGCGCTACCTGCACGTATGCCTCAAGGTCCTCGGACATCTGCGCCTGCTGTATTTTGTAGGCGGCCCTCAACACCGGTTTAACCTGGCCATCCCAGTAGTTCGGCAGATAGTAGGTTGCCCAGTTAATAGTGTTGGCGTTCACCAAAGACTGCAACTCACCAGGCAGCTTCGCGAACTCACCGGGGAGTTCCCTCTTGATTCGGGCCAAGAGTCCATAGGCTCTCGGCCCGAACCACTGCCCTATCCCAATCGTTATCGGATCGGTGTGGTAGATACCGTCATAGCGCATGCCGGACTCCACTGTCCCGATCGCTTTGATCGCGACGGCTTTTGCTTTAGCATCCCACGCCATATATCAGGTAACCCCCCTCTTAGGAGGGCCTGCCTTCCGGCAGGCCCTCCATGTTTCACGTGAAATGATTACAGCACCGACCACGTAGCGCTGATATTGAGGTTGCCCGACCAGCCCTTCCACGTTTGAAGGTGCTGATTCGGGTGTACCTGGAACGGTATGTCTTCCGTTCCGCTCTCCCCGCCTCTCGCGTTGGCGTTCACGTCCGCACGCGGCGCAGCCCACTCGGGTATCTGGCCGAGATCTGCGCCCACCGAGATCGACTGACCCGAAATCACGCCGGACAGGCTGACGATGCCGCCGTTCAGGCGCAGCGTCAGCGGTGTTTCCGTGTGCTGTGCGCCACCCGACAGGCCGATCCGGTAGTTCTGCGATACGGGCACGGGTTCGTTCCCGTACTGCAGGTAGTTGCCAGCCAGCGTGGCGAACCTCGTGTCACCAGTGGAGTTCAGGTGTATCTCGCCTTCCGTGAAATACTTGCTGTACCCCAAGCACCAGAATTCGGTGCCGACGTATTCAGCGCCGTAGTTGCCGCACACCTCTTGAAGGGTAGAAAGGCAGTTCGCCAAGCCATTCTTCGACTTGAGCAGGGCGTGCAGGTTGCTCCATGCCCAGACAGCGGAGAACACGACGACGCGTGCGTTCGGGAAGGCCCGCCGGGCGTCCGTCAGGAGGCTCACGACGCCGTTGTAAACGTCCTTGCCCGCCATGGCGTCGTTGCCGCAGTCTGCGATGATGACGTATTTCACGTCGTTGTTGTTGAAGCTGCCGTCCGCGATCGCCCTATTCAGCTGCACGGAGAAGTTATTGGCGCCGTCCGTCATCCCCGTCCCGCCGATGGCGAAATTCTTCTCCGTGATGCCCATCGCCTTGCACATGAGCGTCGGCCATTTACCTTGCACCACGTTGGATGTGCCGACGATGACAGCACACACATCCGGGGTGGCGGCGTTCTTCAACATGTAGCGGGCATCCGACTGCGCCTTCGTGTACCGGTCGCTCACCTTGGTGAACAGGTCGTCGTAGCACTTCGCCACCTGGCTGGCGGCATCCGCCTTCGCCCTGGACTCGGCCTCACCGATCTTCTGATCTATCTGTGCCACCACCTTGTGGTCGGCGTCGACGGTTACCTCCGCCTGCTTGATCCGGGTCTCGAACGCGTTGAACTTGGACGTGTCCTCCTGCGCGCGGACGTCCAGCTTGCGCATGTCCCCGTTGTAGTCGCCCCTCCACGTAGGCTTGTCGGTGTCAATGAACTGGCTGAGGCCCAGCGCCTCCGTTTTGTTCGTGCTCGCCATGTCGTCTCCTTAATGTTGTATGGTCAGCGGGTGGCGTGGTCGGTCTTGTATTCGGGGTCCAGGTCCCACTGGCGGGCCGTCCAGTTGGCCTCGTCAAGCGCCTGAGCCGTAGCCCCGACGTCGTCGGCGCCCTTGGCGAACCTGGCCTGTGTGCGCACATTGTCGTAGAGGACTGCCAGCACCTCCGAGACGGTTCTGTCTGTGCGCCCCCACACGGGGTCGTGGACGATCATGTCTTTGGCGCCGCGCTGCGCCAGGCGCCGGTAGAGCTCGTCGATCGCCCGGGCGATCTTGTCGTCCGTCTCCTTGCGAAGCCTGGCTTCCAGTTCGACCATGCGATTGTCGATGTCGTTGGCGAGTGCCACGACCTTGTTAACCGTGTCGATGATCCGCTTATAATTCTGGATCAGATCCTCCAACACCTCTTGGTAGGTGTAGGCGTCTCTGTGCGCGAACGGCGTGATGTTCGTAAGCGGGCTGCTCTGCAAATCGAAGAACGGCACGTTCTCTATAGGCATCCAATAACCTCCTAGTCGTTAAAGCCAATAACCCCAGCCGAGCATCGGCCCGAGGCCCCAGTACGCGTCGCCGCCGACGTAGTTGTCGTTGGACGACCACAGCCCGAAGAACAAGTCATCGAGCTCGGCCAGCACCATCTTGTCCACGTTGAGCAGCGAGGCCCTGTACTCCACGAGCAACGACGCCGCCGACTGTGAACGACCCGTCGAGTGCGACGTGGCATGCGTCGTTTCATCGCCGTTCGCCTTCGAGGTGCTGCTGTTACTGGTCTCGGATGCACCTTCAGTCCTCGCATCCGACTTGGTACCGGACACTGCGTAGTCGCCCTGCTGGTTGATCGCCGTGTCCGGGTAGCGCATGTCCCGCGAGTCCGAATTGGATAGGCCCGACGCCCTGTTCTTCGTCGTCCCGGATCCTTCCGTCTCGGATTTAGACGAGTGCGTGCCGTCGGAGACGGACGAGACGTCCATCGTGGACAGCGGGTCGAATCTGATCCTTGTCGACTCATACAGCTGGTTGTAGTAGGGCATGACCGTCTCAAGCCGGTGCCTCAGCTGGTGTGCGAATATGGCGGCCGTCTCGTAGGCCGTCTCCCTGAACCAGTAGTGGTCCTTGATCAGCTTGTTCAGGCGAGGCCGATAGGCCTCATCGAAGATCGGGTACGCATCCAAGCCGAGTTCGGCGTCGCTGTACCTGGCGCACACATCCCGGAGCTCGATCGTGAAGTCAGCCAATGAAGCCCTCCCCAATTTCGTTGACGCCGCGCACCTGCTCCCGGCTGTGCCTCCAATGCACAGACACGTTAAAGCCGTAGCGTTCGTTAATGCGGTCCGCGGCCTCCTGCCGGGCGCCGATGGCGACGCCGCGGAAGGCGGCCATCTGCCCCTGCAACGCCTCCACCTCGTCATCCACGAGCCGTTCCTTCTTGTCGGGTGGGGCGCATTGGATGCCGAGCATGAGCATCGCCTCGTCCCAAATGTCCTTCTTGACCCGGATCGCGTCTGATACGGCGTTCGGAGGGAGACGGTTGTCCAGTGCTTGGACAGCGCCGGACACGTCCCCGCCCATCGCGTCCTTCACGGTGAACACGACCGGCTGACCTTCGGCGATCTGACGGTAGAAGTTCTCGCCCGTTAGTTTCTGTTCCTGGCTGAGCGCGAGGATCGTCGGGTAACGCGACGTGAGCGCGTTCACCTGGACGGTGACGGCCGCCTCGGCCAGCTGTGCCGCATAGTAGTTGACGATCCACTGGTCGTTGACCCTGTTCCTGTTCACCCAAATCGGCACGCAGTCCTTGGAAGACACTTCACGGTTGATGTACCGGTTCCCGGTGACCCGGAACGTCTTCGGGTCGCCGTAGACGTCCACGTCGCCGGTGCCGGCGGCGTGCAGCGCGAAGAAGGCGTGCAGGCGGGGTTCTTCGAAGAAGACCGCCAGGCCGTGCCGGTGCAGCACACGTTCCAGGTAGCGTTCATTGACAGTATCGGGCAGGCCATCCCAGACGAACCTGGACTCGGCCAGGCCCCACAGCATGTTCTGATACATCACGAACTCGCCGCCTCGGGTCGCCTTCGCCTGGTTAGCCCGGAACCGACCCGCATCCCGCTTCGACGGTTCCACCCCTCCGCCTATCAGGTCCCCGTTCGTCAAGCCTTTCGTACTCGCCATTACAGTTGCACCACTTTCTTCGGTCCGTTGTCGAACAGATGCATCTCCGTTATCTCCCTGGGTTCGTCCCACACGGTAACGCCTTTCTCGAAGATCCCCCGGATCGTCTCGGCGTGCATCTGCGGTATGGACGGGGCGTCTATCCGGCAGTCCGCCAGTTTCCAGTATGTGAAGTGAGACATGAGCGTCAGGTCATAGGCGGCCATGTCGACGGTCCGGTTGCACCGGTAGCCGTAGCGTGCGAAATGCTCAGCGACCGCTTGGATGGCGCCCCGGTGAGGCGACTTCAAGCGCACATCCACCATCCACCCGGTGGTGGCAAGCATGAACGCGTCGCCACCGACTTGGCCGGAGATGGACGGCTGGACCATCTTCGTGTCCTGTATCTTCGCCTTCAAGCCAGCCAGGGTGTTCGCGTAATCGCCTTTGGCGACCATGTCTGCATATTCTTTGTTCGTGTCCCGGTTGTATGCGGCTTGCGCATTCTGCAATCCGGTGAGCTTCGACGACAGGTTGTTGGTTATCGCCGTCGACTGCGATGCCGTGCTGTTCGCCAGGTCGGTTTGTGCGTCACGGGCGTTGGCGTCGATGTTGTAGTTCGAGTTGGCCATGTGGATGCCCATGCCGGTGCCGACCACACCTTTGATGGCGCCGCCGATATCGCCCGACAGCAGGGAGCCGACGGCGCCCATGCCGCCGGAGACGCCCTGCTGGATCATGCTGTTCTGCGTGTGCCCCCACGCGGCGTCGTTGGTGATCGCCGTCGACTGGGTGCGGGCTGCGTTTGCCAGCGCCGTCTGCGCGCCCCGGGCGGTGTTGGATGCCACCATGGACTGGCGGGCCGTCCCAATCGCATAGGAGGCCTGGTCGTAGGCGACCTGGTTGCCCTGCAGGGCCTTCTGCTGCGACCAGTCGGCAGACTGGTAGGCGAACGCTATGCTGTGCGCCTGTGACGCCAGCGCGTTGAGCCCTGAGTTGTTGGGGATGGAGAACATCGGGAAGTTCGTGAAGAACAGGGAGCTATCCAGGAACGAGTTCGACAGCGGGTTCCCCGTCGCGTTATCCTCCGACAGGTAGTCGCGCAGCCACACCACCACGCGGGGCCCCGGAGGGGAGAAGTGCTGCAGCCTCGACAGTGTGACCTTGCCGCCGCCTGGCAGATATTCGGGGCGGACGGCCATGGACTGGCCCTGGTAGTTGGTGAGCTCGATGAACAGGTATGGCGACGTGACGAGCTTCGTGTAGTTGCGTTGCCAGTCGGCGAGCCTCGCCTTATCGAGGAGCTCCAAGGCGCCGTCGGCGAAGAATGTCTGGTCCCGGCCCCACATGACGTCGCCCTCGTGGCCGGTCTTGCGGGACCGGATGATCTTGATCGAGTTCGGGTCGGCGCCCTGCCTGAGCTTATCGTGGACGTTGTCTGTGTTGTGGGACGTGATGATCCGGTCGAATATGTCCTCGGGTGTCGGCAGCACCATGATCATCTGGACGCCCTGTGCCACCCACGGGAAGGGCGACATGGCGGTAGCGAAGAATTCGAAGGTGCCGATGTTGCGGACGAGGATGATGTCGCACCCGTTAGGAAGGCCTTCGAATGCAGAGCCTTTCGCCGTCTTCAGGCTTGGGTTGGATGCCCCGCCAGGATCGGAGGAGAAGTCGGTGGAGGCGACGAGCATGACGCAGCACTGTGCGAGGGTGGCGACCGTGTAGCGTTCGCTGTAGCGCACCATGTAGTCAGAACCCAAGTCGAGGCCTTCGGCTTCTCTGAGCACGTCATGTTGGCGGCCGCGCCAGGTAGCGGCCACCGGCAGGTGGCCTTGGACGACGAAGGCGTTGCGCAGCCTGACGTTTCCGCAGTAGGTGGTCCACACGTCCAACTGGACGGAGAGCATGGTGGCGTCGGGCGCGACCCGGACGACGTCTTGGATGAAGTAATAGAAGACAGAGGGCTGTTCTTTGTCGGGGTGCAGCTTGGATATCTTCGGGTTGACGACCCGAATGTAGTTGTATTTGACGCACACCGAGAAGGGTTCGTCGAGGACGACTTGGGAGCCGTAGTCGATGGTCTGGGCGTTGCGCAGCGTCAGGTGGTGTGCGTCGGGCCGGTCGATGTAGTCGGAGCGGTGTGCGTAGCTTCGCCATTTGACGATATCGCGGTAGGTGGAGTCCCATGCCACCGTGGTGAGCGTGACTTCGGCTCCAGCGGCCCATTCGCTAATGCTCGGCATGTTCGCTCCCTACCTGTAGTCTGTGTGTTCGCTTATACGTGGAAGGGCGCTGAGGGGAAAGGAAGGAAACTCAGCGCCCTTCCGCTGGCCGCTACTCGTTACTTGACAGTGACGACGTAGGGGCCGTAGGAGACGCCGTCGGCTCCTGTGACGGTGACGGTCACCTTGTAGGCGCCGCCCTCGCCGTCGGCGGTCTCAATCGTGTAGTCGATATGCCGCCCATGAGGGAACGTGTTGTTCTGCACGTCCTTGATCAGTTCGTCCTTCTTAACCCGCGTGACGGTGTATTCCTTGGTTTCGGGTGTGAACGACTTACCGATCGCCCTTCCGAGCACAGTAAGACCGAAGACGGAGGACTTCAGGTCGGGCCAGGTCGGGACATCCGCGCCGGCCTCGACGGCGAAGGCGCCTTCGGAGGTGACGCCGTCGCATGCCGCCTTGATCTTGACCGGGCCCTTTTCGAGGCGCCCGACGTAGAGAATGCCGGAATCGGAGATGGATGTGTGGTTGTCCGTGGACGAAGTGATCGTCCATTCGAGGGCCGGGTTGACGCCGCCGCCGGTGACGGACTGGGGGCGGGCCCGGTAGTTACCGCCCTTCTTAAGCTGGGCCGGCGTGTTGCCGTCGGCGTCGAAGCATTCGAGGGTGCTGATCGCGGTGACGGGCGGCAGGATTTCGATGATTTCGTCGTCGGCGCCGGTCCACAGCATGGCGGTGGGGGCGAAGCGGGAGCACGAAATCGTTTGGTGATGGTGGAAGAACACGTTGTAGGTGTTCGGGTCGGTGGGCACGTCGATGGACGTGGTTTCCATGATGTGGTCGTAGACCTGGAAGAAGTCCTTGTCCACGACTGCCGCCTGGAAGCCCTTCCCGGGGGCGGCGGACTGCGGGATTTCGATGACCCGGTACTGGACGTCGGCCTTATCGATGTTGAATGCCCATGCAAGCGCCTCCACGTCCAGGGCCGCCTTGACGGCGGGCGTGGTGAGGAGGATCATGTCGTCGGGCGTGGAGTGGACGGGCATCCGCGCCGGGTTGTAGGCGGTGGACTTGAACCGCATCTCGCCGGCGATGGCGCGCAGCTTGCGGAGAAGCTCTTTGGCGTCGTCGGTGGTGGAGCGCGTGTGGGCCACGTCGGGGACGTGCGCATGGTAGAAGCCGCCGCGGTCCTCGTACTCGCGGAGCAGGTTAGCCATGAGCAGGAACTCGTCTACCTGGTCGGACTCGTAGGGGGCATTCAGCTGGCGGTCGATGAGCTCGGCGACGTCGCCGCCGTTGAGGAACGCGGACTGGATCAGCCGCTTCTCCACAGAGACCTTGTAGCGGTCGCGGCGGTTGCGTGTATGGAAAGCGGTTTCGACGCGGAAGTCTTCCCTGCCGAAGATCGCCTTGGCGTCGATGTCGTCGTTGGGGTCGTAGGCGACGGCGTTGATGAGGCCGGTCTGTATCTCTTCGACGCCGTTTCCGAATTCGACCATGCCCTTCTTGAATTCGGCGAGCGGATTGGACCACGACCGGTTCTTGGCGAAGACGGGGACGACCTGGTTGAGTAGCGACTGGCAGATGGGGTTCCACATGTCGCGGTGCTGGCTGAGATAGTCCAGGGTGCGATCGATACCGGCCTGTGTCGGGGAGGGGATGCGCTTCTTGTACCCCATAGAGGCGGCGTTGATGGAGACCTGAAGAAGCTGTTCGTTGGTTGTCCCGGGGCGCAGCCCCTTGGAAGCGGATGCCATTGTTCAGTAAGTCCTTTCGTCAGGCGAGGAGATCTTCAATTTGAAGGTCTTCCGGCTCTATGCCATCGTCGGTGGCGTCATCGGCGGCCTCGTCCAGGGCTTCCTCGGTGATGATGGCGCGCAGTTCTTTGCATTCGTCTAGCGCCTGGACGGCCAGGGTGCGGACTTCGTCAATGAGCGCCGCTAAGTCGGCCTGGACGTCTTCTTCAGTCGCTTCCACGGGCGTCTGATCTTCGGCGTCGGTATTGGTGGTCTGTTCGTCTGCCACTCGGTTCTCCTCACGTATTATGCAGCGGGGCTACCGCCGTCTTGGTCGAAGGGTTGTCAAAGCCATCCGGGGCCGGCGGGTATCAGCCCGTGACGCCCGGCCGCGGTCTCCGCCGTAACAGGATGGAGCCCCGCCTGAGACATAGTATATCACACCCGGATTGCAGTATAGTAGAAGGCATAAAGAGGCCCCGCTTTCCAGTTGGACGGCGGGGCTCTCCTTTATTCGATTATCGAAGCGGCTAACAAGGGGCGAGGGCGAGGCGGCGAGCCTTCACCTCTTCCTCATCGCACAGTGGACGGCTCATATTCGCGGCTGCGACGCGGAGCTCTATCTCTGCCCTCGGGTCTTCCTTGTACACCGCAGCGTCCGCAGGGACGGACCACTCGCCGTGCGCCTTGACCGGCATATCGTCCGGATACACGGTCTGCCTGATGCGGTACGGCGTGTAAGCGGGGACGAGGGAGTCGGGACCGGGCTCGTAGGTTAGGGACGGGAGATGGCTGTGTTCGTCCAGATCGCGGAGGAGGATGCGGTCCCACTTCCCCGCTTGCAAGAACGACGGCGCCCTGTAGCCGGCGAGATGCAGGTTCGCATATTCTTCAATGGTCGTAGTCTCACACCGTTCGACGACGGCATAGCGGCGCAGTCCCAGATAGCGCACAGTGGCGTTGCGTTCGCGCAGCGTCCACTTCCCCAGGTCGTCGTCGCGGTCGCCGACGGGTACGCCGTCTAAGCGCACATCGGAAGGGCAAACGCCGATGAGGTGGACGGAGTCCGTGTCATAGTAGACGACGTGCCCCTCGTAGCGCCGCAGCGCTTCGGTTAGGATGGCCCGGCCGTAGGCGACGATGAACACTTGGTGGAGAAGGAGCGAGCCAGGCTCGTGCTCCGTATACCCGACCGTTTCGACGTCGAAGCCGTAGCCGTCCCTGTAGACAGCCTTTTCTTTGCGCTTACGGTAGCGCATCGCCAGAGAACCGAAGAAGGAGTTCATCTTCTTCTTATAGAACTCTTTGACGATGCCTTCGCTGTTTTTCTTATCACGGTACCAGGCGTCCACACATTCTTTGTAGAGGCCGGAGACAGAGTCAAAGATGATGGCGACCTGCACGTCGGCGTCTTTGATTGTAGGAGCATCACCGTACGTGTAGTACAGCGTCTCACTATACGTGTGGTGGTAGTCCACGCTGGTCACCCACTGGGACACTCCGTCAGACAGGATGACGTTGGCAATCCAGAGACAGTCGTCGGGTAGGTCAGACAGTGTGTCGGCTGAGTAGTCGTAAACGCTGAAGCCAGTAGGCAGAGGCATGCACGAGGCGATGGCGGGGTAGAGGGAGGACACATCCCATATGTCGACGCCTTCTACGTCGCCCATGTCGCGGAGAACGCCGCACAAACCCCCGGTGCCGTCCAATTGCCCATCGAAGTCGGTGCCGAACAGGCTCGGATGGACGTCCATCTCGTCTCTGACATAGTCGGAGAACTCGGCTTGGGCGATCGCCATGGGGGCGAAGGCGTCAACGGAATCCAAACGGGTGCCGTCGAGAATGCCACACACCCACTCGGCTTCATCGTCAAGGCCGGGGGGCGGCGTATGGGGAGGGGCGGAGATGTAGTCGCGTAGAGAGCGGACGGTCGTCTTGTACCGGGCGCCCTTCGCGTAGAGCCGAGCGGGGTACTTGAACGTCGTGAAGCCGGGCTTCGTCAGAATGAGCTCGGCGTTCTCATCGCCGATGAGCCCTTCTAGGTGGCAGACGGCGGCGATCCGGTAGACGACGGGCTGCCCCTCCCACACCCACACGCGCTTGTAGCGAGCGAGGGCGGGGAGGAGCGTGTCGACGCCCGTGTTGGCATCTACGTCGCCGGTGCAGGACCGGACGAACCAGTCGTCCGTCTCTAGGTCGTAGGCAAGGGCTGCGACATCACTTGGTTCTATTCGCATCCGCTTTAGCGTAGGCGTGTATGATAGCCCGAATGGGTTCAGACGCCGTCCCATACTTCTGTGACCCTCCTTCCAGCGTCAGCTGCGAGAAGTCATGCTTCTTCTCATATTCGTAAGCGTCCCTGATGCGCTCCACTATGTTGGAGTGCTTGGCGAGGGAAACGAGTGCCTTCTTGCTGAGACCTTGAAGGTCCCGGATGAGGCGCTGGTCCAAAACAGAACTGTCGCTGATCATCTTGGTCAACATCCCCCTGTGCTTGTCATACTGAGCGTCCAGGTAGCCGGTGGCCGCTCGTTTCTTGGCGTCGGCCTTCTCAGCGAAGGTGGATGCCTTTCCGAAGCGAAGAGCTTCGCGTTGCAAGCGTGAGAGTTTTTTCAAGTCGCTACGGGAGTGGACGATGTCACCGTAGACCTTCTGGGCGTTTCGGTAGATGCGATCTTCGAAGCCTTTCCGGACGCGGGCGTTGTAGTCGGAGACGCGCTCGCCCGTATCGAGGTGCTCGAAATGGCCGAAGGCTTTGTCTATGTCACCCTGCAAGCGATCCAGTCGACGCTGTTGACGGAGGAAGTCGTCTATTCGATAGGAGGATATGATTTCCTTCTTGGCTGTCAAGTAGTACTGGTTGCCGCGGAGGTTGAAGCGCTTGACGCGGTCGATATAGGCAACAAGCTGTTTGTCGGACATGGTGCGTAGCTGTGCGTTGGTGCCGACACGAGGGTCGAACTCGCTGTTCGCGAGCTCGACGCCTCGTTTGCGATGCGTGCGCATCTTGCCCATCGCCGTCTTGCGTGCCTTGGCGGCCTCGGCGAGGAGCTCAAACCGTTTCACGGGAAACCTCTACCGGTCGGTGCAGAAGCGGGGGTTTGAACGATATGGCTACGGACCCGTTGGTCCGAAGAGGCTGCCATGACGGGTCCAGCCCATCGTGCACTTTGTTGAAGAGACTGTGGACGGACCACTCGGTATCGCTGAGACTGGCCCATCTCCGGGCCAGATTAGTCCGGATGAGGCCGCACACCACCCACGACCCGTAGCAGAGGCGGGACAGGTGGACCGTTTCCCTGTCGACGCCCACTGCCAAGTTGGGTACGTAGGCACGGCCGTGCTCGTCCTCGATGAAGTCAACGTAGGGGGTGTGATCGATTTCAACATATAGGGGTAGGAGGCTCAGGCTTTCGTCGGCGCCGAGTGCCCGACAGGCGACGTCCGGCAACCTGTAGAAAACGCCGGGTTCGAGTCGCTTGGTGCGGACGTCGTTTACAAACGTGGGGAGGGTCAGCGAGTAATGTACGAGGTCGTAAGGATAGCGAGGCTTCCATTTAGGGATGGGGCACCCCTGGATGTAGCTGGCGTACACGTAGGAGGCCGTCTCACATGTTTTCGAAGTGACTTGGACGCTGCGTAGGTCCGTTTCGAGTTTGATCATTATCAGTTGCCTTCCCTAGCGCCCCTCTGTGTCTTCTTAGCTGAGAGTGCGCGACGGACGGGACTGACGAAATCGGTTCTGTCGGCGCCGAATGCGTTCCTGACAACCCGAGTAGGTGCAATGTCGTATTCCAGTGCGATATCCGCCAGGTCGGATGCGAGGCGCTCCCGGTTTTCGCTGCACTGTTGTGTGTAGTTATCGGCTATGTCCATACGACGCTGTACGTACAGGCTATGGGCATAACGTGCGGCCTTTACGTCGGAGTCGAGTTCGATGGTCATCTTTCAGTATCCTTTCCTTTTGTTGGGCCCGTCTCTCGGGCTGTGATTACAGTATACCACATCCGTATGACGGGGCCACACGGAATTTTGTGGAGAAGGTCACACTAAATACTATTGACAGGATATATGTTTCAGGGTAGTATTAAAGCACAAGGTCAAAGAGAGAAAGGAACTGACCATGAACGTCCAGTACTACGAAGAACTGAACGGCTACTACTCAGACGAACTCGCAGAAATCCTCGAAGACTTCGAGGGGTGAGGTGAGGGGCCCGGCTGGCGCCGGGCCCAGATGCCCTAAATCGTCACGAGAAGGGCCGTAGGAGCCGCGCAGGGAGCTTGGCGGTACGGTCGCCTAGGGACGCGTCTGAGAGGCCCTCAGAATCGATCCTCGTGAATGTGGTAATGGTGACCTAACCTAGTGAGACAGTGTGTCTCAAAAAGGGGGATGCACTTGTTACTGAGTCGCCGCACCGCG
>ERZ773008.1830-NODE-1830-length-14517-cov-11.456438_pt1 | contig 14517 bp, 9 predicted proteins | sample MGYA00580664_ERZ773008 | MGnify/ENA primary metagenome ERZ773008 (study PRJEB29015, sample SAMEA2738016) | human oral metagenome | biome: human oral; feature: human-associated habitat; material: dental | place: China | collected 2048 ... | reverse complement strand
GATGGGAATCCTGTTCGGCCTGGCCATGGACTACGAGGTGTTCCTCGTCTCCCGGGTCCGCGAGGAGTACGTGCACGGCAAGAAACCCGTCGACGCGATCCGCGACGGCATGGTCGCATCCGGGCCCGTGGTGGTGGCCGCGGCGGCGATCATGTTCGCGGTGTTCGCGTTCTTCGTCCCGGAGGGCATCAGCTCCATCAAGCAGATCGCCTTCGCCCTCGCCGTCGGCGTGGCCATCGACGCCTTCTGCGTGCGCATGACGCTGGTGCCCGCGGTGATGACACTGCTGGGGGAGCGGGCCTGGTGGCTGCCGCGCTGGCTGGACAAGGCCCTGCCCACCTTCGACGTCGAGGGCGAGGTTCTCACGGAGAAACTGAAACTGGCCCGGTGGCCCGGCGGCGACCACGTGCTCTACGCCGAGGAGGTCGCCGTCGAGGATCTGCTGCCGCCCACCAGCCTGGTGCTGGAGGTCGGGAACGTGATCGGCATCGCGGGTCCCGTCTCCTGTCGCACCGGGCTGGCGCTGGCGCTGTCGGGCAGGCTCGGCATCACATCGGGCCGCGCCCGGGTGGCGGGGGAGCTGCTGCCCGGAGCCGCCACCGCCGTGCACCGCCGCACCCGCTACACCGACCTGGCCGGGAACCCCGCGGCCCTGGCGCTGCTGCGTCCGGTCCCGGGCAGCGTTGTCTTCGTCGACTCGGTCGAGACCATCGACGTGGGCGACGACCGCCTGACCGAGTTGATCAGCAGGTTCCGCAGCGACGGCACTTCCGCGCTGGTGCTGTGCGCCAGCAGCGAGTCGATTCTCGACGCCCTTCCCGTCGACGGCGTACTGGTCGTCGACCAACCCGTCAGGAGCATTCGATGAGACCTGAGAGCATTCACTCCGGACATCGCCTCGGTTGGCCGGGGCTCGTCGTGCTGGCCCTGGTGCCGCTGCTCGCAGTCGGCACCCTGCTGGGGTTGGTGCGCGGCGGCAACGAACAGGGAATCCACGCCGCAGTGGTCAACCACGACAAGGCGGTCACCGTCAACGGGCAGGTCGTGCCGTTGGGGCGGCAGCTGGCCTCCGAGATGGTGGCCCGGGAGGGAACCAACATCTCGTGGACCATCGCTGACGCCGAGGACGCCGAGGCCGGATTGAACGACGGCCGCTACGCCGCCGCCGTCACCATCCCCGAGGGATTCTCCGAGGCCGCGACCTCCTTCAGCAGCAACGACGCCGCCATCGCGAAGCAGGCCACCATAGACGTCGTGGTCTCCAAGAACGCGCCTTTCGCCGACGCGGCCCTAGCGCACGACATCGCGGGCCTGGCCACCGACACCATCAACGCCACCCTCACGAAGGCCTACCTGGAGAACATCTACATCGGTTTCAACAGGGTGGGGGAGCAGTTCAAGCAGGTCGTCGACGGGGCGGGCAAACTCAACGAGGCCGGCTCCCAACTCGCCGACGGCGCAACCACCGCCGCCAACAACTCCGAGAAACTCGCCGGCGGGCTTGGCGAGCTGTCCGCTCAGGGAAAACAGCTCGGCAGCGCCGCGAACACCCTGGCCGAGGGGTCGCAGAAACTCAGTGGTGCAGCGGGAACCCTCGTCGGCGGGGCGGGGAACCTCGCGAACGGCACCCGGAGTTTCGCGGGGGGCATTGCCCAGCTGAACGCCCAGGCGCCGCGACTCGCGGACGGGGTCAACCAGCTCACCGACGGGGCCACGCCGCTGCTGGAGGGGGTCTCCGGATACACCTCGGGCACCGTCGGTGTCCTTGACGGGGTGAGTGAACTGCGAAACGGCCTGGCCCAGCTCGAAGCAGGCCTGAACTCCCAGCTCGACCCGGAGGCCATGAAGGAGGCCCAGGCGGCCCTCGGACAGCTAGTCCCGGCCCTGCGCGAGGCCCAGCAGGCCCTCAAACAGTACTTCCCGGGGGCGAGCGACATCACCATCGAGGATGTGCGTTCCAAGCTCGCGGCCTTCGACGCACAACTGAACAAGCTCGACTCCACGCTGGCCGGGTACGCCTCCGGTGAAACACCGCCACCGTCGGAGCTGAAGGAGTTCGCCCAGCGGTTGGTCGCGAACTGGAAGTGCCCGATCGAGGACGCCGAGACCTGCAAGCTGCTCCGCGAAGCCTACCAGCAGGGGGTGGGTGACGCCCTGACCAAGGGTTTCCAGCAGGGAGCGAAGGCTGCTCTCGGCGTTCTGCAACGCACCGATCCGAAGACCGGGAAGACCCTGCTGGAAACCGCCCGCGGGTTCTCGCGGATGGGGTTGGGCATGACCGAATCGGTCATCAAACTGCGCGACGCGATGGCGAAGATCGTGCCCGCCGGAACCGATCCCCTGACCGCCCTGGAGCAGCTGCCGTCGAGGATCACCGAACAGGCGCAGAAGCTGACCGGAGGGGTCACGAGACTCCGGGAGGGCGCCGACACCATCCTCACCAAGGCCGGGCCGCTGCGTACCAACGCCGAACAGCTGGGCGCCGGCGCAACCCAACTGTTGGGTGGGTTGCAGCAACTGCGGAACCAGACCTCCGCGCTACCGGCCGCGACGGCCCGCCTGGCCGAGGGAGCGAATCAACTCGCCAAGGGGTCGTCGCAGCTGGCCGACGGGGCCGGGCAGCTCTCCTCGGGGGCGGGGCAGCTCTCCTCCGGGGCCGGGCAGCTGGCCGACGGCACCGGCAGGTACGTGACCGGCGTCGGCCAGGCCGCCGACGGGGCAACCCAGCTCGCCGCGGGGCTGCTGCGGCTTGGCGCGGGGTCGCGGGAACTGTCGCAGGGGCTCGGGGCCTTCCACGACAAGCTCTCCGAGGCCGGGTCCAAACTTCCCAACTACAGCGACTCCGACCGCGACACGTTGTCGCAGGTGGTCGCCTCCCCCGTGCTGAAGGACGGGAAGGTCTACGAGGCGATGATGGTGCCGCTGGCCGCGCTGCTCGCTGTGGCGGCCCTGTGGCTCGGGTCGCTGCTGTCGTGGAGCTTCGCCCGTCCCGTTCCCTCCGACCTGATCGCGTCCTCCCGCACCAGCGCGGCCCTGTGGCTGCGCACCCTCTGGCCCCCGGCTGCGCTCGGCGCGGTCCAGGGCCTGCTGTTCGGCGTCGCGGTCGGCATGGCACTCGAACTGACGCCGGGACGCACCGTCGGAGCGGCCGCCCTGCTGGCGATGGTCGGGGCGAGCTTCGCCGTCGTCAACCACGCCCTGACCGGCTGGCTCGGCAACGTGGGGCGCGGGATCTCGGTGCTGGCCCTGGTGGTCACCGTCGCTCTCGGGCTGACCTCCACCACACCGGGCTGGGTCCAGGGGATCGCGGGAATCTCGCCGCTGCACAACGGTCTGCTGCTGGTGCGCACCTTCCTGGCCAGCGGGTCGGGCCTGGTGGCACTCGGCGGGGCGGCCCTGCTGTTCGGGGCGATCGCCGTCGGGTTGTCGTACCTGGCGATCGCATCTCGCCGGCACCTGACCGCCGACCAGTTCCGCAGCCGCGTGGTAAGGGGCGCCGGGGAATGATTCCGGGCACGGGATCGGTGCCCCGGGAGAGCGTCGAGCGGCTGGCGCATCGCCGGTCCGAGGCGGCACTTTCGGAACAGGACCTGGTCGCCGAGCGGGATTCGGGCCGCGGCGGCTGCGCCCCGGGACAGTGCGACCGGATACCACCCCAGGCGATGAGGGACCACCAAACACCCGGATGAATTGACGCCACTTGCATGGTTGAAGGGACGCCCTGTGGGCGGTTGAATGGGCGCCAACTGCCGGGTTGGGGTGGCTGCTGACGGCCCAGGCCTCACTCGCGGCTTTCGTGGGTGACATCGACACGCCCCGGACGCCTCCTCCCGAGTTCCGCGCCATCGTCACCGCCGACGGCCCCATGATGCCGCTCCCCGAGGGTGCAGTGACCTTCCCGCTGCGGGCCCTGCGATCCTGACCGGCATTCACGTGGGGCCGGCGTCGCCGATGACCCGCCATGTTCCTGCCCGGGTGCTGCCGTGCCGGGCCAGACGTCCCGACCGACGCAGCCCGGCGACCAGGCGTTCCGCCGTCCTGCGCGAGCATCCCAGGTGCTCGGCCAGCGTCGCGATGGTCGCATCCGGGTTGGCGCCGAGGAACGACAGCGCCCGTTCTCGGCGGTCCCGAATCGAAGGGGTCGTCGCATAGGGCGTGAGCGCGTCACGGATGACCGTGAGCATGAAGGTCACGAAGGCCTCACCCGAGCCCTGCGCGTTCGAGCGGGCGATGGCTCCGTAGTAGCTCTCCTGGCGGTCCCGAATCACGCTTTCGACCGGCAGCCACGCCAGCGCCGGCCGCCACCGCGACAGCAACAGTGTGTGCCACAGGCGTCCCGTCCGTCCGTTTCCGTCCGAGAAGGGGTGGATGAACTCGAATTCGTAGTGGAAGACGCAGGAGACCAGCAGCGGGTGGAGATCGGTCGAGGCCATCCAGCCGAACAGACCCGACATGACCTCGGGGACGTATCGGGCCGGTGTGCCCGCATGGATGAGCCTGCTCCCCTCGACAACCCCCGCGTCCCCGGAGCGGTACTGTCCGGCGTCGCTGATGAGCCCGCGCATCATGACGCCGTGGGCGCGCAGGAGATCGTCCGGGGAGAGGGGGTCCAGGTCATCCATGAGCTGGTAGGCGCGACGAGCGTTGGTCACCTCGAGGATCTGATCAGCGGGACCGAGGACGCGCTTGCTGTCGAGGATGGCCGTGACGGCCTCGCGTGAGAGCGTGTTTCCCTCGATCATGAGGGAGGAGTGAATGGTGGTGATGCGCAGCTCGCGGTGCAGCACGGGGTTCGTACCGAGGGTCGATGCGGGGCCGAGCGCCCCGACGAGTTCGGCGATCTCCATGCACAACCCGTCGATCTCGGAGGTGCGGTTCAGCGGCGGCTCGTAGACCATGCGATCGTCCCCTCAGGTGTCGATGTCGTCGTGTCCGGGGCGTGAAGACGATTACCGCCACATTTTACCGCCAGTGGCGGTGATCAATGCCGGCCCGCGTTCGTGGTTTCCTCCTCGAGGGCCGCGCTCACCTGCGTCAGGAAGCGCCGGGCGATCGGGGAGAGAACCTGCTGTCGGTGCCAGATGAGGTACATCGGCGACTCCAGGACGGGCCACAGCGGCCTGAAGACCAGACCGCTGTCCTCGCCGGTGTCGACGAGCCGGGCGAAGGTCAGCAGATGGCCCAGGCCCTCCCGGGCAAAGACGGAGCCGTTGTAGGCGAGCCGGAAGGTCCCCTCCAGACGGAGCTCCGCCATGCGTGCGCCCGCCCACCGCGGCAGGTCCGCTGCCCAGGACTGCTCCGAGCAGAACAGCGGTAGCCCCTCCAGGTCGTCGACGCTCACGCGGGCCTTGCGGGCCAGCTCGCCATCGGCGCGCGTGACGATGCCCCACCGGTCGGCCTCGGGCAGGTTCAGGGCCTCGTACCGCGCGGTGTCGGGCTCTTCCACGAGCGCGGCGAAGTCGAGCAGGCCCTTGTCGAGCTTCTCGGTCACCTGTTCGGTGTCGCCGCTGGTGATGTGGTACCGCATCCCGGGGCAGTCCTCCTTGAGGCGCTTGATCTCGCGGGCGAGGAAACGCACCTGGTGGGATTCGGCCAGGCCGAGATAGAGGTCCCCGCCCAGCACGTCGTCGAGCTCCAGGAACTCGTCGGTGATGCGGTCGGCCATGGCGACGAGGTCCTCGGCGCGGCGCCGCAGTAGCCTGCCCTCCTCGGTCAGGGCGATGGAGAAGGAACGGCGGGTGAAGAGCGTGCTTCCCAGCTCGCGTTCCAGGGATTTCATCTGCTTGGACAGAGTCGGCTGGGTGACGTGGAGCTGCTCGGCGGCCCGGGTCATGTTCTCCTCGCGGGCCACGGCGAGGAAGTATCGCAGGGTTCGGATCTCCAACGGTGTGCTCCACTCCTCCGGCGTGATATGCAGAAAGAGAATATCAGCCATGAGAAAGAGTCATTGGCGGCATGGCAGGATCGTGGACAGAATTGCTTCCAGGGGTCGGCGGCTGCCGTGCCTTCCCGGCGCGGTGGCGTGCACCGGCTCTCACGAACGGTCTCAGGAGGATGAGAACATGAACGACGAGAAGCTCGAATTGACCCGGGAATGGGACAAGGTCTTTCCCCACAGCGACGAGGTGGACCACGAGAAGGTCACCTTCCACAACCGTTACGGCATCACCCTGGCGGCCGACCTCTACCGGCCCAAGGGGGTCAGGGGCCCCCTCGCCGCGATCACCGTGTCCGGTCCCTTCGGTGCGGTCAAGGAACAGTCCAGCGGCCTGTACGCCCAGACCATGGCCGAGCGAGGATTCCTCACCCTCGCTTTCGACCCCAGCTACACCGGGGAATCGGGCGGCGCTCCCCGCTACATGGCCTCCCCGGACATCAACACCGAGGACTTCAGCGCCGCCGTCGACCACCTCAGCTGCCGTGAGGATGTCGATCCCGAAAGGATCGGCATCATCGGCATCTGCGGCTGGGGTGGCATGGCCATCAACGCCGCAGCCCTCGACCCCCGGATCAGGGCCACGGTGGCCTCCACCATGTACGACATGAGCCGCATTGCCGCCAAGGGCTACTTCGACGAACAGGACTCCGCCGCGGCGCGCGACTCTGCCCGTGCCCGGTTCGCTGCCCAGCGCACCGCCGACTACCGTTCCGGGTCCTACGCGCGGGCCGGTGGAGTGGTCGATCCGCTGCCCGAGGACGTCCCTGCCTTCGTCAGGGACTACCACGACTACTACAAAACCCCGCGCGGCTACCACCTCCGTTCCCTCAATTCCAACGAGGGATGGAACGTCGTGGGCACCGCGTCCTTTCTCAACCAGCCGCTGCTCGCCTACGCAGGCGAGATCAGGACCCCGGTGCTGGTGGTTCACGGCGAGAAGGCGCACTCGCGCTACATGGGGGAGGGGGCTTTCGCCCAGCTGACCGGGGAGAACAAGGAACTCCTCATCGTCCCGGGGGCCAGTCACACGGACCTGTACGACGGCGGCGGCAGGGGTGCGATTCCCTTCGACAGAATCACCGAGTTCTTCCGGGCAAGCCTCGCCTGAACCCGGGGCCTCGCGATCAGGTCGCGGCCGCCTGGCTGGGATAAGGTGCCCGCCCCGCCTCAGCCGGGGTGTGGGCCCGGGTGATACGAGCCCGGGCCCGCCGGTGCCCCTCTCGGCGCCCGGCCCGTGAAGAGGAACGCCACGTGTTTCGTGGGCAGCTGTGAAACACGGGTTCGATCGAACGTGTAGGGCATGAATCTGCATCGCGGGGTTTGTTCACGGCCGTTCTCGATCCCGCCCCGGCCAAGGATGTCGCAGCCGGCACATGGGCTGTGACGAACCTCGTTGCTTTCACCGCTTGACGCCACGCACCCGCTGCACCGAACGACCCATCAGCCTCCGGTGTTCTGGTCGCAATCAGTCTCCTTCGGGTCATCCCAGCTCCTCAGCGCAAACCATCTGACACCCTCGACCGCGTCCTGGTCCTCCTCGTCGTGGTGTGAAAATCTGGAGTTGCGATCCAGATTTTCACGAAGTGCCGTAGAATCCCTGCTATCGCGCTGTAGGAGGCGGTTCATGTACAGGCGTCGCGAGGCCGAGGCAACGCTGTTGTCCCTCATGGGACAGTTCAAGGTGGTGCTGGTGACCGGGGCGCGTCAGGTCGGCAAGACCACGATGCTGCAGCACGTGCTGCCCGAGGACTTCCGCTACGTGACGCTCGACGACCCCCGGGCCGGGGTGCTCGCCCGGGAGGATCCGGTGCTCTTCTTCGACGCCAACCGGCTGCCCGTGGCCGTTGACGAGGTTCAGCGGGTTCCCGAGCTGTTCCAGCAGGTCAAGTTCCTCGTCGATCAGTCCCCCGAGGTGGGGCGCGTCGTGCTGACCGGCTCCCAGGCCTTCCAGCTCATGCAGGGCGTCAGCGAGTCGCTCGCGGGGCGGGTCGCGATCCTGGAGATGACGGGCATGTCCCTGCGGGAGCTCACCGGTTGCGGGGGGAGGGGCCCCTATGTCCCGTCGGAGGTCGGCGACGACGGAAGGTGCGAGTCTCCTGAGGGCCTCGATCTGTGGGCCACGATCCACCGCGGATCGATGCCCCGGCTAATGGATCCCTCGGTGTCCTGGGACGCCTTCTATACGGGATATGTCCGCACCTACCTTGAGAGGGATGTACGCGATCTCATCACCGTCAAGGATGAGGCGAGTTTCTATCATTTCCTTGTCGCCTGTGCCGCGCGCACGGGCAGGCTCGTCAATCACAGCGCCCTCGCCCGGGGTGCCGGGGTCGACACCAAGACGGCGCAGAGCTGGCTCTCGGTGCTGCAGGCCTCCGGTGTGGTGCGCCTGCTGCGCCCGTTCTGGTCCAATGCGACCAAGCGGCTCACCAAGACTCCCAAGCTCTACTTCACGGATACGGGGCTGGCCTGTCATCTGTTGGGGTGGAGTTCTCCGGAGACCCTGCGCAGAGGGGCGATGGCCGGTCACGTGTTTGAGACCTTCGTCGTCGGCGAGGTCATCAAGTCCTATCTCAACGCCGGCGGTGACGCCCGGAACGTGCATTTCTACCGGGATGCCCGTCAACGGGAGATCGACCTGATCATCCAGGAAGGGCGTGTGCTGCATCCTGTCGAGATCAAGACTTCGGCAACGGTGACTCGTGAGGCTGTAGCGGGCTTCTCCGTTCTCAACGACGTCGGCGACTACGACGTGGGTGCGGGCGCCGTCATCTGCCAGACCCGGGAGCCCTACCCCGTGACGGCCACCGTGAAGGCGGTCCCCGTCTGGTCGATCTGAGGACCGGAGCCTCCGGGGGGTCGACGTCGGTGTAGCGGGCGATATCCGGTCCCTGCGGGGCGCCTCGAGATGGGTCGGGCCAACGGCGTCACCCGCGACGAGATTGTGGAGATCGTCATCCAGCTCGCCTTCTACACGGGTTGGCCCGGGCCAGGGCCGTCTTCGCCCAGGTCGGCGAGGTCTGGCCGGGAAGACCCCGGGGAGGCCGTGACGACATCGGAGCGCGCCGACGTGCCGGGGTGTCCCCATCCGGGACTGGTCCAACTCACGCAACGAAACTGGTCCAACTCACGCAACAAAATCAGTCCAACTCAGGCAACGGGGTAGACTTCTTCGCCAAACAGCAGTGTTCTCAGTCGAGGAGCGTCGATGGTGCCCGCGCGTTATATGGCCAGGATCGCCGACGGTGTGCTCGCCGAGGCTCTCACCACCAGCGGCGCGGTGCAGGTGAAGGGTCCCAAGTGGTGCGGCAAGACGGCGACCTCTTTGCAGCAGGCCGCCAGCGTCGTCTATCTTCAGGACCCCGATCGCAGTGCGTCCTACCTCGCACTCGCCGACGCCAAACCCTCGGCTCTCCTGGAGGGGCGAACGCCCCGGCTCATCGATGAGTGGCAGATGGCGCCGCAGTTGTGGGACGCTGTCCGCTTCGCCGTCGACCTTCGCGGGGAGCCGGGGCAGTTCGTTCTCACCGGCTCGTCAACACCCGCCGTCGGCGGGGCGCATTCCGGCGTCGGGAGGATCGCCCCCATGGTCATGCGGACCATGACTCTCTTCGAGTCGGAGGATTCCAGCGGCCGGATCTCTTTGCAGCGTCTCTTCGACGGAGAGGAGGAGGTCGCCGATGTCGCCCCGCTCGACGTCGAGGATATCGCCCGGGTCTTGTGCCGCGGGGGATGGCCCGCCGCCGTCACAGCGGGGGCCACGTCGGTCCCCGGTCGCCTGGCGCGGACTTACGTCGAGGGGCTCATCGACTCCGATGTCGCGCGCATGGACGGCGTCTCACGGAATTCGACCCGTATGCGCGCCCTTATGCGCGCATACGCCCGTCACGTCTCCACCCAGGCCTCGCAGACGACGATCGCGGCGGACCTGGCCGTCAACGACGGCGCCATGGCGCCCAACACGGTCAGCGACTACCTCGACGCCCTCTCCCGCGCCTATGTCGTGGAGGACCTGCCGGCGTGGAATCCCGTGCTTCGCTCCAAGACCGCGATTCGCACGAGCCCGACCCGCCACTTCGTCGATCCGTCGATCGGCGCCGCAGTCATGCGCTGGACACCCGCCGACCTGCTTCGTGACTTCGAGGCCTTCGGCCTGCAGTTCGAGTCGCTGTGCGTGCGCGATCTGCGGGTCTACGCCGAGGCGATCGACGGGACTCTCCTCCACTACCGGGACAAGACCGGGCTGGAGGCGGACGCCGTCATCGTCCTCGCGGATGGGCGGTGGGCTCCGATCGAGGTTAAACTCGGCAGCCGTCAGCTCGATGAGGCTGCGACTCACCTGAGGCTGCTGCGCGAGCGCGTGGATGCGAATCGCATGGGTGAGCCGTCCTTCCTCGCCGTGGTCACCGCGGGCGCCACCGCATACCGCCGTGACGACGGTGTTCTCGTCGTTCCGTTGGCCTGCCTGCGCCCATGAGTTCCCGGCGGCGATGGCGCGGGCCCGGGGGTGGCCGTCTTCGCACGGCTGTCGCGGGCGGACCCTCGAGGGGGTCTGCCAGAACCTGGCCGCGAGGCACCGCCCGGGGCAGCTGGACCGGGGCGCTCCCGATACGCCCGACTCACGCACCGAAGGAGACTGGACATGGAATACACCCGACTCGGCACCACGGACATCACCATTCCCCGGCTGTGCATCGGGGGCATGAGCTTCGGGAAGGTCTTCCCGGACTTCCACCAGTGGGTCATCGACCAGGACGCCACCCAGGCGGTGATCGCCCGCGCCCTGGAGCTGGACGTCAACTTCATCGACACCGCCAACGTCTACGCCTATGGCACGAGCGAGGAGTTCATCGGCGCCTCGCTGCGCAACCTGGGCGTCAAGCGCGAGGACGTGGTCCTGGCCTCCAAGGTCTACTTCAACGAGGGACACCTGTCACGCGAGGCCATCGAACGCGAGATCGACGGGACCCTGAAGCGTCTGGGCACCGACTACCTCGACCTCTACATCATCCACCGCTTCGACTACGCCACCCCCATCGAGGAGACCATGGAGGCCCTCGACTCCCTCGTGCGCGCCGGGAAGGTGCGGGCCCTGGGGGCGAGCGCCATGTACGCCTACCAGCTGCACACCATGCAGGTGATCGCGGACGCCCACGGCTGGACCCGGTTCTCCTCCATGCAGAACCACTACAACCTGCTCTACCGCGAGGATGAGAGGGAGATGATCCCCGTGTGCCGCCAGTACGGCATGGCGCTGACCCCTTACAGCCCCTTGGCCTCCGGGCACCTGACCCGTCCCACCTGGGACTCCGGCTCCGTGCGCTCCACCACCGACGCCACCATGCGCGGCAAGTACGACCGCGAGCGCGAGACCGACATGCCCATCATCGAGCGCGTCGCCGAGCTCGCCGGGCGTTACGGGGTGGCGATGGCGGACGTCGCACTCGCCTGGCACTGGGCCAAGGGGGTGGTCGCCCCCATCGTCGGCTGCTCGCGGCCGAGCCGCGTCGACGACGCCGTTCGGGCTCTCGACCTGACGCTCACCGAGGAGGACGTCGCCTTCCTCGAGGAGCCCTACCGGGCCCATGAGCTCGTCGGTCCGTTGGCCCGCCCCGGGGACGCGGCGCTGCCCGGCTCGGCCACCGATCGGGTGGCCTCTGCCGGGCGGGACGTCTCACAGCGTTGATCTGGCCCGGGTGCGGCCCACGGCCATGGCGACGGAGAGGACCGCGACGGCGAACAGGGTGCAGATCCCGCAGTCGACGAGCAGCGGGCGGATGACGTCAGCGGACATCGAGGTCGCGTTGTACGCCCCGGAGATCGCCTGATCCGCCCAGTAGCCGGGCGTGAGCCTGGCGGTTCGGGCGATGGCGTCGGGCATCCACTCGATGGGCACCCACGCCCCGGCCAGGAAGGACAGCGCCATGCCTCCGATGTTGGCGACCGCGTCGGCAGCGTTCTGGCCCAGGCCGAACTGCCCCACGAGGAATCCCAGCGAGACCGCCACGAGCATGTAGGAGCCCAGGGCCGCTCCGACGACGCCCAGGAGCGGGGCTGATGTCGTCACGGAGCCGGCCCCGAAGACCGCCACCCCCAGCCCGAGGATCCACAGCCACCCGACGACCCCGACGACGAGGCATGCGTCCAGAAGCTCGAGGTTGCGGGCACCGCCGCTGACCGGGGCGGCATCGAGGCGGGAACGGACCGCCCGGCGCCCCAGCGCCGTCATGAGCGTGGAGATCGTCACGATCGCGAAGGCCATGAGCGGGTACAAGGAGAACCGGGCGTAGACGAGGAAGCTGTGCGACAGGGACGTGCTGTCCGGGTCGATCCGCTCGGCCGGGGCGGAGTGGCTCATCGTCTCCTCGGCCAGAGCGACGGCGCGCGTCGGGTCATCGGTGAGTGTTGCCAGATAGTCGGCGACCTGCCCCGTGTAGGAGTCGGTGCGCACGTTCATGAGCGCTCCGGAGGCTGACTCGTACCCGATGACCGTGTCCATCCGGGGCGGCTCAATCCCTTGGCGAGTGGCCTGCTGAAGCTGCTGCCCGTAACCGGCGGGGATGATGAGAACGTAGTTGACGCGGTTCTGCGCGGTGGCGTCCTGGATGGCCCGCGTGGAGTCCTCGAGCGGCTGAACCTTGCCGACGGACTCGACGTAGTCCTTGATCCCGCGGGAGATCGTGGAGCCGTCGCGGTCGATGATGGCCACGCTCGCCGTGGCGGTCGTGACCTGGCTGGAGTCGTCCTCGGACCGGGCCATCCCGGTGAGCAGGCCGAACACGGATAGCAGCACCAGGTAGATGAGGATGTACAGCCGGTGAGCGGCCACAACTCTCACACACGTCTTAAAGGTGCTCATGGGTCATCCTCCTGGCACGGATCAGGGCGATGGTCAGGAACAGGCACGTCATGCCCAGCAGGGCCGCGCAGCTGCGGGCGAAGGGTGCCAGGGAGTCGTAGTAGAGGAGCCCGTAGAAGCATCGGGCGGCCTGCCACAGGGGATTGGCCTGTGCCAGCAGCGGGGCGTGGCGCTCGACGGCGTCGGCCAGCGACTGGGCCGCGGGCCCGTAGAGGCCGGTGAACGGTGACAGCAGGCAGCTGATCGCGGGGACCATTCCGATCCCCAGCCTCCCGAACGTTCCCAGCGCGGCACCCGCCGCGCTCGACATGAGACTGGCCGCCCCGATCGCCACGAGGCACAGGAGCGTGTGGGGCCCGAAGTCCACCCCCACGACTGCGGCGAAGAAGACGAAGGCGATGAGCAGGCAGGCCAGGACGCACACCCAGGAGGCCGTGAGCGCGGCCGTGAGGACCTTCCAGCGGGGCAGTCCCGCCATGGTGCGCCGCGCGCCCAGGGGCGAGATGGCCATAATGCCCTGCACGGCGACCATGGCGACGGTCGTCCCCATGCCGCAGGCGAAGGCCAGCAGCGCGAAGTAGTACTGGGTCTCGGGCTCGACGGGAGAGGGAGTCACCGAGAGCGAGCGGGTGAAGGACTGATCGGCCTCAAGGGCGGCCAGCCGTTCGGGCGCCGTTCCCGCTTTGACCAAGGCCTTGTACTCGGCACGTCTCTGGGTGTAGAAGTCCATGACCACCCGCAGCACCCGGGTCGTCTCGGTCTCGTTGCCCTTCTGGGTCACGTGCAGCACGGGGTCGCCGTCCTCGACGGCGAGGTAGCCGTTGGTGTCGCCCCGGTTCGCGGCGGCCTCGGCCTCGGAGGCAGAGGGGTAGGTGGCCCTGGTGATGAGGCGGGGGTCGGCATCGTCGGCCGAGATGCGCTCGACGACGGCGTCCAGTCCGGGATCGGCCCGGTAGGCCTCGTCCTGGACGACGCCGAAGCTCATGGGGGTGGCCTCGTAGGCCTTCTCCAGGTTGGAGAACTGCGCCATGAAAATGAGGGCCAGGACGATCGGGAAGCCGAGCGTCCACACGAGCAGGACGCGGTCGCGCAGGAGCCTGAGCACCTGGTAGGAGAAGACGGTCAGCATGTCAGGCCGCCTCGTCGCGCAGGGCCCGCCCGGTGATCTCCAGGAAGACGTCGTTGAGGGTCGGGGGCTCGGAGGTCACCCGGCCGCAGGTCGTCCCCGCCGCATCCAGGGCTCGTATGACGTCGGAGAGGTTGTGCGCCCCGGGGGGGGAGCACTCGACGAGCACCTCGCCGTCCTGGTAGGCGGCGGTGCGCACATGCTCCAGGCGGCGCAGATCCTCCAGGGCCTCCTCGCCCAGCGGGACCGGGTCTGCGATCTCCACCCGGATGCGCTCGCCGGTGCCGATCATGGCCTTGAGCTCGTCGGAGGTGCCGGAGGCGACCTGCCGGCCGCGGTCCATGATGACGATCCGGTCGCACAGCCGCTCCACCTCCTCCATGTAGTGGCTCGTGTAGACGATGGTGGCGCCGCGCTTGTTGAGACGCTTGATGCCGTCGAGGATGGCGCCCCGGCTCTGGGGATCGACGGCGACCGTGGGCTCATCCAGGATGACGAGGTCGGGGCCGTGGGCGATCCCGCAGGCGATGTTGAGTCGGCGCAGCAGGCCGCCGGAGAGCTTCTTGGGCTTGAACCTCACGAACTTCTCCAGGC
>ERZ773008.1828-NODE-1828-length-14519-cov-4.748133_pt1 | contig 14519 bp, 10 predicted proteins | sample MGYA00580664_ERZ773008 | MGnify/ENA primary metagenome ERZ773008 (study PRJEB29015, sample SAMEA2738016) | human oral metagenome | biome: human oral; feature: human-associated habitat; material: dental | place: China | collected 2048 ... | reverse complement strand
CCTGTCAGGCTAAAGCCTTGACATGGAGGACCACCTATGATTACATCAACTTTTTTTTCCTTTACAATCTTTTCAATGGTTTCAAAAGTTTCAGGAGCAGAGAGGTCTGCATTTAGAGCCTCACTGCCTTTGTGATTGTAAAGGAATGTTTTCAGAGCTAGGTCATTATTATCAACACCAAGAACAATATTATATCCTGCCATTTGGAAGCCCTCAGATAAGCCACCACAACCACAGAACAAGTCAATTACATTATGTGTTTGTTTCATTTACTTCTCTGCTGCTTCTCTTATGTTGTTGCGAGAAATGGTGAGAAAATTAATCTCATCTTCAAAATCACACGCAATATCTTCTTTCGAGACTTTAATCACCTCGTCAAGTTTTGCAACATGCTGCAAAAGCAACTCTTTATTGTCTGTATTCATAAGAATTATTTTTATTTCTGATAATCTAAATCCGCATCCACCAAGTCTCTTACATTGACTTGTAGAAGTCGAGCTATTTCAACATACTGTGCCATAGACGGTTGTATTTTATTGGTCTTCCAACGTGACACAGTTATGTCTGTTACACCCATTTGGGTAGCAAGCCAATGACCTGTTACTTCCTTCTCGGCTAACACGACACGGATTTTGTTCGGACAGTCAGTCTTTGCCATGTTTTTAAATTTCTAATCTTGTACAAAGATAATCATAAAATGTTATATGCAATACAATGCTCTTATTGTTTTTTATCTTAAATACGAAAAAACGGCAAGAAGGATAACTTTCTTGCCGAAATGGAACCAGAAACGTCGCAACGTTTGTGCGGAAACGATGCTATGTTTGAGCGAAAAGGAGACATTGTTTTGCCTCGCAATAAGCATTCTTTTGTGCTGCAATTAATATTGTTTTACACCGCAGAAACGTATGTTTTGCGTGGCAATAAGCAACAGATGGTTAGAGGATGCCGCTTACTGGCACGCTGACTGTATCGTGGACGGGGAATTTCTCGCAGCTGATGTAGAGGGTGTCGAATGCGTCGGAGCCGTCGGTGCGGTGCTCTAAGAGGTCTTCTTCTGATTCGGCGAGCTTCTCGCCTGACTTGTCCTTGCGGAATCCGTTGCGTCCTCTTCACACTCCTGCCGACTGGATGGCAAGAATAAGGCCGGGATTGTTGCTACGGCTGAAAAAGGGACATAAGGCATTGCTTACCAGCGAAGCCCTTGACTGATGAGTTGGTGCTGCTCGTTGAGACGCATTGGGTTGCATAGATGACCCACTTCTACCTGCCAGCCGTGGCGTTCAAACTCGTGGATGGCCACGAAAATCCTACTCGTTGGTGTGAGGTTTTGTTACGACCAAGAGCAATAGTATAGTAGTTGATGACAGTCTTATTCTAGTAGCTCTGAATGATACGTAAGAATAGAATCCTTGACATCGTGCCGCAATAAACCATACAAGAAATACCGAGAAACTTTTTGGGTGCAATAAAGGGTGTAAATCGCATAACTTGCTGATTTACACCCTTGTTTGCGGAGAGAGAGGAAAATGACCATTTCGCTGCAACTCCTTGTATCATAGTCTTTTATTTTTTTATCCTTTTTAATTGTAGCCATATTGTAGCCACAACAGAGTATTTTGAGAGTACACGCAGATACTGCTACCCGAAATGCGCACTTGCATTTCTTGGGTTCAAAAGTACAAAAAAGTAGAACATCCTCCAAATTATTGTGGGAAAATGTTTTAGAAATCTTTTGGCTACAATTTTCAGTGCATGGTGCAAGTCTATATATATAGATAGACCTTGCACCATGCACTGACAGTCCCAAAGGTGTGATTGATATGGCAGGCTCAATATTTTCGCCTACGTATTGGGCAACACGGCAACAAATAACGCATAATGTTAAAAATGCAAAATGGCAATATAATGCCAATATTGGCAATTTAATATTCTTTCTAAAGCCCTATTTGTTAAGAACTTTGCAGCATTATTTCTAACAAAAAGACGGATACATATGAATACAAAGAAACAAAACTCCGGAAGTAATGCAAAATTCTACGTTGTACTTCCGACACTTGAAATCATGCTCTCCGCCAGCAAAAACTGCAAGCTAAGGGCAGGCTATGCCAATATGGAATATTCCAACTTTATGAAACACTGCAAGATGCAGACCGACCTTCGTATCAACACTTATGCAAGATGTGCGGCAGCCTTCGATATGGACGTGCTCTTGATACATCTCCCCAAGGGTATGATTGAGTCCATGATAGCAACCACGCCCCATAAAAGCCTTCGCTTCTCCACAATGGAGCAGGAAGATCTCATCGTCATTCTCAATCGGCTGTGCAAGCTGGACAGTAGAAGATTTAAGCAGCATCTTATGCAGTTATTGCACCAATTGGGGAAGGACTCTGAATTTCCAGACGGATGATAATCCACGGAGAGCAACTATTCAATCCTAAACTGAAAAGAGAAGTGGCATATGACAGAAGAAGACAATTTACAAAAGACGGTAATTGCAGAGTTACGCTCACTAAGGAACGACATGGAGCGGATAGCCGGCTTTATCGTGGAAATGAGACGCGATTATTCCGTTTTGGAGGATAAGATGGAACTCAGTTCCTCCGACGTCATCAGACTCTTGGGCATTTCGCGGGCATCCCTTGCCCGATGGAGGGACACCAACGCAATCCCGTTCAGGTATATATCATGCAACCACGTTGCCTATCCGTTCAAGGGACTTTACGTCGCCATCAAGAGCGGACGTGCCTCCTTCAAGGGTTTCAGACGAGTGGAAGCCCTACAACGGCTCAACGCCTACAAGGATGGTGTCCTTAAAGGATATATGGGTGATGGTCAAACTTTATTTGAGGAGCTATGAACATCAAAGAAGAAATACTGAGCCGAACCAACAAAGGACTGGATGTGTTCTGCTTCTATATGCCTATCGACTTTGTGCCAAAGCGCAATTTCCGAAATCCTATGTATGACGACAGGCGTGCATCGTGCAATATCTATCTCGACAACAAGTCCGGCTGCTACCGAATGAAGGACTTTGGCAACGATGCCTACTCCGGCGACTGCTTTTGGTTTGCAGCCACAATGCTCGGACTGGACGTGAGGAAAGACTTTGTTAAGGTGCTTGAAACCATAAATCGGGACTTGCAGCTGAATATTTGCATTGAAAGGAAAGAACATAGTAATCCCCACACAATGATGATGAAGCCTTGCAAACCACCCTTAGTACAACCACCTAACCAGCTCAAGAAGATGGAAGGTAAAAAATGGTACAAGCTAATTGAGCAATCTTTCAATGTCAAAGAACTAGACTATTGGGAGCAATACGGCATTGATGCTAAGACTCTGCAACGTTTTCATGTAAAGTCGCTTGCTCGCTATGAGTCTGTCTCCAATCAGGGAAAGCCGTTTACTCTTGGTTCTACACATGATGAGCCTATGTTTGGATATAGCATGGGGAAGTTTGTAAAAGTCTATCGCCCTAAGAGTAAGCTGCGCTTTCTTTATGGGGGTGAGAAAGTGAACGACTATGTCTTTGGCTTCCAGCAGCTGCCCAGCAAAGGGGATGTTGTTTTCATCACAGGTGGGGAGAAAGACGTGCTTTCACTTTCGGCTCATGGTTTCAACGCCATCTGTTTCAACAGTGAGACGGCACAGATTCCTGAGAATATCATCGAAGGATTGCAGCTTCGCTTTCAACACATTATTATATTGTACGATACGGACGAGACAGGTGTAAGGGAAGCTAAACGGCAGACAGATGCATTTGCTCAATACAAGGTATTGAGTCTAACCTTACCATTGCAAGGGGGTAAGTCGGAGAAGGATATATCGGACTTCTTTGCCTTGGGCAATGAAGCAAAGGACTTGAAAGTGCTTCTTAATGATATGTTCACCAATATGTATGCACAGACGATGATGATATTGCAATCTTGTGAGATAGACTACGATAATCCGCCAGACGCTTCAAAGTCGGTGGTGGCAGTAAATGGTGTTCCGCTTGGAACGCAGGACAATCTGTTTTGTATCACAGGTGGAGAAGGAACAGGCAAAAGCAACTACATTGCCGCCATCCTTGCTGGCACTCTTGGGAGAGAACGATTAAAGGCAGAGCAAACCTTGGGATTGGAAGTAACTGCCAACCCCAAAGGATTGGCTGTACTTCACTACGATACAGAGCAATCGGAGGCACAACTCTATAAGAACTTGGAGAAGACACTTCGCAGGGCTGGTATCAAGTCCGTGCCAGAGTTTTATCATTCCCTCTATCTAGCATCGCTATCACGCAAGGACAGACTGAAAATCATTCGTGAGAGTATGGACTTGTTTCATCACAAACACAGTGGAATTCATCTTGTGGTCATTGACGGTATAGCAGACCTGATACGCTCCGCCAACGACGAAACAGAGAGTATAGCCATCGTGGACGAACTCTATCGATTGGCAGGAATTTACAATACTTGTATCATTTGCGTACTCCATTTTGTACCCAACGGCATCAAACTCAGAGGACATATAGGGTCTGAACTGCAACGCAAGGCTGCGGGCATTCTCTCCATCGAGAAAGATGACAATCCCGAATACTCGGTCGTCAAGGCATTGAAAGTGCGTGATGGAAGCCCGCTAGATGTGCCGATAATGCTTTTTGGATGGGACAAGGAAGCCGATATGCACGTTTATCGTGGAGAAAAGTCGAAAGAGGATAAGGAAAAACGCAAGACCGATGAACTGTTGGCTGTTGTAAAGTCTGCATTCCGTGCCAAACTAAAGCTATCATATCAAGAGTTGTGCGATGTGTTGATGCGTGAAATGGAAATCAAGGATCGAACGGCAAAGAAGTACATTGCCTATATGAAAGAGCAGCGTATCTTGTCGCAAGACACAAGTGGTAACTATCAAAAAGGAGAATTATGTCATACATAGACCAAAGAACCGAAGATACATGGCAGAAACGCTTGTTTGACAAGCTGATGACTGTTGAGAGTAAACTTGACCATCTGCTGTTTTTGCAAGAGCAATCTGTCGATACGACCATTCACCCTCCATTGAAACCCGAATACTTGGACATCATCGACGTTTCCAAGATACTCAAAGTGGAGCAGAAGACCATCTATAACTGGGTTTGGGCAGGGAAAATCCCCTTTCTCAAGGCTAACGGTCGATTGCTTTTCCTTCGGGAAGAGATAGATGAAATGGTACGGAAGCGAGATGGCTGGTAATTGATTTCCTGATTAGATTATTTTTGTTGTGTAAATGCAAGTGTTTACACAACAAAATAATTACCTTTACAAGTAAAAAGTTAGTTGCGGATTTACCGCTCACAAAGATAACAGTACTCGCTTATTTCTTTGATAAGGAATTTACCATATATTGTTTGAAACTATTGAACCGATAAAGATAGGGTTGCAGACAAAAAATATTTGTAATTTCTACATTTGATGCTACTTTTAATGGAAAATTCATCGCTTGCAATGATTTTTTCGGCATTTTCCTTGCGCATTCAAAAAAAAGTAGTAACTTTGCAGTCAATATGACCTCCCACGCTTCTCATCAGAACAGCGCACCCGGGGAGGTCTTCGAGTTTATATACGGTTATGAGGTACGAAAAGAAGCCCATAGACACATCTGAGCAGGTTAAAAAGTTATGCGATCGAGGACTTAATATTGGAGACGAAAAACTTGCGTCCCAATATCTTTATAATATAAGTTATTATAGATTACGAGCATACACATACCCTTTTCAAAATAACGGGGAAGGTGCTAATCACGAATTTCTGAGAAAGGACATTTCTTTTCAAGATGTGATAGACCTTTATTGTTTTGATAGGCGTTTACGCTCTTTAATCTTCAATGCCATTGAAAAAATCGAGGTGGCATTAAGAACAAGAATCGCCTTAACTTATTCCGTTGATGAAAATGACGCCTTTTGGTTTCTCAATCATAAGTTATACTTTCAGCACGATAAGTTTATCGCATTGACACGCAACGAGATTATAGATGATAAACCTGTTGTAGGGGATTTAATGAAAGAGGTCAAGCGAAGTAATGAGGAATTTATAGCTCATTATTATCAAAAGTATAGCGAACCTGCTTTTCCGCCAGCGTGGATGACCTTAGAGGTTGTTTCTATGGGAACATTGAGTAAGTTGTTTTTTGCTTTGGACAAGAATAATCCTTCTAGTAAAACAATCTGCAGAGATTTGGGACTATACAATGTCGATATTTTGAAGAATTGGATGCACGGTTTATCGTCTTTACGCAATACTTGTGCCCATCATAGTCGTGTATGGAATCGCCGCTTTACAATAGCCTTGAAGTTTCCTTATAGAACGAATTATCCTTTCTTGTCAAAGCAAGAAGCTGCAACGATAAGGGACAATAAGTTGTTTGCCTACTTATCTGTAATTTTGTATTTGCAGCAAATAATCAGTCCTGATAGCTCATTTAGAAAGAGTTTGCTCACCCTATTGGACAAATCTCCCAAATTGGTAGTTTTGAAAGATATGGGCTTTCCTGAAAAATGGAGAGAATACTCTTTGTGGAAATAATATAATACGATGGTGTATCAATTATGATACACCATCGCTATTTATCTCAGTCTGGATTTTACAATATATCCCTTACTTTCTTCTTGTTTGTTTCTATTATTCATAGAACTTGAATAAATTACCCCCTCCTCTTCCTTTTTAGTATTTGGGCTATTACTACTATTTTGTCTTAAATACTCGGGTTGGTCATTTTCGTTTGATTTTTCATTTTCTTCATTTGGTTCGTTCAATGTAAGTGCAATTTTTCTGTCAAGTTCTGCTGCCTCACCTTTGAGTGAGCGAAGCTCGTCCTCTTTCTTCCAAGAACTGTTGGCAATGTTGGTGTAAACGTCTTTGTTGGTCACGACCTTTGCCATTTCCTTCTCATGCGACTCTATCACCTTAGGGATACGCTCCAAGGCATTTACGAAGTTCTCGCAGGCAAGTTTCGGGTCTGCCGCTAACTTACCGTTATTATAAGTATAGTAGATGCTCTCCTGTCCCTTGACAAAGAAGCGGTTTATCGAGCAATCAAACAGATCCTTTGAACTGCTCTCCGTCTTGACCATGATGGAAAAGCCGTAAACCTCGCCAATCTTGTTGTACTCGCTCTTGGTACGAGCCTTTTCCTCTATCTCATGCAGACGGGCGGCGATGACCTTTATGTCGGTACTGTCCTCCACACCTTTAATGACAAGTTTATTGATAGGATTACCTTCTTTGTCACGCTCCACACGCTTCTCAAAGCACGCCAAGTCTGCCTTGGCTTCCTTGATCTTGTCTGAATGGAAAGACACGGAGCTGTCAATCTCCGCCAACTTGCCCGTTGCGGCATCACGCTCACGGAGGAAATTCTTACGCTCTGATTCCAGCGTGGCAATCTTCTTGTCGAGTTTGGCTTTCTCTAACAAGTCCGTATTACCAGATAGCACGGCAACATACTCTGAAAAGTTCATACCGCTATCCTCGTCCATCGATCCCTCGTCAATGGTACGACTACCGAGCGTGTTGGTCTTCAACTGATTGATAAACAATTGCTTGTTATGTAGTAGGTTGAACTTATAACTGTCCAACGACCGCTCCACGGCATAGATAATCACATCGACCTTGTTGTCAGCAAATTCTTTGGCAACCATATTACCTTTACGAATTGCCCGACCATTTCGCTGCTCCAAATCTGAGGGTCGCCAGGGTGTATCAAGTTGATGCACCGCCACCGCACGCTGCTGGGCGTTGACACCCGTTCCAAGCATAGAAGTAGAACCGAAAATGATGCGGATGTCTCCACGATTCATCGCTTCTACCATCGCTTTTTTGGCTTTCTCGTTCTTGCACTCCTGAATAAAGCGTATCTCGTAAGACGGGATATGATAATCTTCTACCAATTTACGCTTCACCTCAGAATAGATATTAAAGTCTCCGCCGGGCTTGTAAGTACCCAAGTCAGAGAACACAAACTGCGTACCCTTCTGTGCATCATACTTCTGATAGTAGTCATTAAGTAGCTTTGCACAATGGCTTGCCTTGTTGTCAATATGATCCGAGTACCCGTTTTCGTCTATCATGCGTAGATCCAGGCTCATTTTGCGGGCGTAATCAGTTGCAATCAGCATCTTTGCCTTTTCCTCACTCTCGCTCAACGGCGCACGCCCCAAAAGCGTGGCATCACCGTTTTTGGCAAACTCCATCAACTTGCCGATAAACTCCTCCTGTTCAGGTGTCGGCGGAATGTTATGGAGTATCTCGTTTTTTTCGGGACGATCGATGCCTATATCCTTTGCTGTGCGGAAATCGCAAATCTCCGCATAGAACGAGGCAAGTTCAGGCACTTTAATAAAGGTTCTGAAGCGTTCCTTCTGAATAATCTCATTGGTGATGGAAAACTCATAGTCAGTGGACTTCTTGGCAAAGACCGCAGCCCATGCGTCGAAACTGTTAATGCCCTGCTTCTCCAAGGCTTGCGGGCGCAAGTATTTGAAGAGCAAATATAATTCTGTTAGCGAATTACTGATAGTAGTTCCCGAAAGAAAAGTTGCTCCCAAGTCCTTGCCTGACCGCTCCTGTATGGTGCGAATGGCAAAGAGCATATTGAGCGCACGCTGTGAGCCATCCGGATTGCCCAAGCCCGACACTCTGTCGTGGCGAGTATTGAACATCAGGTTCTTGAATTGGTGGCTTTCATCTACAAAAAGGTGGTCAATACCCATCATCTTAAAGTCCACGGCATCGTCCTTGCGCTCGGCAATGCTGTCTTGAATGTCCTGTAACTTGGCTTCCAAGGTCTGCTTACGTTTTTCTAAGCCTTTGAGCATGGCACGGGAGATGTCCGCTCCCTGCATACGGAGCACTTCAAGATTTTCTTCTACAGAATCTTTTTCTTTCTGCAAAATCGCTTCTTGTATCTCCAATGCTTGCGGTATCATGCCGAACTGCTCATGCGTGAGGATAATGCAGTCCCAATCATTATTCTTGATGTCATTGAAGATGCGTTGGCGATTCTGCTTGCTGAAGTCATTCTTTCCCGGATAGAGTATCTTGGCATTGGGATAAGCCTTGCGAAAAGTGTCGGCAATATCGAATACATTTGCTTTGAGTCCAATAATCATCGGTTTGTTAGCCAATCCCAACCGCTTCATCTCGTAGGCTGCTGTACACATGATAAGCGTCTTACCTGCACCGACCTCGTGGTCGCAGATACCACCTCCATTGGTCTTCAGCATCCACACGGCATCTTTCTGACTCTTATAAAGGTCTTGTATGCCCAATCTTTTAAGGTCGAGGTCGGGAAACGACTGATGCGTACCGTCGAAGTTGGGACGCACAAAGCAGTTAAAAAGGCGGTTGTAACGGTCAGAGAGCTGCTCCTTGAACGTGTCGGGTGTCCGTCCGAGCCAATCTACAAAGCCTTGTCTGATTTCCTCAATCTTGGCATTTGCCATCTGTATGGCATGACCGTCACGAACCTTAATCGTCTTCTCATTACCCTCCGCATCAAGTATGGTCTTGCTTTTGTTAATGTCAGGAATGGTATTGTGAAGTGCGTGCTTCAATAAATTGAGTCCGTCATAGCGTCTAAACTCACCTTGTACAGCATATTTGTGCCAGATATTACCGTTCTTTTGGTCGCAGCCAATGGCATACTCGTCCATATTAGAATGATAACTCACCCTGATGTCCGTCTCGAAGAACTCCGAGGCGAACTTGCCATAGACTTTCGCGGGTATCCAGCGTTCACCGAGGTTGAAATCCAAATCAGCAAAGGGAATGGGCGTGGGAGTGGCGGCACGCAGGGCAGTCAGACTCTGTTTCGCTTCCTCATGCTCCGGATGATCCAAGAGCCACGACTCGATACGCTCCGCCTTTTCAATCACATTGCCAGAAATAAACTTGTCGGCTACCTCATAGCTGTCCTCTTCGGGATTGTAGAAGATGCGTCCTTCCAAAGCAGAAAGCATATCGCTCTCTTCCATATCGGGAAGCAAAGAACTCATATAGTCAAGCTCCACCGTGCCGTATTTGTTGAGTGATGCGCCCAATGCCTCCATCGGGTCTGAAGCTATGGACAGTTCGGAGGTGGAAAAAGCCGTCGGGTGGTCGAAGATGTCCGCCTTGATGTACCTGCCGTTCTCGGAGCGTTCCAAGAACAGCATTTCCACTCCGGTGGCATCCATCTTGATGACATCGGTGTTTGTCTTCTGGTTGAAGTACCCCCAACGACCTACATAGCCGTCATAAAGCCGATTGAGTTTCTCACGCTCTTCCTTGTCCTCCGCTTGGTTGTTCGCCTCATAATCATAGAGTCGGTGATAACTCTCCCTAATCTCAATATATGCTTTCAGCCGTGAGAGCTGAGCAAAGGGTAAGTCCATCGGGTTGAAGGTAGGATGTCGTTTCAAGTCAGACAGGAAACCTACCTGCCCATTCTGTACGACTATCGAGCCGTCACGCAAATGTGAGTCGGGAGAAGAAAGGAACGGACGCGGTGAAGCATCAAACTCTTTCTTAACCTCTGCTATGGGCTGTGGCTTGCGAGGTTCGGCTTCCTCCATAAAGTCAAAGAGCGAGGGCTCTCTGACGGGAGCAGATGCAGTTTTCTTGCTTCTGCGGGAACTGCTTGGCGTGCTTCTTGCCGGCTTGGGTTGCCTGCTCGCAGAAAGTGGTTGGTTATCGCTGACCTTCTTTTGTTGAGCAGCCTCTTTGATTTCATTATTTACACGGGCTACATCTTGTGTCCAAAGACTATATTCCTCTGGGGCAAACAAGAACTGTTCCATGGCTTCTGTCTCTATGGTGCTATCCATAATCGGATGATGGTCTTCATCAAAGAATACCGTCTGACCGTTCATCTCGCGTGGGGCTTCCACGTCTGTGCGAATTTCACGGCTTTCTTGTTCGTATTGTCTTTGAAGGGTAATTACGGGGACACCTTCTGGGGCTGGTTCGGTTTCAGGCTCTGTATGTAAAACTGGCGCAGCTTCTTCGACTTTCAAAACCTCCTCGACTTGTTCTACCATTGCTTGTGGTTGATTGTCTTCCTGTACAGGTTTCTGCACTTCCTGACGGCTTTCATCCTTGATTTCCTCAATGATGGGTTCTTTAGTGTATTGTCCTCTGACAATCTCTTCCAGTTCTGCTATCTCGTGCAATTTAGTGGGTTTGAAGTATAAGTCCCGTTCTATACCCAATCCGTGTATCTTGACTTCCTCCATTTCTTTGAGGGACATATACCCAAGTTCCCAACCATAGCCCATCGTAACGGCTCCGAAGCCGATGCGTTCCTTGGGGTCGTATTCCAGCATATAGGCGGTATAGGCTCCCATAGGGAAAAAGTAGCGAGCGTATGCTGTGCGGTCGCCGATGAGTTGCTTTTCTGTTGCATAGAGTTTGGGAAGTTGCTTCTTAGTGCTGTCGGGCATCAAATTGTAAGCATTTTCTTCTTCTTTTTCATCTTCCTTATCCTCTTTCTTTTCCTCCTTATCCTTGGATTCTTGTAACAGAGGTGGTTGTTCTGTTTTTAGACCTCCTTGCACTTTCTGCACCATCTTGTCCACGTGTACCTGCCATTCCTCCTCGGTCATGGGTATGCCGGTTTCGTAGAGCTTGCGGTCGAAACGCTGCTCCACTTCCAAGGATAGTTGTGTACACAGACTGTCAGCCATATCCTCGATACTGCCGTCAAACGTATATTCCCAAGCGGGCTTACCATAAGGGTCTGTACCCATCGTGCGCTCTGTGGCAATCGTGCGGTGGGAAATGTCCTTCCATTCGCCCTCAAAGAGGGAGTTATGGTTAAACGCAATAGAAAAGCCGTCGCCTTTGGGAACAGAGGCGGTTTGTACAAACTGCTGTTCGATGCCCTCACCAATTTCCTTGCCCGATTGTTTTTGCAGGACAATCAGGTCGCTGCCCACATCCGTACCTGCATTCTCGGAGAACATACCCGAAGGTAGGCGGATGGCGGAGATAAGACGGCTATTCTGCAAGAGGTAACGGCGGATGGCTTCATTCTTGGGGCTGTCCAATACACCCTGCGAGGTAATAAATGCAAGAAGTCCGCCCTCCTTGATAGTGTCCAGCCCTTTTACAAAGAAATAATTGTGAATGGTTCTGGTGGATTCCCGTTTAAGGATATTCTCTCCCTTGCTATAACTACGGTCATAAACCATAAAGTCGCCAAAGGGGATGTTGCTGGTAATCAGGTCGTACTTGTCCTTTTCTTCCAGTTCTCCGATGGCTTCAAAGGGTTCTTGCCGAACAAAGATATTATCCTTGCCGTAAGGATGAAGGGCTTGTGTGATGCGCGCCGTCAGTAGGTCTTTCTCCATCGCATCGACCATACCGGCACTTTTGGCAAAGGTTTCGGTAAAGGCTCCCATACCTGCTGAAGGGTCTAAGCACCTTCTTACTTGCACGTCGGCAGCACTAAGGGCTTCGGCAATGGCGGAGACGATACGGGTGTCGGTATAGAAGGAGGTCAGTACGCTTGCCTTGATACTCTCCCAATAGCGTTTGGCGGTGCTGGCATCGACGGCATCACGGTAAATCATCTGTTTGAGCCTTTGGGTAGGCGCGAACAGGTTTTGCTCCGATGCGCTCCAATAGCGGAGGTCATCGGGATTATCACAACGGTTCAACACGCATTTCAGACCACCGAAACCTTGATAACCTCTGAGCAGGACTTTCTCGGCTTCGGTGGCTTCACGTCGTTCTTTTTCTAATCGGAGGATTACACGGATGGCTTCCGTATTGCCCTCCAAGACTGCTTTCTTATTGTATGCCATAATTTTTCTGTTTAAGATGGAGAGGAAAAATTAGTCGGAAGATAATTTTTCCTATCTCCCAACTAATTTGTTTTATCTCTGAGTCTGTGGTAACTATCTCCCTCGTGCTTTTCCTTTCTTTCCTTCAAACTCAAAGGCGGTGGTGTGGTCTTCGCCCAAAACAAGACGTGCGTTGAACTTCTTGCCTGCCTTGCTCGTCAAGCCTTTGAGGATAGGCGTTCGCCCGGTAGTTATCAAATCACGGATATTGTCCTCGGAAAGGAACGTGCCGCAGATTTCACGGAAGATGTGAAAGTCGCAGCCCTCGTGCCTGCATTTCGCAATTTTGGCATAGATGCCCACACTCTCATTGCTGCATTTGGGGCAGTGGTAGGTGGGATAGGACTTTTGTACCTGTGGAGCAAGGGCAAGGAGTTCCTCGCAAATCGTCTCCACATAGGAGTTGATGCCTTGTGCGAACTTCTCGGGTGGCATTTGTCCAGCCTCGATGGCGGCAAGGGTCAGTTCCCACGAGCCTGTCATCTCTGCATTGGCAATTCGTTTATCCTTGACAATCTCATAGACTGCCAAGCCTTTCTCTGTCGGGACTACCGTTTTCTTTTCTCTTCGGATATAGTCTCGCAGAATCAATGTCTCGATGATATTGGCACGAGTGGCTGGTGTACCGATGCCGCACTCTGCCATTGCTCTTTTACTTTCTGCATCTGCGACCTCTTTCCCTGCGTTTTCCATAGCAGAAAGCAAAGTCGCTTCTGTATAGAGCGGTTTGGGCTTGGTCTTGTGCTCGGTAATTTCTGAAGAAAGCAGTGGTAACACCTCGTTTTCTATTAGATTGGGCAATACGGATAAAGTCTGTTCTTCTTCCTCTTTGCCTTTTTCATCGTTCGTGCCAGTACTATGCTGCACGGCTTTCCAGCCCAAGGAGATACTTCGGCACGCCTTCCAAATGTAGGTGTTTGTACCGTCTGTCAGTTCCGCCTGCATCCTCTCCTCCTCTGAATCGGGAGAAAAGGCTTCGATGAAACGATGGACTACCATTTGGTAGATGGTCGTTTCATCTGTCGATAGTCCCGATGTTGTTTCACCCGTAGGGATAATGGCGTGGTGATCAGTTACCTTGCCGTTGTCCACCGAGTGGCGGTTAAGTGGTGTCGGAAGTGCAGTGCCTATCTTGCCAAGTAAAGTGGGTACTTCCTCGAAAACGTCTTCACTGATGTATCGACTGCCGGTGCGGGGATAGGTCGTGATTTTCTTCTCATAGAGGCTTTGTGCGATTGAGAGGGTCTTATCTGCTGAAAAGCCGTGCTTTCGGTTGGCTTCCTTCTGTAGGGAGGTAAGGTCGAACAAGAGGGGTGGCGACGTATGTCCCACCTTTTTTGCGACCGAAGTCACGGTAAGCCGGCTCTGTTCGCGAAGCATGGCGAGAGCGGACTGTGCATCGGCTTCATTGTCAAATGCACTACTGCTCACAGCTTTCAGCGATACGCCCTCTTTCTCTGCTGCTACGGAGAGTTTCCAATAGGGGACGGAAGAAAAATCACGATTTTCTATGTACCGACGGCAGACCATAGCAAGAGCTGGGGTTTGTACCCGTCCCAAGGAATAGCCGCCTTTGCGGACGATGGACAATGCACGGCTGGCATTGATACCCACCAACCAGTCGGCTTCGCTTCTTGCTTTGGCGGAATAATAGAGATTGTCGTAACTGCTT
>ERZ773008.1823-NODE-1823-length-14542-cov-6.410437_pt1 | contig 14542 bp, 7 predicted proteins | sample MGYA00580664_ERZ773008 | MGnify/ENA primary metagenome ERZ773008 (study PRJEB29015, sample SAMEA2738016) | human oral metagenome | biome: human oral; feature: human-associated habitat; material: dental | place: China | collected 2048 ... | reverse complement strand
CCGACCGGCCCAAGCGCGCCGTGTGGATCTCGGTGGTCGTCTTCACCATTCCGCACCTGATCTCCCGGGGCGGTCAGCAGGGCGTGGCGGACCACCTGCTCTACCTGGCCCTCCCCTTCGGCTTCGCCGTGACCGCGGCCTATCTCTCGCTGACCATGCGCAGCGTGTGGGCCGGCATCGGCATCCACGGGGGATTCCACCTCTGCAACTTCTTCATTCAGGTGAACCCGAGCACCCCGCCCCCGGTCATGTGGGTCGTGACCGGCCTGGCCTTCAGCGCCGTCGGCCTGCTGATCGCCTCCCGGATCAGCCAGGAGCGCTGGGCCGAGATCGCCGCGCGCGGCCCCTTCGCGCCGCCCGCGGACGACACCTGACCAGCCCTGACGGCGGCCGGCCGTTCCGCCGCCGTTCATCGGCGCTGAGTCCTCCGAGCCCTCCGCCCCCTCCGGACGGAGGGCTCGGCGCGTGCGGCCAGCGGATCGTCTCACCGCGAATCGCTCGCGGGTCACCACAGGGCGGGGCCGATATCCGCCCAGGCCAGGGCCCAGGTCGGGTAGAAGCCGCCGAACCGGTTCCCGATCAAACCGATCAGGATCGCGGCGAGGGCGCATGCGCCCGCCAGGAGCAGTGCCCTGACGGCGACGCCCGCCGCGCTGCCGGCAACGCTGGCCTCTCCAGTCGCATCGACCGCCGTGGCGCCCCGCCTCGAACGAGTCGCCCCGTCCTCGGCCCTGCCGTCGCGGGCGGGCGCCGGGGCGGGACTGATGAGGCAGGCGAGCGTCGCCGCGAGCGTCAGCAGACCGACCGCGGTGATGACGCCGGTGCCGCGGATCTGGGTGAAGGAGCGCACCAGGCGATCGGCCAGTCCGAGATTCTCCTCCGCGGGCGCCTCGGGCGCCGCAGCTGCGGGAGCCGCCTCGGAGGAGGAGGCGTCGGAGCCGTCGGGCGTCGGCTCGTCCGTCGGTGACGGGGTCGCGGTCGGGGTGGGCTGCGCGGGGGCGTTCGGGTTGACGTCCGGGCGCTGCGACCACCAGGTGAGGAAGGTGGAGGCCTGGTCCTTCCACAGGCTCCAGGAGTGTCCGCCCTCGGGCGGCCGGACCGCCTCGACGGCGTCCTCGCCCCCGACGGCGGCCGGCAGGGTGGTGACCGTCCCGAGGGCCGGCGGGTCGTCCGATGCCCCCAGGAGCCACAGGCCGATCGGGTGGTGCGGCTGGCGGGCCACCAGGGTGCTCAGGGTGTTGGACTCGCGGAGCTCGGGCGAGGCCAGTCCCCCGATGCCGGGGACGTCGTACCCCGACAGGGAGCCCGCCGTGGCGTAGACGTCCGAGCGCATGATGGTGGTCCACACCGCGCAGTAGCCGCCCGAGGACACCCCGACCAGCGCCCAGGCCTCGCGATCCGCACGGGTCCCGGGGAAGGTGGCCCGGATCATCCTCGGCACGTCCTCCTGAATCCAGGTGCCCACCTTGGCGTGCCCGACGATGTCCGCGCAGTCGGGCTCGGAGCGCTGAGCAGCGTCGGGATTGAGCGAGGGCACGGCGATGATCGTCGGGGGCAGGCGCCCGTCGTCGATGGCGGCCTGCAGCTGGGGGCCCAGTTCCAGCGCCGAGACGAGGCCGTCGGCGGTCCCGGGCACGCCGTGCAGGAGGGTCAGGACGTTGTAGGACTTCCCGTCCGTGGCGGAGTACCCGCGCGGCGTCCAGAACCACACGTCGTCGGTGATGCCGCTGGCGGGGCCGCGGAAGGTCGTCTTGAAGGTGTTCCCGCCCTCCGACGTCGCCTCCAGAGAGGCGACGTCGGCCGGATCGGGCGCGGGCGGCGTCTCCTCCTCGTCGGCCTCGTCGCCCGCCTCCTCGGCGGGATCCGGGGTGGCCACCGGTGCGAGCTCGGTCGGTCCCATGACGCGGCCGGAGCCGGACGCCAGCTCGACGACCTGACCGAGGGTGTTGGCGAACCGCAGCGTCGTGTTGATCCTCGCCGCCGCGAGCCCCGTCACGAGGAGCTGGCAGATCAGAACCGCCGGCAGCGCGGCCAGCAGGAGCCGGCGACGCCACGGCACGGCATTCGCGGGGGCATCCTTCGCGTGTTTGGGCACATGCACCCGCCGACGACGCGGGAGCCAGAGCAGCAGGAAGACCGTCGCGGCCAGCGCGACGACGGTCACGGCGGCGAATCCGGCGACGAAGCCCGCGGAGACGACGCTCACGTCGGAGAGAGAGGACAGAGAGAGCACTAAATCATCCAAGAAGCCTGAGGCACATGAACACGCCGACCGGTGACCGAACCGAGATACCGGCTCCGAAACAGCGAAAAGACTTCGACCCCTGTCATAGCAGGGGTCGAAGTCTTTTCGCCACCCAGTGGCATTTCGTAGCGGGGGCAGGATTCGAACCTGCGACCTCCGGGTTATGAGCCCGGCGAGCTACCGAACTGCTCCACCCCGCGGCGACGCCAAGAAGACTAGTCGCCGCGTCCCTGGAACTCAATCCACCGCTACGTGCCCTTGCTCACCCGTCCCGCCTGGTCAGCCCAGCTTCTTCTGGGCCTCGACCGCTCGGTTGAGGGCGTTATTGAGCCTGGTCTGAGCCTCGCCGTACGCCGTCCAGTCCCCGGACTGCATCGCCTTGTTGGAGTCGTCCATGGCGGTCTTCGCGTCCGCGAGCGCCGCGTTGAGGTCCGTCTGGGGGTCGCCGCCGGACGACGCCGGGGCGCTCCCGCTCGCAGAGGCGGAGGTCGAGGGCTGCGCACTCGCCGACGGCGCCTGCGCACCGGGAGACCCGGTCGCGGTCGGATCCGCCGAGGGCGCCGCCGACGGCTGACCGGAGGCGTCCGTGGACGAGGACGTGTCATTGGCCGCGGCGGAGTCGCCGTCGACGACCTCCTGACCCGTCGTCGCCCCCGAGTCCCCTCCGAAGACCTGATCGAGAGCCTCCTGCAGCGTGTCGGCGAAGCCGATCTTGTCGCCGAAGGAGACCAGCACCTTGCGCAGCAGCGGGTACTGCGTCCCGGAGGAGGACTGGACGTAGACGGGTTGGACGTAGAGCAGACCACCGCCCACCGGCAATGTCAGCAGGTTGCCCTTGATGACCTGCGAGCCCTGCTGGCTCAGCAGGTTGAGGACCTGGCTGGCGGTTCCGTCGGAGTTGAAGTTGTTCTGCACCTGCCCCGGGCCGGACACGTTGGAGGACCGCGGCAGCTCCAGGAGCCGCAGCTTGCCGTAGTCGGGGTTCCTCACCCCCGGCTCACCACTGGCCGTCTCGGAGTCCACGGCCAGGAATCCGGTGAGCACATTGCGATCGGTGTTGCCGCCGATGATGTAGACGCTGGACAGGGAGAAGGACGCCTGCTCCTGGTCCGGCATCTTGAGGGTCAGGTAGTAGGGGGCCTGCGCCGAGTCGCCCTCCTTCGTGGGGTCGTCGGGGACCTTCCAGAAGTCACCGCCCGAGTAGAAGTCCTCGGGATCCGTGACGTGGTACTTGGACATCACCGTGCGCTGGACCTTGAACAGGTCCTCCGGGTAGCGCATGTGGGCCATGAGGTCGGCACTCATATCGCTCATGGGCTTGACGGTGCCCGGGAAGACCGACTGCCAGGCGTCGAGGAGCGGGTCCTGCTCGTCCCACTCGTAGAGCTTGACGCTGCCGTCGTAGGCATCGACGACCGCCTTGACGGAGTTGCGCACGTAGTTGGACTCCTTCGGCGCGCCGAGCAGGGAGGCCTGCCCCGTCGTCGCGTCGCTCATGGAGTCCTCCAGGGACTCGTGCTGGGAGTAGGGGTAGTTGTTGGTCGTGGTGTAGCCGTCGAGGATCCACACGACCCGCTTGGGCGTGCTCGGGTCGTCGTCGTCATCGACCACCGCCGGGTAGGGGTTGCCGTCCAGGGTCAGCCACGGAGCGACCTTGGCGACGCGCTTGGCCGGGTCGCGGTCGTAGAGGATCTGCGAGCCGGGGCGGACCTCCTGGGAGAACAGGATATTCATCTCGGCGAACTTCGTGGCGTACAGGAGCCTGTTGAACGGGTTGGAGACGCTCGGGCCCCCGCTGCCCGTGAAGGTCGTGTTGATCTGGCCGGAGGCGGCCGTGTCGTCGGGGTAGTCGAGCTCGCGCGGGTTGCCGCCGTCGTCGCCGCCCACGATCGAGTAGGACGGCGTGGACTTGCCGAAGTAGATGCGGGGCTCGTAGTCGCCCAGCTCGCCCTCCGAGGGGATGCCGCCCTCCCAGAAGGCGGGCGAGCCGTCGGAGCTGGCCGTGTTGCCGTAGGCGGTGACCACGCCGTAGCCGTGGGTGTAGACGGTGTGGTCGTTGATCCATGTGCGCTGCCCGGCGTCCAAGCCCTCCTGGCTCATCTCGCGCACCGCGATGACCGTGTCGCGGGACTCGCCCGAGACCCCGTACCGGTCGACGTTGAGCTGGGAGTCGAAGGAGTAGTACTGCTTGTTCTGCTGACGCTGCTTGAACGCCGGGGAGACGAGGTTCGGGTCCAGCAGGCGGATCGAGGTCGTCGCCTCGGCGTCGTCCATGAGCTGCCCCGCCTCGGCGGTGGTCTTGGCGTCGTAGGCCTGGGCGTCGACATCGCCCAGGCCGTAGGCGCTCAGCGTGGCCTTGATGTTGCGGTCGATGTACTGGGCCTCCTCGCGCTGCGCGTTGGGGTCCACGACGAACTTCTGGATGACCACCGGGTAGGCGACGCCCACGAGCAGAGCCGAGATGACCATGACCACCACGCCCGTGACGGGGAGTCGCCAGGAACTGGTGCGCGCCGAGGCGATGAACATGACGGCCACGACCACGCTGATCGCGGCCAGGATCGCCTGGGCCGGGATGGAGGCGTGGACGTCGGTGTAGCCGGCACCGTCGAACTTCGCGTTCGAGGCGTACAGGGAGGAGTAGCGGCTCAGCCAGTAGCCCGCGCCGTGAAGCAATGAGAACAGGGCGAGGAGGACGGTCAGGTGGAGTCGCGCGGACCGCGTGAAGTGAGGCGTGCGCGCGATCGAGATCCCGCCGTACAGGTAGTGGACGACGACGCTGGCGATCCCCGCGAAGACCACGACGCGCGACAGGAAGGACATCACGGTCTCCAGCACCGGCAGGATGAACACGTAGAAGGACATGTCCAGGCCGAACTGCGGGTCGGTGGTGCCGAAGGAGTGGGAGTGGATGGCCAGCAGCGCCTCCTTCCAATGAGGCGCGAACTCCCATGCCGAGCTCAGCAGCGCCAGTACCGCGGGCACGATCCAGGTCAGCGAGCGGCGCATGGGCTCCACCGCGGTGCGGTAGGCCTCGAGATTGCGGGCCGCCTCGTCGTGCGGAAGGCTGATCTCGCGCGAGCGGTAGGCCCTGGTCATGGCGGCGAACATGGCGCCGAACATGATGAGGAAGCCGACGACGAACATGATGCCGGAGGCGATCCACTGGGTCCACACCACGCGTGCGAAGCCGAGCTGGTTGAACCAGAGCACCTCGGTCCAGGTGCGCGACAGGAAGATGATGATCGCCGCCAGCACGGCGAGAATCCCCAGCGTCCAGGCCAGTGGGCCCGGGCGACGCGAGCCTCCCGAGTCTCCGGCAGCGGGTCGAGAGGGGCGCCGGGGCCGTCCCGAACCGGCCGAGCCCCTTCGACCGGGGCCGCGTCCGCCGCTTCCATCGCGTCCCGGGCGTCGTGCGCCGAAGGGGGCGGATCCGCCGAAGAGGATGGACGCCGGATCGAAGCCGCTCGACGGGCCCCCGCCGTCCTGATCGGGAGTCTCGTCGGGCGCCGCGTCCGCGGGGGAGTGCCCGGACGAGGCCCCCGTGGCTCCGCCGCGGGAGTCCCTGCCGGAAGCACTGGCCTCATCCGACTGGAAGAAGCCGCCACTGACGCGATCCTCCCGGCTGGACGGGGAGGACTCGTCGGGCGCAGGGCGCTCGGGCTTGTCGTCGGAATCGTCGTCGGGCCTGGTGCTCACGGTCACGCTCCGTGTCGTTCGAGGTGCGCGCGCACGCGCGCAGATGGACTCCGACGCCGCGGGCGCCGGACACGACCATCGTCCCACAGGTCGCGCCGAGCCCACAAAACCCGTTCCGGACTCGCCCCATGAGCCGTCATGACCCGCTGCGCGCGGGGGCGCGGGCGGCCCGAGCCGAGTCCGACGACGACGTCGACGCCGCGGAGCGGAGTGCCTAGTGTCACGGGTATGACTGATACGACTGATACGACTGGCACGACCGGGAGCTCGCCCGACCACCGACCAGGCTCGGGGCTCGGCTCTCCGCGCCGGACGGCCCTGGCCCGCGCCGTCATCGAGCTCGAGGAGCACGCCGCCCAGCGCGGCTGGGACGCTCCCGTCGGGATCTTCGCTCTGGTGCGCACCGCTGCCGCCCTGGAGCAGGATCCCGCGCTGGCCGAGGTGCTCGACGACGCGGCGCTGGCCGAGGCGCGGCACGACCCGCAGGCCCTGACCATGATCGAGCAGGAGAACCTGCCCGCCGCCGCGGATCTGGAGGATCTGCTGGCGCAGATCGCCTGGCCGTCCACCGTCGACGGCACGGCGCTCGTCGTGGAGCGCGTGGTGCTGCCGACCGAGGCGGAGCAGGAGGCGGCCGCGATCCAGGACCCGCAGGAGCGCCTGGACTTCCTGAACGAGAGGCCCGACCGCGAGGACGTGCGGATGGTGGTCGGGGTGCTGCGCACCGGCGAGTCCTGGTGCGCGGTCCGGTCCCGGTCGCGGGACTCGTCCGACCAGGTGATGAACGGCGAGGCGCTCGTGCCGGGGCTGGTCGAGGCCCTGAGCTCGACTCTCGTCTGAACCGATCTCGGCGCGGAACCGGACCGATCTCGATGCGAAACTGAACCGATCTCGGCGAAGGGGGGGCGGGGTCAGCCGTCGAGGCCGTCGGGCCGGTTCTCGTCGGCGTCGCGAGCGCCGTCGGCGTAGCCCAGCGTGCCGTCCAGGAGCGAGGCGAGATCCGCGTCCACCTCGGCGTCCATGTCCTGCGCCGCCCGACGCATGGTCAGGAAGTCCTCGGGACTGGCCAGCTCGGAGGCCGTCGGCATGACATCGGGGTGCTCCCAGAACGCGTCGCGCTCGCCGTCGCCGACCTCGGCGCCCAGCAGCTCCCACAGGCGCGCGGCCTCCCGCACGCGGCGGGGGCGGAACTCCAGGCCGATGAGCTGGGCGAAGACCTTCTCAGCGGGGCCGCCCTGAATCCGACGGCGGCGCACCATCTCGCGCAGCGGTATCGCGTGCGGCAGATGGGGCGCGGTGGCCTGCGCCGTGACGACCTCGACCCAGCCCTCGACGAGCGCCAGCAGCGTCTCCAGCGTCTCCAGTGCCTCGACCTGGGCGGGGGTCTCCTGCGGGGCGAACACCCCCGCCTCCAGGGCCGAGCGGATCGCCTCGGGGTCGGAGGGATCGACCTGCGCCACGGCATCCTCGATGGCGCCGGTGTCGACCCGTATCTCGCGCGCGTAGGCCTCGACAGCGCCCAGCAGCTGGCCGCGCAACCACGGCACACGGGCGTACAGGCGTGAGGCGGCGGCCTCTCGCACCGCCATGAACATGCGCACCTGCTCGGCATCGACCTCCAGACCCTCGGCGAAGGCCGTCACGTTGGCGGGCACGAGCGCGGTGCCGGGCTCCCGCCTCAGCGGCAGCCCGACGTCGGTGGCGGCGACGGCCTGACCGGCGAGCTCGCCGACGGCGTGCCCGACCTGGAGGCCGAACGCGGTGCCCGCCATCGATCGCATGATCTGGGTCAGGGCGCCGACCTGGCGAGCGGCGTCCCCCGGCTCGGAGTCGGAGTCCGACAGGGATGACTGCAACGCCTCGGTCTGACTCTCCAGGGCCGAGGCGAGGGCGGCGGTAGCGGCGTCGGCCACCGGAGCGCACACGTCCCTCCACACCGGCAGGGTCTGCTCGACCCACTCCGAACGGGACCAGGCCTCGCGCGACCCGGGCGCCGGTATGAAGTCCGTGGCGGTGTCCAGCCACAGGTCGGCCACCCGCAGCGCCTGGCGGGTCGCCTCGGCCTCGCCGGCCGTGATGGCCGGGTCGCCGGACTTGCCCGCCTCCTGAAGGGCGAGACCGCGCCCCATGGTCCAGTTGACCGGGCCGTCCTGGGCACTGGCCATCATCTGCTGCATCTGGGCGCGCATGGCCATCATCTGCCCCGGGGTGATCCGGGAGGGGTCCACGCCGCTCATCCGGACGAACTGGGCGGGATCGACGCCGGATGAGCGCAGGGCCGCAACGGCGTCGCCGGCGACGTCGGCGCCGAAGAGAGCCGAGAGCATCTGCTCGATGTCGTCGAAGGGGTCCTCACTCATGGGGTTCCTCTCGGTGGTGCGGACGTTGGGCCGGCTGCACGGCCAGGGGCCGCGCAGATGCAACACCGCCAGCGTGCCACCCATTCCTGTGCGCGAGCCGTGAGCGGTCTCGACGGGCCCCGCCCGCACGGGCCCGTACGGATCGCGGGACCCGTGCGGGAGGACGTGGCGATGGCGACACCGGCGCCCCATGAGCCGGCGGTGAAGACCTGGAAGCCTTTCAGGACGCATGATGGGGGCGTGACGCATGAAGAGCACCACGAGACGCAGTCCTCCGCCGACGCGGTCGAGCCGGACCGGGAGCCCGATCCGGGACCGGGGCCGACCGTCGAGTCCGGCCTCGGCGCCGCTCCCCGTCCGGGCGCGGGCGGCCGTCGCTTCCGGCCCGGGCGGCTCGTGGTCGGGATCGGCTCCGTGCTGCTCGCGGTGGGCATCATCGTCGCGGGGGCGGTCGTGCCGGTCAACAAGGTCATCGAGGCGCCGGGCCGGACCTGGAACGTCCTGGCTGGCGCCTCCGACGACGATCAGGCCCAGGACGTCATCACCGTCACCGGCGCGCAGACGTACCCCGCCGGAGGGGCGCTGCGCATGACGACCGTGTCGGTCTCGGGGTGCCCCGGCTACCCGGTGACGTTCTTCGACGTGGTGGGAGCCTGGCTCTCGCCCGACAAGACGATCCTGGATCGCGAGCAGGTGTGCCCGTCGTCGTTGACCGAGCAGGACGTCGAGCAGGTCAACCAGGCTCAGATGACCGGCTCGCAGAACACCGCGGTGGTCGCCGCGCTCATGGAGACCGGGATGGCGACCCGCATGGTTCTCACCATCGAGGGCGCCGAGTCCCCCCAGACCGACGAGGCGATCCGGAAGGGCGATGTCCTGACCTCGATCACCCCGGCCGGAGGGCGGACGATCCCGGTCACCACGTACGCCGAGCTGCGCGAGCTGATGACGACCATCCCCGTGGGCACGAGCGTGGACCTGGGCGTCGAGCGCGACGGGGAGCCGATGACCATCACGCTCACCACGATCGCTCCCGCCGACGCCGACTCCGATGGCTCCCCGGACTCCGACGGCTCGCTGCTGGGCGTGTACCTGTCGGCCAAGGCGGACTCCGACGTTCAGGCGACCTTCGGGCTGTCCGACGTCGGGGGCCCCAGCGCCGGTGCCATGTTCGCCCTGGGGATCATCGACGAGCTCACCCCCGGCGACCTGACCGGCGGGAAGGACATCGCCGGGACCGGGACGATCGCCCTCGACGGAGCCGTGGGACCCATCGGCGGCATCGCTCAGAAGATGGCCGGCGCCAGGGCCGACGGCTCGGGGTACTTCCTGGCGCCGGCCTCCAACTGCGGGGAGGTTGTCGGGCACGTCCCCGACGGCATGGAGGTCTACGCGGTCTCCACGCTGCATGAGGCCGTCACCACGGTCGAGGCCATCGCCGCCGGGGACACCTCGGGGGCGTCCACCTGCGAGACGGTGCTGGCCCGCTGACCCTCGATGCGCGCTCGATGCGCGCTCGAGGCGCGCTGCCGAGGGAGAACCGTGACGCCGACGGCTCCGCCACCCGGTCGGCGCCGCCGCGCACCCGACTGACGCCGCCTCGAGCACGGACGGCGCCCCGGCCGGGACCCGCTCCGGAGGGGCATGGAGCCCCCTGCCGCCCGCAGCTTGTCCACAGGGGGACCGATCCGTGGCGCGTCGGGGCGGCGTCGTGCCACTCTGCGTCCGAGCGCCCGTGGCGACCCGTTCCGCCGTCCCTCGAACCGGGCGCCGTCTGGAGCGATCATGCGAGTCAGAGGTCAGTCCCCCGTCCTGTGGCGGTGCGCCGGCCAGTCGCAGGTGGGCGCCGAAGCGGGCCACGCCGTCGTCGTCGACGGGCTGAGCCCGCAGGAGCAGCAGTTCCTCGACCGTCTGCCGGCGACCCTGTCGCCCGGCGACGTCTACCGGGTGGCGCGGTGGAGCGAGGTGCCCGTCGCCCGGGCCCGCCAGATCCTGTCCGTTCTCGACGAGGCCGGCGTCCTGACTCGCGACGTCCCGACGCCGAGCGGCGACGACGAGGTGTACTGGGAGCGTCTGGCCCACAACCCGCGTGCGCGTGAGCGGGCGCTGCGTCGCGCAGTGGTGGGCATCAGCGGAGGCGGTCGGCTCGCCCGCGAGCTCGTCTCCCTGCTCGCCGAGGCGGGCGTGGGCACGCTGCTGCCGGAGGACGAGGAGCTGACCGCCTGGGCGGGTGCGCTCGACCCGCCGGTGCGCATCCGGATGCCCCTGGGAACGCGTCCTCACCTGGTCATCACCGTCGAGGGCCACCTCGTCGAGCCGCGGCGGGCCCGGGGCCTGTCCGTGGCCGGGATCGCCCACCTGCCGGTGGTCGTGAGAGAGGTGAGCGTGCGGGTGGGACCGCTCCTGGCGCCCGGGCGCCCGCCCTGCGCCACCTGTCTGGACCTGTGGGAGCGCGACGCGGACCCGCAGTGGCCTGCGGTGGCGACCCAGCTGCGCCTCCTGGACCCGCCGCGGAGCGAGGCGCTGCTGGTGCACCAGGCGGCGGCGCTGGCGGCGCGCGCGATCACGGATGCGCTGACGGGACGGGAACGGTGGTGGTCCGGACGCAGCGTCGAGGTCTCAGGAGCGGAGGCCATGGGCGTGGAGCGGCTCTGGCACCCTCATCCCGAGTGCCTGTGCGGCGTCCTGGACACGGCGCCCGAGCCCGGGGCCTCCTCGGGGCCGGGGGCGGACGCGGCGGCGGTCGATGACGCCGCGCCGGGAGCACCATAGGCACCGGGAGCGCCGTAGACGTCAGCGGCCCGGGGCGGGCCTCCGGAGGAGCGCCGCGCGCACCGTCCGTCGCGCTCAGCCCCGGCCCGCGGAGCCCCTCTCACCCGGGCCGTCGCGCCCGTCCGCCCCGCCCCGGAACTCCCGCACCACGCGGAGCACATCCGCCCCGTACTCCTTGAGCTTGACCGCGCCGACTCCGTGGATGAGGGAGAGCTGCGGCAGCCTGCCGGGCTTGACCACGGCGATGGAGCGCAGGGTCGTGTCGGCGAAGACCGTGTAGGCGGGCTTCGAGCGCTCCTTGGCGACTCCGGCCCGCCAGGCCCGCAGCGCCTCGAACAGGGCGATGGTGGCGGGATCGTTGTCCGCCTCGAACTCGGCCGCGGCCTGCTTGGCGCGCTCCCTGGGGGAACGGGGGGGCCGGGAGGAGGCGCCCCGGCCGCCTCGCCGATCCGGGTCGTCGGTGGGCCAGATGCCGTCCAGGAAGCGCGAGGGCCTGCGCGAGGCGCGGCCGCCGGGGTTGCGCGCGCGGGCGCAGGAGACGACCAGGTGCTCGCGGGCGCGGGTCACGCCCACGTACAGCAGTCGCCGCTCCTCCTCGATCGCGGCCGGGCCCTCGGCCAGGGAGATCGGCAGCAGGCCCTCGCTGGCGCCCACGAGCAGGACGGCGTCCCACTCCAGGCCCTTGGCGGCGTGCAGGGAGGACAGGGTGACTCCCTCGACCGTCGGGGCGTTCTGGGCGGCGGCGCGCTCACCGAGCTCGGCGACCAGCCCATCCAGGTCAGCACCGCGCTTGGCGCCGAGCTCGTCGGCCAGCTCGACGATCGCGTTCAGGGAGTCCCAGCGCTCGCGCACGGCGCCGCGGGGCGCCGGGGGCCGCTCGCTCCAGCCCTCCCGGCCGAGCACCATGCGGGTGTCCGCGCCGACGTCACCGGTGAGCTCGGCGCGCTCGGTGCGGGCGGCGGCGCGCAGCATGACGACGGCGCGCTTGACCTCGTCTCGCTCGAAGAATCGCTCCCCGCCACGCACCAGGTAGCCGATGCCGGCGTCGGACAGGGCCTGCTCGATCGCCTCGGACTGGGAGTTGGTGCGGTACAGGACGGCGATCCCGCTGAGCGGGACACCGGCCGAGCGCAGTCGTCCGACGTGCTCGACCACGCCCGCGGCCTCGGCGACGTCGTCATCGTAGGACTCGAAGCGCACGGCGGGCCCGCTGGGGCGCTGGGCAACGAGCTCGACCGCGCCGGCGGGCAGGACCAGCGCCCCTCCCCCGCGGCGCGAGCGCGACAGGACCCGGTTGGCCAGGGAGACGACCTGCGGGGTGGAGCGGTAGTCGCGGCTCAGGCGCACGGTGCGCGCGCCCTCGTAGCGGGTGGTGAAGCCGGTGAGGAACGCTGGGGTGGCGCCGGTGAAGGAGTAGATGGTCTGGGAGACGTCCCCGACGACGCACAGCTGGCGGCGCCTGCCCAGCCACAGGTCCAGCAGGCGCTGCTGGAGCGGCGAGACGTCCTGGTACTCGTCGACGACGAAGTGCTTGTACTGGCCGCGCACCTGGTCGGCGATGTCCTCGCGGTCCAGGAGGATGCCGACCATGAGGAGCAGCACGTCCTCGAAGTCGATGACTCCGCGCTCGGTCTTGGCCTCCTCGTAGGCGGCCAGCACCTGGGCGACGGTGGCGGCCTCCAGGCCTCCGGGCGGGTCACGGCGCAGGGCGGCGGCCTGCTGGGCGTAGTCCTCGGGCAGGGTCATGGTGACCTTGGCCCACTCGACCTCCGCGGACAGGTCGCGGATAAGGGCGCGGTCGGTGGACAGGCCGAGGCGGTGGGCGGCGATGCCGACCAGACGCCCCTTGAACGTCTCGATCTCCGGCCGGCGCCCGCCGATCGCCGTGGGCCAGAAGTAGGTGAGCTGGCGCAGGGCGGCGGAGTGGAAAGTGCGGGCCTGGGCGCCGACGACCCCCAGGTCCGCCAGACGCGAGCGCATCTCGCCGGCGGCGCGGGCCGTGAAGGTGACGGCCAGGACCTGGGTGGGCTGGTAGGCGCCGACGGCGACCCCGTAGGCGATGCGGTAGGTGATGGCCCGGGTCTTGCCCGTGCCCGCGCCGGCGAGGACGCACAGGGCCCCCTCGAGGTGCTCGGCGACCTGGCGCTGATCGGGGTCCAGGGCGTCGAGCAGCGCAGCGGGACCGGGGAGCCCGGGGGCGCCGGGGCCCGGCCGGGTCCGCGCGGGAGGGCGTGGGGCGTGCTCGCTCATCACGGGTCAGCCTGCCATGGACCGCCGACGGGCATCGGTGTGTCGCACCGAGCCGCCGGCGGGCTGTCGACGAACCGGGTCACGACGTCGTTCACGGGCGCGCTGAGCGGCCGTCCTCCTCGGGGCCGTCCCGCCGAGACTCATCGGATCGGCCCGCCGTACCAGTCCTCGATGAGCATGCGGGCGATCGACGTGGGTCCGGGCAGGACGACGGCACCGGTTCCCAGGGCATCGTCGAGCTCGGCGCGGGAGAGCACCAGGGCGTCGGTGACCTCCTCCCCGTCGGGGTGCGCCAGGTGCTCGCCCGGGGCGAGGCGGGCGCGGTATCCGAGCATGAGGGAGCGGGGGAAGGGCCAGGGCTGGGAGGCGACGAACTCGACCGTCTCCACGCGCAGCCCGGTCTCCTCGGCGACCTCGCGCACGACGGCGGCCTCGCCGGACTCCCCCGCCTCCACGAAACCGGCGACCGTGGAGTAGCGCCCCGCGTCCCACCGGGCGCCGTGGACCAGAACGATGCGGTCGGCGTCGTCGGTGACGGCCATGATGACCGCCGGGTCCGCGCGGGGGAAGTCGGTGGCGCCGCAGGCGGTGCAGCGGCGCGTCCATCCGGCCTGCTCGGCCCGGGTGCGCCCGCCGCACGCGGTGCAGAAGCGCGCCCGAGCGTGCCAGGCGGCCAGGGCCACCGCGGGTGCGGCCAGTCCCGCGTCGTGGGCGCTCAGGCCATGGCCGACGGCGCGCAGTGCGGACAGCGGATAGCGCTCCAGGATGTCGGCCACCTCCTTGTGGACGAGGTCGGCCCCCTCGGCGTCGGTCGGATCCGTGGACGCGTCGGGGATGACGACGCCCAGCCAGGGAGCGCCGGCGGCGTCACCGGTGCCGGTGCCGGTCTCGCGGCCGAGGTAGATGGTCGTCAGGCCGGTCAGGGCGGCGAGAGCCGTGGGGGCCGTCGCGGCCGGCGGGGCCTCTCGGGTCCCCCGTGCGGTCGGGGCGGGCGGAGAGGGCGGGGGCAGCGGGGCCCCGCCGAGGTCGGCGATGGTCAGCGGGGCGAGGCGGGGGCGGGGCGAGGCGGGGCCGTCGGCCTCCCACACGTCGCGGTCCCGGTCCGAGGGCGTGGGCGGGGTCAGGCCGTCGTCGGGCAGATCCGGGTGCACGGCGGGGACGTCCAGAGCGACGCGTCCGCGCGCGTCCACGACCACCAGGCGAGTGGCGGGGGCGG
>ERZ773008.1820-NODE-1820-length-14552-cov-3.740843_pt1 | contig 14552 bp, 10 predicted proteins | sample MGYA00580664_ERZ773008 | MGnify/ENA primary metagenome ERZ773008 (study PRJEB29015, sample SAMEA2738016) | human oral metagenome | biome: human oral; feature: human-associated habitat; material: dental | place: China | collected 2048 ... | reverse complement strand
ACTTCTGCTTTCACCGTGTCGATGATGAAGCGGCAGGCGGCAAAAGCTGGGAAGGCGTGTGGGGCGGCATGGCCGGCGTGCTGCTGCTGGCCGCTGGCTGGGCGTGGCTGGATGACGCGACCCGCCCCAGCCTGTTTGCCCGCCTGCACCAGGCCGGGCCGCTGTGGCTGGCGCTGGGCGCGCTGCTGCTGGCGGGCATGAGCGTGGTGGGCGATCTGGCCGAGTCCCTGGTCAAGCGCAGCGCCGGCGTGAAAGACTCCAGCGGCCTGCTGCCCGGCCACGGCGGCGTGCTCGACCGCATAGACGCCCTGCTGCCCACGCTGCCCCTGGCGCTGGCGCTGACCGGGCTGATGGACTGACATCCCATGAAAAAACAACGCCTGGCCGTGCTTGGCTCCACAGGCTCCATTGGCGCCAGCACGCTGGATGTGGCCGCGCGCCATCCTGACCGCATTGAAGTCGTCGCGCTCACGGCCGCCACGCAGGTGGACAAGCTGCTGGCGCAGTGCGAGCGCTTCCGCCCCCGCGTGGCAGCCATGGCCAGCGCCCCCCACGCCGCGCAACTGGCCGAAAAAATCAGGCAAAAAGGGCTTGAAGTCCGCGTGGATACTGCGCCGGCAGCTATTGAAAACATAGCGTCCAGCGCAGAGGTGGACACCGTCATGGCCGCCATCGTCGGCGCGGCGGGCCTGGCGCCCTGCCTGGCCGCCGCCCGCGCGGGCAAGCGCCTGCTGCTGGCCAACAAAGAGGCGCTGGTCGTCGGCGGCAGCCTGTTCATGCGCGCCGTGCGCGAAGGCGGCGCCACGCTGCTGCCCATCGACAGCGAGCACTCCGCCATCTTCCAGTCCCTGCCCGAAGACCCCGCCACCTGGGGCCAGCGCGTCGAGCGCATCATCCTCACCGCTTCAGGCGGCCCCTTTCGCACCTGGGAGCCGGTCCGGCTGCGCAGCGTCACGCCCGAACAGGCTTGCGCCCATCCCAACTGGCGCATGGGCCGCAAGATTTCCGTGGACTCGGCCACCATGGTGAACAAGGCGCTGGAAATCATCGAGGCGCACTGGCTCTTTGGCATGCCGCCTGAAAAGCTCTGCGCCCTCATTCACCCGCAAAGCGTCATCCACTCCATGGTTCAGTATCTGGACGGCTCCATCGTCGCCCAGCTGGGCACGCCCGACATGCGCGTGCCCATCGCCTACGGCCTGGCCTGGCCGCAGCGCATGGCATCCGGCTCGCCCGCGCTGGACTTTGGTGCCTTGCAGGGCTTGACCTTTGAAGACATGCAAAGCCACGGCCACCCCGCGCGCTTTCCGTCCCTGGCCCTCGTCTGGCAAGTGCTGCGCGCGCCTGAAGGCGCTTGCGCCGTCTTCAACGCCGCCAATGAAGTGGCCGTTGAAGCCTTCTTGCAAGGCCGCATCCGCTTTGACCAGATTCACGCCGTCATCCAGTCCACGCTGGAAGCCGCCGCTTGCCACCCCGCGCCCGATCTGCCCGCCCTGCTCGCGCTGGACGCCAGCGCGCGCCGCACGGCGCAGGAAGCGGCGCGCAAGCTGGCCTGAAAGCCTGTCAGGGCCTTCGTCCGCCCGATGGGCAGGCGCCGCGGCTACATCGAAACACAGGGCGGCTGGCGGGCGAAGGGGGGCTTCTGGCCCATCTTTTGCTTTTCAGAGTGGATTAAAAACAGGAGCGAATTCAAGGGGGTCAAAATACCGACTGGCGCATTTTCTACTAGGACATCATGCTATGAATTAAGGAGCTAGAAATATCGCCCACTCAGCACAGTTTTCATCGTTCATGCCGCGCTTATTCTTCAACCAAGCCAATCCGTTCTTTGCCGTTTGCAGCCAAGCCATGAGCAGCTGATGGAGCAGGAAACGGCAGCGCCAGTCCAAGGGCAAATGGGCATGCAGCCTTGGCTGCGGATTGGGTTTGCTGCGATTCAGACAAGGGCAGGCAGGCTTTTCGTCAAAGCGGCATGACCATGAAAAAAGCGCCTTCAATGAGGCGCTTTTTTCATGGCTGGCAAAAGCCGTTCAACCTTGATGCGGGCGCTTGCCAGCGTTTTTCTTGCTGCGCGTGTGAGCGCCGCGCTCCAGGCTTTTGCGCTGGCCGCCGCCCAAGCGGGGCGCAGGCGCGCCAGGCAACGGCTTGGTGGCTTTGCGATCGGCTTCGGTAACGAGTTTGTTGCCCATGATGTGAAGTTCCTTTCAAGTAACGGCGGGATTGGAAAAACCGGATATTGTCACTGCTTTTTGGCTATTTGGTTATAGATGAACAAGGCGATGAGCGCGCCAATGATGGAAGCGCCCCAGCCCATGCGCGAGCCTGCCGGGTACAGCCCCAGCGCGCCGCCGCCATAGCTGGCCAGTACAGACCCGGCCATGCCCAGCAGCGCCGTCGCGAAAAACCCCATGCTCTGATTGCCCGGCATGAGCGCCCGCGCTATCAGCCCCACGATAAAACCCACGATTACGGCAACGATGAGATCCCACAGCATCCGGCTTGTCCTTTGCAAACGATGAAAAGGACTGACTGTAACGGCGAATCTGCGGCAAATCCGGCGCGCTTGCGCAAACCCGGCCGCCGCAGGCGCATGGCTGGCATGCCATGAAGGGATATTTCCGGCCAGCGGTGTTTTCAGGTCTTTCATATTCATACAAGCTCATACAGACGAATATCATGACCGCCCAGGCCTGTATGGCGTTCGCAGGAGCCGGGCGGCTTTTGTTTCCATGCCGTTCAGTGCACGCTTTTTCTGAATGTACGTCTGGATATACGCTCAGCCACAGCCTGGCGGCAGATTAGATTGATTCACGTCCTTTCCACCCATTGCCTTGTTTGCCGCCGCTTGATTTTTTTATTCCCTCGCCCCATTTGCCCGCGCCATGACTGCTGAAAACCCCCTGTTCAATCTTTCCCCTCTTCCACGCTTTGATTTGATTCGTCCCGAGCATGTAGCCCCGGCCATTGACGCGCTGCTGGCCAAAGCGCGCGCTGCGCTGGAGGAGGTGACAGCGCCCGGCTTTGCCGCCAGCTGGCAGGCGCTTTCGGCCACGCTGGATGTGGCGACCGAGCGGCTGTCTCTGGCCTGGGGCGTGGTCAGCCACCTGAACGCCGTGGCTGACACGCCCCAGCTGCGCGCCGCCTATAACGCGGCTTTGCCCAAGATTGCCGAGTTCTACACGCGCCTGGGCTGCGACGAGCGCCTGTATGCCAAATACAAGGCCATCGACGCCAATGCGCTCAATGCCGAGCAGCGGCAGGCGCTGAAAAATGCCTTGCGCGGCTTTGTGCTGGGCGGCGCGGAGTTGCACGGCGAAGCCAAGAAACGCTTTGCTGAAATTCAGGAGCGCAGCGCCGAGCTGACGCAGAAATTCAGCGAAAACGCGCTGGACGCCACCGACGCTTTCGCGTACTACGCCAGCGCCGAAGAAATGGCCGGCGTGCCTGACGATGTGAAAACCGCCACGCGCGCCGCCGCCGAAGCCGAGGGGCAAAGCGGCTACAAGCTCACACTCAAGCTGCCCTGCTATCTGCCGGTGATGCAGTTTGCTGTCAGCTCCGCACTGCGCGAGCGCCTGTATCGCGCCTATGCCACGCGCGCTTCCGACCAGGCCGAGGGCGATACCCGCCGTTTTGACAACACGGCCATCATGCAGGAGATATTGGCGCTGCGGCATGAAGAAGCGCAGCTGCTGGGCTACCCGGACTTTGGCGCTGTCTCGCTGGTGCCTAAGATGGCTGAATCGCCCGAAGAAGTGGTGCGTTTTTTGCGCGAGCTGGCAGCCAAGGCGCGCCCCTACGCCGAGCGCGACGTGCAGGACTTGCGCGACTACGCCCGCAAGGAGCTGGGGCTGGACGATCCGCAACCCTGGGACTGGACTTACCTGAGCGAGCGTCTGCGCGAGGCGCGTTACGCCTTCAGTGAGCAGCAAGTCAAGCCTTATTTCACGCTGCCCAAGGTGCTGGCGGGGCTGTTTCGCATTGCCGAGACGCTGTTTGAAATCAGCATCCGCCCCGATCAGGCGCCCGTGTGGCACAGCAGCGTGAGTTTCTACCGCATCGAGCGCAATGGTCAATTGCTGGGCCAGTTCTATCTGGACCCTGCCGCGCGCCCCGGCAAGCGCGGCGGCGCGTGGATGGATGACGCGCGCTCGCGCTGGCTGCGCCCCGACACCGGCCGGCTGCAAACGCCCGTGGCCTATCTTGTGTGCAACTTCGCCGAAGGCGTGGACGGCAAGCCCGCCTTGCTCACGCATGATGATGCGACCACGCTCTTTCACGAATTCGGCCACGGCCTGCACCACATGCTCACGCAGGTGGACGAGCGCGATGTTTCCGGCATCAGCGGCGTGGAGTGGGACGCGGTGGAGCTGCCCAGCCAGTTCATGGAGAACTTCTGCTGGGAATGGAACGTGCTGCAACACATGACCGCCCACGTGGACACGGGCGAGCCGCTGCCGCGCGAGCTGTTCGACAAGATGCTGGCCGCGCGCAACTTCCAAAGCGGCATGCAAACCCTGCGGCAAATCGAATTCGCCCTGTTCGACATGCTGCTGCACACCGCCAGGGAGCCAGTGAAAGACGTGCAGGCCCTTTTGCTGGCCGTGCGGCAGGAAGTGGCCGTGCTGCACCCGCCGGCCTGGGGCCGCATGGCGCACACCTTCAGCCACATCTTCGCGGGCGGCTACGCGGCGGGCTACTACAGCTACAAGTGGGCTGAAGTGCTGGCCGCCGACGCATACGCTGCTTTTGAGGAAACCGTCACGCCTGACGGCCAGCACAGCCTGGAAACCGGACGAAAATACCGCCAGGCCATTCTGGAGGCTGGCGGCAGCCGCCCCGCCATGGAGTCATTCAAAGCTTTCCGGGGCCGTGAACCCAGCCTGGATGCGCTCCTGCGCCACCAAGGCATGGCCTAAAGTGTGCCACTCACTAGGAGAAAACAGACCAATGAAATCCGCTCGCTCACTGCTTCTGCCCGTAGCTGCGCTGACTCTGCTTGCAGGCGCCGCGCAAGCGCAGGTTTATCGCGTGGTCGGCCCTGATGGGCGCGTCACCTTTTCAGACAAACCACCCGTCAATGCCAGCCAGCCCATTACGGCCCAGCGCAGCGGCGGCAGCCCCGTGCCCGCCACAGCTCCCAACGGCCTGCCATACGAGCTGAACCAGGTGGCGCAGAAATACCCTGTCACTCTCTACACAAGCACAGACTGCGCTCCTTGCGACGAGGGCCGCAGCCACCTGAACCAGCGCGGCATTCCCTACGCCGAAAAAACCATCGCCACCAACAACGACATTGCTGCGTTGAAAAAGCTCACGGGCGGCGATACGACTTTGCCCACCCTCACCATTGGCGGCCAGCGCCTGGCGGGCTATTCAGATGTGCAGTGGGGCCAGTATCTGGACGCGGCTGGCTACCCCAAAACCTCCCAGCTGCCATCCAGCTACAAGCGCCCTGCACCGGCCGCGCTGTCACCCATCAAGATCGCGCCCGCAGCGCCTCAAAAAACGGAAGACAGCGCACCAGATGCCAGCGGCTACCAGCCGCCCAGCGTCACCCCTCCCGGACCATCGGCTGACAATCCGGCGGGCATTCGCTTCTGAGAACCTGTTCAGAGCGCCCGAGACCCCGTTTGAAGCCGCCTCCGGGCGGCTTTTTCTTGTGCTTTTGCCTGCAATTGGCGGCTCCAAATCCTGAAACTACTGTTGCGGCGTGAATGAAAAGGGGAACGCAAAGTCAATACAGGCGTGCCAGTTTGTAAGAAAACGGGGTACGGAAGCTCGAAAAGGCGTTTCACGCGCTTGCGCAGCTCTGCTTATCCAGTAGCATCGCGGCCAGCCGCCTTGGGGCGCTGCGCATCAGGGCTGCTTTTTTTTGTTCTGGACATTTATTTCCAAGGATCAACCAATCATGGCAACTGCAAAAAAAGCAACTGCTAAGGCCCCTGCGGCCGCCAAGAAGGCTCCCGCCGCCAACAGCGGCTTCATGAAGCCCCTGACCCCCAGCCCGCAGCTGGCCGCCATCATCGGCAGCAAGCCCATGCCCCGCACCGAGGTGACGAAAAAAGTGTGGGAATACATCAAGGCGCACAAGCTGCAAGACGCCGCCAACAAGCGCAACATCAACGCGGATGCCAAGCTCAAGGAAATCTTCAAGAAGCCCCAGGTTTCTATGTTCGAGATGACCAAGCTCATCAGTGGCCACCTGTCTTGACTGACCGGCTTCAACGGTCACTGTCAGACCGGCCTGCGGGCCGGTTTTTTCTTGCCTGTTTTTTCATTTGCGAACCTCTGAAAAAAGACGGGGTTCACTGGTAATAATCGCGCCTTTTTTCAACCACCTGACCCTGAAAGGCTGCACGATGCTCGTGGGCTTTATCGTCCTGTATTTACTGGCCTCGATTGGCGTGGGGCTGTATGCGGCGCGGCGCGTGCACAACACGGCCGATTACGCGGTGGCCGGGCGCAGCCTGCCCATGGCCGTGGTCATCGCCACGACTTTTGCGACCTGGTTCGGCTCCGAAACCGTCATGGGCGCGCCCGCGCAGTTCATGGCCAACGGGCTGGGCGGCGTGGTGGAAGAGCCTATTGGCTCCAGCCTGTGCCTGGTGCTGGTGGGCCTGTTTTTCGCGCGCAAGCTGTATGAGCTGAACATCATCACCATTGGCGACTACTACCGCCAGCGCTACGGGCGCGTGGTGGAGGTGGTGTGCTCGCTGATGGTAATCTTCAGCTACCTGGGCTGGGTGGGCGCGCAGATCACGGCGCTGGGGCTGGTGTTCAACATGCTCAGCCACGGCTCGATTTCACTGACCTGGGGCATGGCGCTGGGCACGGCGGTGGTGCTGCTGTACACGCTGTACGGCGGCATGTGGTCGGTGGCTCTGACGGACTTTGTGCAGATGATCGTCATCGTGCTGGGCCTGATGGCCATTGCCTGGTACGCCGCCGGCCTGGCAGGCGGCGCGCAGCGCGTGCTCGAATTCACGGCCAGCGAGGGCAAATTCCGTTTTCTTCCCACGGGCGGCGCCAAAGAGTGGCTGTTTTTCGTGGCAGCAGCCATCACGATGATGCTCGGATCCATTCCGCAGCAGGACGTGTTTCAGCGCGTGATGTCATCCAACAGCGTGCAGACGGCTCGGCGCGGCCCCATCGCGGGCGGCCTGCTGTATCTCGTGTTCGCCTTCGTGCCCATGTTCATCGTGATGGCGGGCCTGCTGGTGGTGCCCAACGCCGCCCAGGTGCTGGCCGACGATCCGCAAAAGCTGCTGCCCACGCTGGTGATGAGCCACATGCCCATCGCCTTGCAAGTGGCCTTTTTCGGCGCGCTGCTGTCGGCCATCATGTCCACGGCCTCGGCCACGCTGCTGGCGCCTTCCACCACCTTTGTGGAAAACATCCTGCGCAACCTGCGCCCCGGCATGAGCGACGCGCACACGCTCAAGGCCATGCGCGCCAGCGTGCTGATCTTTACCATCTGCGTGCTCACCTACGCCATCACGATGGAAGGCTCGTCCATCTATGACCTGGTTTCGGGCGCCTACCAGATTCCGCTGGTGGGCGCGTTCGTGCCGCTGGTGTTTGGCATCTACTGGCGGCGCGCTTCCACGCAAGGGGCCATGCTGGCGGTGGCGATGGGGCTGGGCGTGTGGCTGCTGTTTGTGGCCAGCCCCATGCTCCGGGCCGCTTTTCCGCAGCAGCTCGCGGGCTTGCTGGCCGCCGTCATCGGCATGGTGTTCGGCTCGCTCGCCCCGCAATGGCTGCCCAACCAGAAGGAATATGCGCCGCAGTACCGCGGCAGCCCCGCGTGAAAACCTGTTCATGGTCTGGTCCTGGCCATGAGGGGCGAAAGTGCAAACCGGGGCAGCAAACCGCAGACGGGTCTCGTGAGCCAGTGAAGATTTGCAACATCCACGCCCGGGGCCGCACTGGCTCCGGCAGGGCGCTTGCAAGGCGTGCGGCGCCTTGCCGCTGCCTGAAGCCGCAAGGCGCGCTCCGGCATTTCTAAAATGCCGCCATCCGCCTGAAACGGCCCCGCTGCTGGGGCCGTTTTGCATTGGCATTTGAGCTGGGCGCGCATTTTTAGCGCGCTGACGGCTTCACTTCTCAAGGAGCGCCTCCATGCAACGCCACTGCTTTGCCACCGCCGCCGCCCTGGCCGCCGCCTTGGCGCTGGCCGCCTGCGGCAAGCATCCCGCCGCGCCCGCGCCTGTGCGCGCTGTCAAGCTGATGACCGTGGCCGCCGCCCCGGCTGCCAGCCAGCCCGAATATGCGGGCGAAGTGCGGGCCGAAGTGGAATCGCGCCTGGGTTTTCGCGTGGCGGGCAAGATCATCGAACGCGCCGTGGAGCCAGGCCAGCATGTGAAAAAAGGCCAGCTTCTGGCCCGGCTGGATGCGCGCGACTACCAGCTTGCCGCCGATGCGGCGCGCGCCCAGACGGCCGCCGCGCAGGCCCAGCGCGATCTGGCCGCCACGGATCTGGAGCGCTTTTCCGCTCTGCGCGACAAAGGCTTCATCAGCAGCGCGGAGCTGGACCGGCGCGCCACGGCGCTGCAATCGGCTGAATCGGCGCTCAAACAGGCGCGCGCGCAGCTGGCCGCCCAAGGCAATCAGGCGGGCTACACCCATTTGCTGGCCGATGCCGATGGCGTTGTCACCGGCGTGGATGCCGAAGCGGGCCAGGGGGTGGCCGCAGGCGCGCCCGTCGTGCGCCTGGCGCGCGACGGCGCGCGCGACATTGCCTTTGCCGTGCCTGAAGGCCAGGCGCAGCGCCTGGCGGCTGGGCAAAACGCCACCGTGCGCCTGTGGGCCAGCGATGAGAAGCTGCCCGCCCGCATCCGCGAGATCGCCGCCAGCCCCGACCCTGCCACCCGCACCTATACCGTCAAGGCCGCCCTGCAAGGCCAGGCCGCTGCCAGCGCCCCGCTGGGCGCCACCGCCTACGTCACGCCGGAAAGCGCCGCCCAGGCGGGCACCGCCGCCCTGAGCCTGCCGGGCAGCGCCCTGTGGCAGGCCGCTGACGGCCAATCCGCCGTCTGGCGCTATGACCCGGCCAGCAGCGCCGTTGAGCAGCTGAACGTGCAAGTGGGCGGCGTGCAAGGCGATAGCGTGCTGATTAGCGGCGGCCTGCAAGAGGGCATGCAAATCGTCACCAGCGGCGTGCACGCCCTCCAGCCGGGCCAGAAGGTCAGCATCTACAAGCCCCGGGCCGCCGCCGAAGCCGCTGAAGCTGCCGAAACGGCGCAAGCCCAAGACGCGCCGCCATCCGGCAGCCCGGACAGCGCCACCGCTCCATGACACGGCTCAGCAACACCGCCGCCCGGCAACGCCGCTCAGGCACGCCAGATCATGCGCCTGCTTCGGAAACAGGAGCGAATTCATGCGATTGAAAACGCCGCTCGCGCAATTTCTACTAGGACCTCATGCTATGAATAGAGGAGCGAAAACAAGCCCTCTTCTTCTCAGAACCTGTCCAGAGTCTGGCCGCAAGGGGCGAAAGTGCGGGTCGAAATGGGCTGCAAGGCGCAAACCGCAGACTGCTTTTGTGACCCGGCGGAGATTTGCAACGCCGCACAGCGCCTTGAGACCGTGTCCATGTCCGCACTGGCCGCAGCCACGGGCAGACTTTGGACAGCCTTTCAAACGCGCACCGCGCCGTCATTGAACGTCATTGAAAAATGGATTGCGTCACAAAAAACGCCATGACGAAAAAGAAAGCCTTGCCGGGCGGCTGGAGCTTGAAATGAATCATCCGGGCGGGCATGCCCATCCGGCGGCTCATGACGCCGCCGCCGCAATTGAAAAGAAGAGGAATATTGATGCAGGCCAGTGAGGTGAATGCGGGCGGCAGCCGTTTCAATCTTTCGCGCTGGGCGCTGGCGCACGCGCCGCTGGTGCGCTATCTGATGGTGGCGTTCATGCTGCTGGGCGCGGCTGCCTACTTTCAGCTGGGGCAGGATGAAGACCCGCCCTTTACCTTCCGCGCGATGGTGGTGCGCGCCTGGTGGCCGGGCGCCAGCGCGCAGCAATTGGCCGAGCAGGTGACCGACAAGCTCGAGCGCGCTTTGCAGGAAGTGCCTTATGCCGACAAAATCGTCAGCTATTCCAAGCCGGGCGAAACCATCATTACCTTCCAGCTCAAGGACCATTCGCCCGCGCGCGATGTGCCGCAAATCTGGTACACGGTGCGCAAGAAAATCGGCGACATGCGCGCCACGCTGCCCCAGGGCGTGATCGGCCCGTATTTCAATGATGATTTTGGCGACGTGTATGGCGTGATTTACGCGCTTCAATCCGGCGGCGGTTTTTCGCAGGCTGAAATGAAAACCATCGCCGATGATGTGCGTCGGGAGCTTTTGCGCGTGAAAGACGTGGCAAAAGTGGAGATTTTCGGCGCGCAAGACGAAAAAATTTATATCGAGGTTTCGCAAAAGCGCCTGGCCGAGCTGGGGCTGGACATGAACGCCGTGCTGGCGCAGCTGGGGCAGCAAAACGCCGTGGTTTCAGCCGGCAGCGTGGAAACGGCGCTGGAAGTGGCGCCCGTGCGCGTGAGCGGCGCTTTCGGCTCGGTGCAGGCGCTGCGCGACATGCCCATTCGCGGCCCTTCGGGGCGGCAGCTGCGCCTGCAAGACATCGCCCAGGTGCGGCGCGGCTATGTGGAGCCGCCGCAGGTGAAGGTGCGCCACGATGGCAACGAAGTGATTGCGCTGGGCGTGTCGATGGCCAAGGGCGGCGACATCATCGCCCTGGGCAAGGCGCTGAAAGAGGCGGCGGCCCGCATCGAAAGCACGCTGCCCGCCGGCATGACGCTCCAGCAGATGCAGGACCAGCCTGCCGTGGTGGCCGGCTCGGTCAATGAATTCGTGCGGGTGCTGGTGGAGGCCGTGGCCGTGGTGCTGGGCGTGAGCTTTCTCTCGCTGGGCCTGCACAAGCGCCCCGGCGGCCCCCATCCCTTGCGGCGGCGCTGGGTGCTGGATTCGCGCCCCGGCCTGGTGGTGGGCATCACCATTCCGGCGGTGCTGGCCATCACTTTTCTGCTCATGTATTACTGGGGCATCGGGCTGCACAAGGTGTCGCTCGGCTCGCTCATCATCGCGCTGGGGCTGCTGGTGGACGACGCCATCATTGCCGTTGAAATGATGGTGCGCAAAATGGAAGAAGGTTATGACCGCCTGCGCGCTGCCACATTTGCCTACGAATTGACAGCCATGCCCATGCTCACGGGCACGCTGATTACCGCCACGGGTTTTCTGCCCATCGGCATTGCCAAATCAACCGTGGGCGAATACACCTTTGCCATATTTGCCGTGACGGTGATTGCGCTATTGGCCAGCTGGGTGGCTTCGGTGATTTTCGTTCCGCTTTTGGGCACGTGGCTTTTGAAAATACCGCCGCACGTGGCGCATGCGCGGGAAAATGCCATTGAAAACCGCCGCGAAAACACTCTTGAACATAGCCATGAAAATGCGGCCGAAAATACCGGCGAGCTGCATGACAATTTCAACACGCCTTTTTACATGACCTTTCGTCGCCTGGTGGCCTGGTGCGTGCGGCGGCGCTGGCTGACCATTGGCGCCACGGCGCTGGTGTTTGCGCTGGGCATGGCGGGCATGGGGCGGGTGCAGCAGCAGTTTTTCCCCGACTCCACGCGCCCCGAAATCCTGGTGTCGCTCTGGCTGCCCGAAGGCGCCAGCTTCGCGGCCACTGAAGACGTGGCCACGCGCGTGGAAAAGCGTGGAAAAGCGCATCCGGCAAGCGCCGGGCGCTGCCAGCGTGAGCGTGTGGATTGGCTCGGGCGTGCCGCGCTTTTACCTGCCGCTGAACCAAATCATGCCGCAGAGCAACGTGGCGCAGCTCATCGTGCTGTCGCAGGACATGGCCGCGCGCAATCACCTGCTCGGCAGCCTGCCCGCCCTGCTGGCGCAGGAATTTCCGGAAGCGCGCGCGCGCGTCAAGCTCCTGTCCAGCGGGCCGCCCGTGGATTACCCGGTGCAGTTCCGCGTGATCGGGCCTGATCCGCAGCAGCTGCGCGCCTACGCCAACGAAGTCAAGGCCGCCCTGCGCGCCAACGCGCACATGCGCGACGTGAACGACAACTGGAACGAGTCCATCAAAACGCTGCGCCTGCAAATTGACCAGGCCAAGGCGCGCGCGCTGGGCGTATCCAGCCAGTCCATCGCGCAAGCGCTGCACGTCATGCAAAACGGCGCGGCCGTGGGCCAGTACCGCGAGGGCGACAAGCTCATCGACATCACCTTGCGCCAGCCCGCCAGCGAACGCGGCGCGCTCGACAGCCTGGCCGGCGCTTACGTGGCCACCGCCAGCGGCAAAGCCATTCCGCTGGCGCAAATCGCCACGCCCGTACTGGCCTGGGAGCCGGGCGTGATGTGGCGCGACAAGCGCGAATACGCCATCACCGTGCAAGGCGACGTGGCCCAAGGCATGGAAGGCGCCACCGTCACGGCGCAACTGCTGCCCGCCTTGCGCAAGCTGGAAGCGCAGTGGGCCGAGCAGACACCCGGCTACCGCCTGGAAGTGGCCGGCGCCACCGAAGAAAGCAGCAAAGGCTCCGCCTCCATCGCCGCCGGCGTGCCTGTCATGCTGTTCATCACCTTCACGCTGCTCATGCTCCAGCTGCAATCGTTCAGCCGCGCCATGCTGGTCTTTCTGACTGGCCCGCTGGGCATCGCGGGCGTGGCCGCCGCCCTGCTGGCGCTGAACCGGCCATTCGGCTTCGTGGCCCTGCTGGGCGTCATCGCCCTCATGGGCATGATTCAGCGCAACTCGGTCATCCTCATCGACCAGATCGAACTCAACCGCCGCCACGGCATGAGCGCCAGCCACGCCATCGTGGAAGCCGCCGTGGGCCGCCTGCGCCCCATCGCGCTGACGGCCGCCGCTGCCGTGCTGGCCATGATTCCCCTCTCGCGCAGCGTGTTCTGGGGGCCGATGGCCGTGGCCATCATGGGCGGCCTCATCGTCGCCACGGCGCTGACCCTGCTGGCCCTGCCCGCCATGTACGCGGCGTGGTTCCGCGTGAAGGCTGAACCAGAAGGCGCAAGCCCGTAGAATCCGCCTCTTTCGCAGCGGGCTTCACGGCAATTCACGGCAAGCTTCGCGGCGGCCCCAAACCGCGCGGGTGGCGAAATTGGTAGACGCACCAGGTTTAGGTCCTGACGCCCGCAAGGGCGTGCCGGTTCGAGTCCGGCTCCGCGCACCACGGCAAAAAGCCCTTGGGCCAGTTTTGGCCCAAGGGCTTTTTCTTGCCCGCTCGCTTCAAAAAAGATAGCTGCCGATCCAGTCTGCGCCAGGACTTGCGGGCGATGGGAGCCATGCACAAAAAAGTCCGGCGCGGGCCGGACTTGGCTGCGGGAGCGGGAGTCAGCCGCAGCTGCCGACGAAGCCGCATTGGGTGCAGTAGTCGCAGCCGTCTTTGCGGATCATGGCGCGGGCACCGCATTCGGTGCATTTCTTGCCGGCCATCATGCCGGGGGTGATGGCGTGGGCGCCTTCGCTTTGCGGCGCGTCCTTGGCGGCCTGCAAGGTTTCTGCGGCGGGCAAATCGCCTTCGGCAAAGAGCGAGCCTTGGGCGCGGCGGGCGATGAGGTCTTCAATGGCGTAGCCGATGGCGGCCACTTCGCTGTCGTGCCAGCGGGGCACGCGGGTGCCGTCGGCCTTCTGGTAGGTGCCCAGGCGCACGGGGCCACGGTCCCACGTGACTTTGCGCAAATCTTCCAGCGCGCGGTCCAGAAAGCCGCCGCGCGCGGCCAGGCTGAGCGAGCGCATGGTGGCGGTGATCCATTGCTGCGATTCGCCGTTCTGGCCCACGGGCATGAAAAATTCGATGGCGCGCTCCACGGTGCCTTTGCCGTCGGCCGTGGGCATGGGCAGGAAGGTGACGATGAGGTAGAGGCGCTGCGGGCCTTCGCTGGTCCAGTAGTCGATTTTTTCGGCCACGGCGGGCAGCCCGCCGGTGGGGCGTTTTTCAATGACGGTGCGCATGGGGTCGTCCGCATGGCCGTGGCGCGGGCTGGCGGGCGCGGCGTTTTCCTGTTTGGGCGCTTCGGCGGGGGCAGCCTCGAGCACGGAGCCGACAATGGCGTTGGGCCGGTAGGTAGCCAAGCCCTTCAGGCGGGCCTTCCAGGCTTTGGCGTAGAGGTCCTTGAAGTCGTCATACGGGTAGTCGGCCGGAACATTGACGGTTTTGGAGATGGAGGTGTCTATGAAGGGCTGCACGGCCTGCATCATGGCGATGTGCTCTTCGGCGGTCATGGCCAGGGCATTGACGAAGTAGTCGGGCAGGTGGCTGACGTCACCGCCTTGCGCCTTGTAGAGGCGCCAGGCGTGGTCTTCCACCTGGTATTCGCTGCGGGAGCCGTCGGCTTCGCGCTTTTTGCGGGTGTAGGTCCAGGAAAAGGGCGGCTCGATGCCGTTGGAGGCGTTGTCGGCAAAGGCCAGGCTGACGGTGCCGGTGGGGGCGATGGACAGCAGGTGGCTGTTGCGGATGCCGTGCTTGCGGATGGCGTCCTGAATGTCCTGCGGCAAGCGGCTGG
>ERZ773008.1816-NODE-1816-length-14565-cov-13.830048_pt1 | contig 14565 bp, 12 predicted proteins | sample MGYA00580664_ERZ773008 | MGnify/ENA primary metagenome ERZ773008 (study PRJEB29015, sample SAMEA2738016) | human oral metagenome | biome: human oral; feature: human-associated habitat; material: dental | place: China | collected 2048 ... | reverse complement strand
CCGTGTTTTTGGTGCCGGAACCCGCCTCGACCGAGGTGGCCGTGCTGGCGTCCCCACCCAGCCACAGGTAGAAGGCGTGAATACCTCCGGCGATCAGCAGAAAGAGCGCTGCGGATGCGGCAAAGGCGAGCACCGGCAGGGTTGCCTGTGAGGTGGGTAGGGTGCGGCGTGCGAGAAGTTTGAAGGTCTGCATCGCTAGGGCCTTTCTAGGCGGTTTCAGTGCTGCCGGGTGCGGTGGCGTGTGCGGTGGGTTGGCCTGCGGGGCGTGCCTCTTCCACAATCTGCCCGTCGCGCAGATGGATGATTCGTGAGCACCGCTGGGCCACCTGCGGGTCGTGGGTGACGATCACCAGGGTTTTGCCCTGCTGCGGGATCAGGGCCAGCAGCAGCGCCATGACTTCGTGGGCGGTGGTGGTGTCGAGTGCGCCGGTGGGTTCGTCGGCGAAAGTGATGGGCGCGCCGGTCACCTGGGAGCGGGCGATAGCCACGCGCTGGGCTTGTCCGCCGGACAGCTCACCGATGCGGCATTGGAGTTTGTCGCCGAGCCCGAGCTTGGTGAGCAGGTCAACGGCGGCTACTCGCGCCTGTGCGCGGCCGCCTCCGGCGAGCATGGCGGCGAGCGCCACGTTTTCTTCGGTGGTGAGTTCGGGGACGAGCAGCCCTTGCTGGAAGATGAACCCGAAGCTGCCAGCCCGTAGGGCGGTGCGCTGTTTTTCGGTGAGGGAGCTCAGATCTACCGTGTTCGGGCCTGCCCCGGGGTGTGGGGTGGTGATGTGCACGGACCCTGAGTCCATGGTGATAATGCCTGCCAGTGCGTGCAGCAGGGTGGTTTTCCCGGATCCGGAGGGGCCCATAATGGCTACTGATTCGCCGGGGTAGATGTCGAGGGATACCCCGCGCAGTACGGTGTTGGGGCCGTAGGTTTTGGTGACTGAGCGTGCGGAGATAACGGGTGCTGCGGTGCCGGGTGCCGAGGTGGAAGCAGCTGGCACCGCAGCGGTGGGTACCGGTGCATCCGGGACGGGGCGCGCCGGTACGGCCCCGGCCGCCGAGGTGGGGGCAGCCGGGGAAGCGTGTGGTGGTTCGGTGGGGGCTGGGGGTCCCGCGTGGGGTGCTTGTGGTGCTGGGGCATATTGTGGCCCCGGGCGGGCCGCTGGGGCATGCTGGGGCGCATTCGGCTGTGCGGTGTGCGCCGTGCTGTGGCGGGCCCCGTCATACGCGTATGTATTGGCGGGGGCTGTGCCGCGGGCGGCGGGGGCAAAGGGTGATGCGGTTAGGCCGTTGCTGGGGGTGTATTCGTTGTTCATAGTCCCAGTATTTCAGGGCGCAGGGGGTGTTTTTATGCCCCTGGGGGATGATATTTTCGCCTTCTGTACGGGGGTTTTCGGCGGCATCTCATCCTTAGGGTGGAGACGCCGGGGCGGAGTCCTCACCCTACGGTATGACGTGGGGAAGTACTGAGGTGTTGACGATGTGGATTTAAGGCTTCTGCCTGCTGGGGCCGCGCAGGGTAGGACAGGTACGCGGGGAAGCCAGCCTGTGAGAATCCCACAAATTCTCACTTAAACCAAAGCTTTAGAAGGAAATTCATGCATAATTGAGGGCATGACTATCACTCATGGCTCATTACAACATCCTAATTCTGACGGCGCGCAGATCGGCAGCGGCGCCTCTCACCCCGAAACCGCGCAGCCTCCGCAGAACCTGCAGGCTGCCCCCGACCGGGACAATAGCAGACAGGAGAACACCGCAGAGCACAGCGCTAAGACGCACCCTGCCGGGCGTATCCTCATGCTGCGGCATGGGCTGACTGACTGGAATATTGAGCACCGCTTCCAGGGCAATACCGATATTCCGCTGAACGATGCTGGGCGCGAGCAGGTGCGCGGCGCCCTGGATGAGTTCGCCGCCCTTGCCTCCGACGGTGTGCCGGTGGATGGGGTGGTGTCTTCCCCGCTGGTGCGTGCGGTTGAGAGCGGGAAGATCATTGCTGAGGGCTTGGGGGTGCCGTATTTGGGTGCCTATGAGGGCCTGCAGGAGCGCGGCTTCGGCGAGCTGGAGGGCCTGGTGGCCACCCCCGAGCTGGTGGCGGATGCCCGCAGCGGTGCGAACCCGACGGTTGAGCCGCGTGAGGAGTTTGTGGCGCGTGCCTTGACGGCGTTTAACCGTGTGCGTGCGGCGCATCCGGGGAAGAATATTATGGTGGCCACGCACGGTATGCTGATTGCGGTGACCATGACTGTGCTTCTTGAGCATGAGCACCCTGAGGCGCTGACGGTGGACGGTATTTACCCGATCCCGCCGAACGCCTCGATTACGCAGCTTCCCACGGCGCTGCTGGATGCGGCGATTGACCGGCATGTGGTCACCCACAGCGAGGGCGATTTGGGCCCCGAGCCGCTGCCTGAGAGCCTTGCTGGCGGCACGCTCACGCTGATTCGGCACGGGCAGACCGACTGGAATAAGAACCGGCTGATGCAGGGCGTGAGCGATATTCCGTTGAATGAGACTGGACGTCAGCAGGCGCATGAGACCGGGGCGAAGCTGCAGCAGATGGGGCTGAGGTACGACCGGGTGCTTTCTTCCCCGTTATCGCGTGCCCACGAAACCGCGCAGCGTGTGGGGGAGTTTTTTGGGCTCACGGTGAGCCAAACGTACCCCGAGCTGGTGGAGCGGGCGTATGGCGCTGCGGAGGGTAAGAACATTCCCGACTATGAATCTGCTGCCCCCGACCGTTTTTACCCGGGGGTGGAGACGGAACGTGACCTGTATGTGCGGGCGGTGCGTGCCCTGCGTGAGGTGGTGCGCCAGTACCCGGGGGAGCGGCTGATGGTGGTTTCACACGGCAGCCTGATTCGCCGTGCTATTTCGGCGGCGCAGGGGTATGAGCATACGCAGGAGGTACCAAACGCGCAACCGCTTGAGGTTGATATTGCGGGGCTGTTCGCCTGGGATTCGCGGGGGTATTTCGGTGACTAACAGGGATGCTTTTGGCGCCGTCACCTTCCGGGGCGCTGAACATCTCACCGATAGTCACACGTATTCGTCTGCTGTTTCCTATCCGTCGCGTTCTGCGCGTTATGCACGCCTGTGGCGGTGGGCTCTTATTGTTCTGTTTGTGGCCTACCTGTGTGTGGTGGGTTCTATTGTTTTTGCGCCCGTACACGTTGATTCGGGTGAGGCCGGCGGCAGCCTGCGCGAGTTTTTGGAGCGCGGCCACGCCCAGGGGTGGCTGCCGGGGCTCATCACCTATGAGAGTGTTGAGCGGGCCGCGAATGTGGTGATGTTTTTCCCGTCCGGGGTGCTGCTGGGGCTGCTGCTGCCGCGCGGGGCGTACCCGTACATTATGGTGGGCGGGTACGTGGCGTCGTTGGGCATTGAGAGCATTCAGCATATGATGCCGAACCGTACAGCGGATGTGTCGGATGTGCTGATGAACGGCACCGGCACCCTGCTGGGGGTGCTTGCGGTGCGTGCCGGTGCCGCCGTGTGGGGTCGGCTGCGGCGGGGCACCGCTGAATCTGAAGGGGGCCGCGGTTTCGGGTAGGCCGTAGCGGCGTATCGGGGCGGCTGCTGGCTGGTTCTTGGGTGTGGTTTCCTGACCGGGTGCACCGGGCGGTGTGTCGGTGGGAGCCCCCCCTAATGTGGTTTTTCTAGCGAAATTTCGTCATATATGTGAGCCTTAGGGTGGGTTCTATTGACGTGCCCACAGAAACCCACATAAAATCAAGTACAGGGCTGTTGCAATGGGTTACAGCTTGAAACCAGTATGGAGCGCGTGACTGTTCTTGCCGGAATGGGCCGCCTCTGCCGCCTACCTTTACCGCCCCGACCGAAAGTGAAGAACATCTATGTTCGCTGAAGAACGCCGCGCTGAAATCGCGAAACTTGTAGCGTCGGCTCGCCGCGTCAATGGCGCGGAACTCGCACGCCGCTACGACGTGACGATGGAGACCGTGCGCCGCGATCTGGCCGCCCTCGAAGAAGCAGGCAAACTCCGCCGTGTACACGGTGGTGCCGTAACGGTGGAGCAGTCCACCTCCCTTGAATCCTCTATCGCCTCGCGGCAGGGCATGAACACCCCCGAGAAGCGGCGTATCGCCACGAAAGCGTACAATATGCTCCGCGACTCCGAGGTGGGCTCTATTGTGTTGGATGCGGGTTCAACCATTGAGATTTTGGCAGATCAGATAGGGGCTGAGAACTTTAGCCTCAAAACCGGTAGTGACCGCATTATTATTACCCACGCCCTGCACATTGCGGTGAAACTCGCTGAGGCTGAGGGTATCACCATGGAGCTGGTGGGCGGTCAGCTGCGCAAAATGACGTGGGCCGCCATCGGTGCGCGCGCCGCAAACTATTTCTCCACCGTGCGCCCCGACATCGCTTTTATTGGGGCTAACGGTATTGGCGCCGAGTTCGGTGTCTCAACCCCCGGCATGAACGAGGCGATTGTGAAGACCGCTATCTGCAAGTCGGCCCGCCGCGTGGTGCTGCTGTGCGATTCGGCGAAGTTCGGCAACGAGTCGCTGGTGCGGTTCGCCGATTTTGAGGATATTGACACGCTGATTACTGACCGTGCACCCGAGGGAGAACTGGCTCAGGCACTGGAGGGGGCCGGTGTGGAGGTGATTATCGCATGATTATTACCCTGACCGCTAACCCCAGTTTGGACCGCACTATTGAGCTTGGCGCGCCCTTGGCGCACGGGGCTGTGCAGCGCGCAACCGGCGCCGTACAGGACCCCGGCGGCAAGGGCGTAAATATTTCCCGCGCCCTGCACGTATCCCACGTTCCGACCCTTGCCGTTATCCCCGGTGAGGCCACCGACCCGGTGCTGACCGGACTGCGCGAGGTAGGCGTGGAGTACGCGAACCTGCCCACAGGCGAGCCGATCCGGTCAAATATTACCGTGGTAGACCCGGACGGTACCACCACCAAACTGAACGCCCCCGGAACCCATTTCACCGCCGAACTGCGCCAGGCGCTGGACCAGCTGGTGGTGGAACGCGCGTGCGCGGTGAACGACGGGCAGCAGGCGCACTGGGTGGTGCTGGCCGGCTCACTGCCGCCTGGGCTGGACGCCTCCTATTATGCCGAGCTGGTGGGTAAGCTGCGTTCGGCCGGGTTTACCGGCAATATCGCGGTTGATACTTCTGAAGCACCGCTTATCGCCACCGCGCGCGGGGAGCATAAACCCACCCTGATTAAGCCGAATTCTGAGGAGCTGGCGCAGCTGACGGGATCCGATAACTGGCGTGAGCTTGAGGCCAGCCCCGAACTGACCGCCCGCACCGCCCGGCACCTGGTGGATCAGGGTATCCGGTATGTGCTGGCCACCCTGGGTGGGGAAGGCGCGGTGCTTATTAGCGCTGAAGGTGCCTGGTGGGCTAAGCACGAACCCGTGACGGTGCGCAGCACGGTCGGTGCCGGTGACTGCTCCCTGGCGGGTTTTTTGATCGCTCACGAGCGCGGGGCCTCACCGCAGGATGCGCTGGTGCAGGCGGTTGCGCACGGTTCTGCGGCTGCTTCCCTTCCGGGCACGCGCGTACCCGCCCTTGAGGCGACCACCCCGCAGAAGGTTACCGTGCAGACCCTGACGGTCTAACACCGCTCAGTGCAGGTAAACCCACACATCAGAATATTCCAATAACAGAATACGAAGAGTTTTCACCCTATATATCACACAACACCCAGCCGGAGCGGACCCCACGCAACCCCCAACCCGGCACACAACACACATACCCCCAAGGAGGGTAGCAGACATGTCTGAACTCATCGCACCGGAGCTCGTCCTGCTGGATGAGAACCTCGGTGACTCACGTTTTGACGTTATTGAACGGTTAGCCCACACCATTGTGAAGACCGAGCGCGCCAATGATTTCGACCAGCTGTACGCTGACGCGAAGGCACGCGAATCCAAGACCGACACCGGCATCCCCGGCGGTATCGCCATCCCGCACTGCCGCTCGGCGGCGGTCACCGTACCCACCCTAGCCATGGCCCGCCCCAACCCGGCCGTGGACTTCGGGGCGAAAGACGGCCCCGCCGATTTGATCTTCTTCATCGCAGCACCCGACGGGGCAGACCAAGCGCACCTGAAGCTGCTCTCCACCCTGGCACGCTCACTCATGAAGAAGTCATTCACCGCATCCCTGCGCGAGGCAAAAACCCCCGAAGAGATCGTGGAACTGGTCTCCGGGGCGCTCGGCGGCGGGAACGCGAAAAAAGACGCAAAGAGCACCGCCACGAAAGACTCTGCGGCCGCACCGGCAGCCGGGGCCGCCAGCTCTCAGGGCGGTACCTCCGCTGAAGGCAGCGACAAGAAAGCGGAGCCCGCCGAAGCAAAGGCAACGGCACAGACTGAACCCGCCGGTGAGGACACCGCACCGGCAGCCGCGAAAAAGAAAATCGTGGCCGTCACCGCCTGCCCCACCGGCATCGCCCACACCTACATGGCCGCCGACGCCCTCAAATACGCGGCAGAAGACCTCGGCTACGACTTCAAAGTCGAAACCCAGGGCTCCTCCGGTAATGAGACCCTCACCCAGGCCGATATTGATGAAGCCGACGCCGTGGTGTTTGCGGTCTCCGTGAACGTGCGCGACCGCAACCGCTTCGCCGGTAAGCCCTACGTGGAGTCCCCGGTTAAACGCGGTATTGACGAGCCCGAAGCTATGCTGAACGAGGCCCTGGCCGAGGCCGAGAACCCCAACGGTAAGCGGGTGGCCGCCGCCACCTCCACCGCTGAGGACAGCTCCTCCGCCGTTGAAGGCTCGTGGGGTACGCGCATCTACAAGGCCGTGATGACCGGTGTGTCGTACATGATCCCGTTCGTTGCTGCGGGCGGTATTATTGTGGCGCTGGGCTTCATGCTTGAGGCAGTCACCACACCAAACCTGGGGGACCTGAATGAGGCCGCCCGGAAGAGTATTCTTGAGAACTCCTCTCTCTTTAATCTCAACGGCACCCACTGGACCCTGTACCTGGGCGTGGTGCTGCACACTATTGGCGGTTTCGGTATTGAGCTGATGGTGCCCGCGCTCGCCGCCTACATTGCCTACGGTCTGGCGCAGCGGCCCGGTATCGCCCCGGGCTTCATCGCCGGTACCGTGGCGGTCACCGTGAAAGCTGGCTTCCTCGGCGGTATTGTCGGCGGTATCCTCGCCGGTATGGTCGCCTACGGGCTGGGAACACTGAAACTGCCGCGCTGGCTCGGCTCCATGATGCCCGTGGTAATCACCCCGCTTGTCACCTCCCTCATAGCGGGTGCCGTCATGTATCTGCTGCTGGGTGCGCCCCTGGCCTGGGTCATGTCTGCACTGCAGGGTTGGCTGACGTCAATGTCGGGCACTTCCTCCCTTGTTCTTGGTTTGATCCTGGGCGCTATGATGGCCTCCGACTTGGGTGGCCCCATTAATAAGGCGGCCTACCTATTCGCTACTACCGGCCTCTCAAACGGCGGTGCCGTGAACCAGGAAATCATGGCGGCCGTCATCATCTCCGGTATGGTTCCGCCGCTGGCCATGGCGCTGGCCACCACCCTGCGCCCCAAGCTCTTCACCGAACCCGAACGGGAGAACGGCAAAGCCGCGTGGCTGCTGGGTGCGTCCTTCATCTCCGAGGGAGCTATCCCGTTCGCTTCGGCGGATCCGCTGCGTGTGATCTCCTCCTCCGTTGTGGGCGGTGCGCTCGCGGGTGCTATCTCCATGAGTGCGCACGTGGCCTCCCCGGCACCGCACGGCGGTATCTGGATTGTTCTGCTGAGCAATAACGTGCTGATGTTCCTGGCGGCGGTAGCTGCCGGAACCCTGCTTTCGGCGCTGGTGTACCTGGTGCTGAAATCGATCGGCGCTACGTCAAAGGCCGAGAAGGTCGCGGCTTAAGACGTAGAACACGCTACACTTGAAGACAACTTCAACCTAAGGAAAATACCCTCATGACTACTTATAAGGGCGTTGGTGTTTACGCCGGACGCGTGATTGGTCCCGTCAAACAGATGCCCGAACCTATCCAGGAACCTAAAGACGGGCTGCGCCTGAGCGGCGAGACCATTGAGGCAGCATCCCAGCGCATTAAAGACGCCTCCCAGCGTGTGAAGGAAGACCTGCTTTCCCGCGCCGAGCACGCCGGGCGTGACGGTAAGGCCGTGCTGAAGTCCACCTCCCAGATGGCCACCGACCGTGCGCTTATTAAGAGCGCCATTAAACTGGTTGAGACCCAGGAGATGGCACCCGAGCGCGCTATCTGGGAGGCCGCGACCTCCTTCGCTGACCAGATGGCTGCCCTCGGCGGGTACATGGCTGAGCGCGTGACCGATATCCACGATGTGCGCGCCCGCATTGTCGCCGACCTCACCGGCCAGCAGGCCCCCGGCATCCCCTTCTCGGATGAGCCGTTTGTGCTCGCCGCCATTGACCTGGCCCCGGCTGATACCGCAACCCTAGACCCCGAGAAAGTGATCGCCCTGATCACCTCCGACGGCGGCCCGCAGGCGCACACCGCGATTCTGGCACGCGGGCTGGGCCTTCCCGCGATTGTGGCGGCTAAGGGCGTGACCGAAATCCCCGACGGCACCGTCGTATACGTGGACTCGAACGAAGGCATAGTGGACACCGAACCGACCGATGCCGACCGTCAAGCCGCCGAGAAGTACGCCAACCGCAAACCTATCGCCGACTTCGACGGTGAAGGCGTGCTCGCCGACGGCACCCGAGTGGAGCTCTACGCAAACGTGGGCGACGGCAAATCCGCTGAGAAGGCCGCAAGCCTCAACGCCGAAGGTGTGGGCCTGCTGCGCACCGAATTTGGGTTCCTCGGTCATGACGCCGAGCCGAGCATTGAGACGCAGGCACAAACCTACAAGTCCGTTTTCGACGCATTCCCCGGCAAACATATTGTGGTCCGCACCCTGGACGCGGGCGCCGATAAGCCCCTGCCGTTCCTGAACGTGAAAGAGGAAGAGAACCCGGCGCTGGGTGTGCGCGGGTTCCGCACCGACTGGACCGTACCCGGGGTGCTCACCCGCCAGCTGGAGGCCATTAAGAAGGCGTACGACGAGTCAGACGCCGATATTTGGGTAATGGCCCCCATGATTTCAACCACCTCCGAGGCGCGTAACTTCGCGAAAATGCTCAAAGAGGTAGACCTGCCGGTGCACGGTGTGATGGTGGAAACCCCCGCCGCCGCCGTGAACGCTGAGGCAATCCTGGGCGAGGTTGATTTCGTGTCGATCGGCACGAACGACCTGACCCAGTACACCATGGCCGCCGACCGCCTGCTGGGCGATTTGGCGCACCTGAACAACCCGTGGCAGCCGGCGGTGCTGAAGATGATTAAGCTGACCGTCAAGGGTGCCAAGCGGGCCTCCATAAACGCGGGCAAGAAGAAGTACGTGAGCGTGTGCGGTGAGGCTGCCTCAGACCCGGCGCTGGCCGTGGTGCTGATCGGGTTGGGTGTGGACACCCTGTCGATGAACGCCGCCGCTATTCCGGCAGTCGCCGCGGTGCTGAAGTCTGTGACCTTGGAGCAGGCGCGGCACATCGCCAATAAGGCGTTGGAGCAGATCTCTTCGGCTGAGGCGAAGGCCGCAGCCCGTGAAGAGCTGCCGATCCTGGACGAGCTGGGACTGTAGTAACGCCCGCTGGTGTGCGGGACGCATCGGGGGTTGAGGCCGTGTTAGAGCCGTAGCCGCCAATGCGCCCCTGATGGGGTCATCATGAACCTAAGTAGTGGGCGGAAATTTACGGTAGAATCACCTAAATACGGGTACAAAACCACCCGTCTGCACTAGAATAGTAAGCAATGTAACTTATTCCATAAAGGAGAAAACTATGGCAGAGCGCGAAGCAACCATTGCCAGCCGTGTTGGTCTACACGCCCGTCCGGCAGCTATTTTCGCTGAGGCAGCAGGCGACCTCCCCGTCGAGGTTACTATCGCGGCCAAGGGTGAGCCCGCCGATGAGGCTATGGATGCAGCATCCATCCTGTCCTTGATGTCTTTGGGCGCTAAGCACGGTGACGTCGTTGTTCTGCGCGCCGAAGGTGAAGGCGCTGAAGAGGCTCTAGACACTCTGGTCAAGATCCTTGAGACCGACCACGACGCCGAGTAAATACGGACTATACGATAACGTGTAGCCGTCTTATTCGACTCACACGCCCCGCCGCCGGAAAATGTCACCGGCGGCGGGGCGTTTAATCACCCAGCTCACCGCCCCTGAGGGTATGCTGCGCTCGGCAATTTTTACACTAAATTTTGCTGCGTTTTTTGTTTCACGCACAGGTGCTGCTTGCTAGACTAGGTACGCAGCCCAAACACTTCGGAGACACCTATGGCAGATGAGCGGAACCGTCCCACCGGCGACGGTTCAGAACCCCACGATAACCCACACACCACACCGCGCCCCAAAAGGTATGAGCCGCACGCGCACCCCATGCCAGCTGTGTCGCTGAATCAGGTGAACGACGCGCAATTACGGGACGCGCTTGCGCATTCTTCCCGCAGCTCCCGCAAAGCACTGTACGAGGTGGCGCAGGCGCACGGGGTTGAGACGAGTACCGAGCAGACGCAGCTGCTGCCGGTGGATGAGGCAGGCATGCCGACTGTCTCAATTGATGATGAGCTGGTGCCCGAGCCGATGCCGGGCGAAACCACCCCCGAATCCTCTGAGGTGGCTGCGGCTTACCCGCCCTCACGCCCGGTTCCGATGACGGGCATGATCCCGCGTGTGCCGAATTCGCAGGCGGCCCAGCGGTTCGGCGGGGTGGACCCCGAGCCGCCGGAGGGGTACGCCTCCCCGAAGTCGGAGCCGACCACCACCTTGCCAACGGTGCGCCGCGGCGGGGGCGGGCGCTGGGGCGTGCGTACCCTGCGGTCATTTGTGCGTCCGGGCGCCGAGGGCCCCGCCCTGCGCGGCAGCGCCCGTATCGCTCAGCGGCAGTTTGCGCTCAAGAGCCGCAAGGAGGAGCAGGCCGCGCGTGAGGCGTTCCGCCGCGAGAAAGAGCACGCCCGGGACACCCTGAACTACACTCTGCGTCTTGCGGAGGCGATGTTCCATTACGGGGCGGATGCCATGGATGTGGATTCCGCTATTATTGCGGTTTCTTCGGCGTTCGGCCTGGACTCGGTTGAGGTGGATATTACCAACCAGTCGGTGACGATTAACTACACCTCCGACCCGGACACGTACATGGAGTCGCGCATTATGAAGCGCGTGGGCCTGGATGAGAGGTTCACCCACACCCTGGTGCGGGTGGTGCGTTCTTCTACGGAGAACTACGAGGCGCTGGCCTCCATTTACGAGCTGATTCACGAGATTACAGCCGGTGGCATCACCCTTGAGGTGGCGGATCTGCGGTTGAGTGAGATTACGCACCGCCCCAAACCGTACCCGCCGGCGGTGATCTGGTTGGCGAATATTTTTGGGGCTTCGACGCTTACGGTTGCTCTGGGCGGCGGCTGGGCGACTGCGGTGGCGGCGGGTATTATTTTCACGCCCGTGTACCTGCTGATTCAGTGGCTGCGGAAGATTGGGATGCCCGCGTTCTTCCGGATGGCCGCCAGTGCGGGGCTTATGACGTTCCTGGCGATTCTGCTCGGTGGTGAGGGGTCGATGCTGCACCGGCCGGATACGCCGCTGTCGGCGCCGCTGGTGGTTGCGGCGGGTCTGATTATGTTCCTGCCAACATCCCGCTTGGTGTCTGCGGTGCAGGATGCGATTAACGGGTTCCCGATTACATCTGCGGGGCGGTTCGTGTCTACAGGTATGAGCTTCCTGGGGCTGGTGATTGGTATTGCCAGCGCGGTGAGCGCCTTAGCGGTTTTTGGTGGGCCCACTATCGATATTGAGCAGACGAAGTTCGTCCCGTCTGATACCGCCACTTTTTCTGTGTTTATGTTGGCTGCGACCGCGGCGTTTGCCGTGGCGGCGCACACGAAGGTGGCGAAAATCGGCTGGCTGCTGATGATTACCACGGCGGGCCTGATCACGTACTACGGGTACTGGGTGCTGACGGGGGAGAGCACGGGCCGGTCAAATACGGCGCTGGCTGCGTTTGTGATTGGCCTGTTCAGCACCTATATGGCGTATAGGCTGCACGCGCCGCAGGCGATCTTTTCGATTCCGGCGCTGACGTTCCTGCTGCCGGGCCTGGAATTTTTCCGGGGCATGTATCTGCTCACGGTTGATACGAACGTGGTGTTCGGCCTCTCCAGCATGGTCACGGCGGTTTCGGTTGTGATTGCCATGGCGGCGGGCACGGCGGCGGGTAACTACCTGATGCAGTACCTGCTGCAGCGGTTCGCACCGACCACGGGGGAGACGGACTAGCCCCTTAAAACAGTGTTGCCGTAGCCGGGTGGATGTGATTCCGTTCGGCTACGGCAACCGCCGTTTAAAACCCTATTTGACGTGCCAGTCCACCCCGGTGGCCCCCTGCTGTGCCAGCAGCTCGTTCACGCGTGAGAACGGGCGGGAGCCGAAGAACCCTTTGCTGGCTGAGAGCGGTGAGGGGTGCGCCGACTCCACGCACGGGTACGGTGCGAGCATGGGCGCGGTGCGGCGTGCATCGGCACCCCACAGCAGCCCCACCAGCGGTTTGTCGCGGGCTACGAGGGCTTCAATGGCCTGCTGGGTCACCTGTTCCCAGCCTTTATTGCGGTGGGAGGCGGGTTTGCCTTCTCGCACGCTGAGCACCCTGTTCATGAGCATCACCCCTTCGTCAGCCCAGCTGGAGAGGTCGCCGTGTTCTGCGGGGGCGATTCCTAAATCGTCGTTGAGTTCCCGGTAGATGTTGTTCAGCGAGCGCGGCAGGGGGCGCACATCGCGGTGCACTGAGAATGACATGCCCATGGCGTGCCCGGGGGTGGGGTACGGGTCTTGTCCGAGGATGAGCACTTTAACTTCGCTCATGGGTCGGGCGAAGGCACGGAAAATGTCGTCCCCGGCGGGGAAGGTGCGGTGTCCTGCGGCGTGTTCGGTGCGCAAAAAATCGCCCATGGCGCGGATTTGCGGTTCGACCGGGGCGAGGGCTTGCGCCCATTCTTCGTGCATAATGGACGACAGCGGCGGATACTCGGACATGGATACCTCCCGTAGGTGCGGCGCACACAACATAAATTACGTACTCTAGAGTAGAGCACACCCGGTCTGTGAGAACACCCGCGAGGTCATGGTGAATAAGAAATTTGAGGAACTTAGCCCTTTGGAACGGGCCATTATTGGTATTGAGAAGCGCCGCTGGAAGTACCAGGGGTCGAAGGAGAAAACCATTGGGGCGCTGGGCATCACACCTATTGCCTATTATCAGAAGCTCAACACGATGATTGATGACCCTCGCGTCATTGCGGCGGAGCCGATTCTGACTGCGCGCTTGCGGGAGCACCGCGACCAGCAGTAGCGTTTTGGTGGCGTTGAGCACCGCGCCCAACGAGGGCCGCAGGGCGCCTGCGGTTCGGCAGATAAATTAGCCACAAAACGGTAGAGGATGCTGAATAACTCTTCCTGAAAACTTTACAATGGGTGTGTTATTGTTCAGACCCGTCCTTGGAGTCGGGCGAGAATCCCTGTAATCTGTATAGAACACCAAAGACGACCCACCCGAGAGATGCATGAGTAAGTATCCGCACGACGAATTCGATGATATCGACGAGAATACCGCCCGGCGCGGCATCTATCGCGGTACTATCGACGACCCCGCTAAGGACCCGCGAGGAGCCATTCCTCTTGTCACGGCCGGGGTTATTGCGTTGCTCTTGGGCGCGTCCATGTATGTGATGGCTCCCCGCTACAGTTCACCCAACTCTGCGGGCTCTAAAGCGTATGCGGGTAAAGCGGCAGCCAGCCCTTCCAGTAACGCCCCGAAAACTGATGACGGGAATAAGAGCGGCAGCGCCCAGCCGTCGCAGTCGTCGAGCCAGAGCTCCGCCTCGGGGACTGTGGCCGTGTATAACGCGTCGGCCCCTTCGGGCAGCGCATCCCGTGCCGCCGCTAAGCTTAAGAGCTACACCATTAGTGAGACCGGCAATTGGCCCGGTAACCCGCCGCAGCGCAGCACCGTCTACTATAAGAGCGGCGCCCAGCAGCAGGCCCAGCAGGTTGCTAACGCTGTGGGTATTAGCAATGTTCAGGAAGGCACCGCCGAGGATCTGGGCAGTAACGACACAGTTGTGGTGCTTGCCAGCGACTTCCAGAGCTAGTTCATTCATTCTTTCCCCTGCACATGATCCGGGCGTTAGTGCTGTGCCCGTGAGCATCTGTGTGGGCTGTACCCTGTTTTCCTGCCGTGCCGCGCGTGTTCCTTGCGCTGTTGGCGATATGATGGCCCGCCACGGCCGAAAATGTTTGCCCCTGGGTGCGGTCGGTGCCAAAATTGATGTAGCATTCGGTGCACTCACGGTGCGCATGCGTCTTGAAGCGTTCTGCGGCGGCGCATCCGCTCGGGTGCACCGCACACTTTTGATATAGGGATTCCTACATTCATTTATCAGGAAATATAGGTCCAGGAGGGACATCGCCACATGGCAAAACTTATTGCTTTTGATGAAGAAGCTCGCCGCGGTCTAGA
>ERZ773008.1806-NODE-1806-length-14602-cov-2.770743_pt1 | contig 14602 bp, 10 predicted proteins | sample MGYA00580664_ERZ773008 | MGnify/ENA primary metagenome ERZ773008 (study PRJEB29015, sample SAMEA2738016) | human oral metagenome | biome: human oral; feature: human-associated habitat; material: dental | place: China | collected 2048 ... | reverse complement strand
AGTCGCTGAAGAACAAGACGCTCTACTCGCTCGACATGGGTTCTCTCGTCGCGGGCGCAAAGTTCCGCGGCGAGTTTGAGGAACGCTTGAAGGCGGTCTTGAACGAGATCGCGAAGTCGGACGGTCAGATCCTGCTCTTCATTGACGAGGTGCATACGGTCGTCGGCGCGGGCGCAGCCGAGGGCGCGATGGACGCGGGCAACCTCTTGAAGCCGATGCTCGCGCGCGGCGAACTGCGCTGCATCGGCGCGACGACCTTGAGCGAGTACCGCAAGTACATCGAGAAAGACGCGGCTCTTGAGCGCCGCTTCCAGCCCGTCATGGTCAGCGAGCCGACGGTCGAGGACACGATCTCGATCCTGCGTGGCATCAAGGAGCGCTACGAGGTGCATCACGGCGTGCGCATCCGCGACAACGCGCTCCTAGCGGCGGCGACGCTCTCCGACCGTTACATTTCGGACAGGTTCCTGCCTGACAAGGCGATCGATCTCGTTGACGAGGCAGCGGCGAAGCTGCGCACGGAGATCGAGTCGATGCCGCAGCCGCTGGACGAGGCGCGGCGCAAGATCATGCAGCTTGAGATCGCTGAGCAGGCGCTGAAGAAGGAGACGGACGACGCCTCGAAGGAGAAGCTCGCGCATGTGACCGAAGAGAAGGAGGAGCTGCAGGAGAAGGAAAAGGAACTCAAGGACAAGTGGGAGGCGGAAAAGCAGGCGATTTTGCGCGTGCGTGCCGTCAAGAAGGAGATCGACCAGGTCAAGAACGAGATGGAGCTTGCCGAGCGCGACTACGACTTGAGCCGCCTGTCCGAGCTTCGCTACGGCAAGCTGCCGACCTTGGAGAAGCAGCTCAAGGAAGAGGAGGACGCCTTGGCGAAGAAGGCGGAGGACGATCATCTGCTCAAGGAGGAAGTCAGCGAGGAGGACATCGCTGAGGTCGTGAGCCGCTGGACGGGCATTCCCGTCTCAAAGATGCTCACGGGCGAGCGCGAGAAGCTCCTGCGCCTCGAAGATGTATTGCATGAGCGCGTCGTTGGACAGGATGAGGCCGTGCGCGTCGTCAGCGAGGCAATCCTGCGGGCGCGTGCGGGCATCAAAGATCCGAACCGCCCAATCGGCTCGTTCATCTTCCTCGGCCCGACGGGCGTCGGCAAGACGGAACTGGCGAAGACCTTGGCGGAGGCGCTTTTCGACGATGAGCGCAGCATGATCCGCATCGACATGTCGGAGTACATGGAGAAGCATTCCGTCGCAAGACTCATCGGAGCGCCTCCGGGCTACGTCGGTTACGAGGAGGGCGGCCAGCTCACGGAAGCCGTGCGCCGTCGCCCCTACAGCGTCATCTTGCTCGACGAGATCGAAAAGGCGCATCGCGACGTGTTCAACGTGCTCCTGCAGATCTTGGACGACGGCCGCCTGACAGACGGCAAGGGGCGCGTCGTGAACTTCAAGAACACCGTCATCATCATGACGAGCAATCTCGGATCGTACGAGATCTTGAACAAGGACTTCGAGGAAGCGCAGACGGCAGTCAAGGAGCTTCTGAAGGAGTATTTCCGTCCTGAGTTTTTGAACCGCGTCGACGACATCGTCGTGTTCAAGGGTCTCGCGCGTGAGCAGGTCAAGGTGATCGCCAAGCTCTTGTTGGAGAGCCTTTCCAAACGCCTGCAGCACCAAGTGGGCATCACGCTCTCGTGGACGGAGGACGCCTTGGAGCTGCTGGCGAACCAGGGCTTCGAGCCGAACTTCGGCGCACGTCCGCTGCGCCGACTGATCTCGCACAAGGTGGAAACGGCGCTGTCGAAGGAGATCATCAAGGGCGAGGCGAAGGAAGGAGATGTCGTCGAGATCGGTGCGGCGAATGGCGACTTTACGTTCAGGACGCTTTAAGGCAGCAGCAGGCGGCGATATATGGTTTTTTGAGGGAAAAAGACGAGAGGCATGCGCTTCTCGTCTTTTGCTATGGGCAAATCATCCTAGATGAGAAAAAGATGAAATTTAATAAAATCATGGTGTTTAGTCCTATAGTGTGCTATAATGGGAAAAACGAACTAAAGAAGCTTCTTGAAGCGCAGCCTTTCAGGACAATCTTTTTCGTGAGACGATGTTTGTTCGTTGAATCTTGTAGCATTCGAGGTGGAATTATGATATAATCAAATGCGACGATTATAGGATTTTTAGGGAGAGCTGATAAGATGAAATCGTCTGGATGTGTGAAGACAGGTGGCTGAATTTATCGGCACTTCCTTGGGCAGAGGGAGAAAAAGGCAGTCGGATGTTGTCTGACGGCGCTGCGCGTCTCCAGAGTGCATTCGGCTGCTTCGCCATGGAAGGGTGCAGGATGATGTTGAAAAAGTGTTCGATCGGCCGCCTGAAGGAAGGCATGGTTCTTGGACAGGATGTACACAGAAGCGATATGATGGTTCTCTTGGGCGAAGGAACGACACTCACGTCCAAGATGATCGATGCTCTTGCCGATCACGATATCTTTTCGGTGCAGATTCAGGTGGAGGATGAGGAGGAAGCGGCTCCGGCAAAGGCGGCATCCGCGCTGGAAGAGCCGCCTGCCGATGCGGTGCAGGAGAAGCCTGCGAAGGTTGCGCCGAAGAAGGAGAAGCTTCAGGACGACTCTTATGTGCTGCGGTACATCGAGGTTTTTGCCTCGTTGAAGAAGTTCTATGCCGATACGAGGGAGAATTTGCGCATCGACGTGGGAGCGGCGCAGTCGCTTGCGCGGGAGTTTCTGCCCCTGTGCGAAAGCGCGAAGGCGATTGTGCAGATTTATAATGTGGAAGCGGAGGAGGATCATCAGCTTCACCACAGCATGCACGTCGCCATCCTTGCGGGCCTTATGGGGCAGTTTCTCAAGTTGAATGCATCGGAGAGAGTGCGCCTCATCATGGCGGGCTTTCTCTTGGAAATCGGCACGACGCGCATTGCAGAAGAGTTCCTTGAGATCCAAGGCTACTACAGCGATGCGGAGCGAAGGCTCATGCAGAAGCATGCGCGACTGGGGAAAGAGCTTCTTGCTCGCTCTGCGCTCGGTGCGGACGAGCAGATCGTCGGCGCCGTGCTGCAGCACCATGAGAGAAACGATGGCTCAGGCTATCCGGCAGGCCTGAAAAAGGAGCAGATCTGCGGCTTTGCGCGTATCCTTGCCATCGCGGACATATACGACGCGATGGCTTCCAATCGCGCCTACAAGAGGAAGCGTTCGCCCTTTGATGTATTCAAGATTCTTGCCGATGACGTTCTGCGCGGCCGTTTGGATACGGAGTACGGCGTCTCGTTCGTCCGTCATATCTGCCAAGCCTTGAACGGCTGCTGGGTCAGGCTCAGCGACGGACGTGTGGGAAAAATCGTCTATATCGACGAATCGCGTCTCGATGCGTTGCCTGTCGTGCAGACCATGGAAGGGGATTTCCTTGATCTCAACACGAAGGGCAACATCAAGATCGTGTCCTTGATGACGAATGATGAACTGCAGGGGGCATGATATTTTTGTCGTTGCTTTGAAGATTTGCCGGGGGGTTGCTGCATGGAAATGAAAATAAATTCTCCTGCAATTTGCAACGAGTCGCAAGGGAGTGCAAGTGGATGTTGAAGAAGTATCCCGTTGACAAGTTGAAAGAAGGCATGGTTCTCGGCCGGACAGTGTATGCTGAGGACATGTCCATCCTCTTGGGTGAGGGAACGGTGCTTGATGAGCAGCGGATCGAATATCTCGATCAGAGGGGAATCGTGTTCGTACGCATCTTGCTGCCCGATGCAGACGAGGCGGACAAAGCTGCCGAGCCGCCCGCTGCTGCCAAGCCGCCGCAGGCGAAGAAAGAGCCGGAAGCCGCCTCGAAGGTGTCGAGCGAGCAGGCGCAGGCGGCGATGGCTGTGCTGGCAGCTGCAGAAGAGGCAAAGAAGAAGGCGCTGGCGGAGGTCGAGGCGCGTGCGGCTCAGAGAGCGGCAAAGGCAAAGAAAGAAGCGCAGTCTGAAGTCCCCGAAGAGGTGCATCGTGAGGAGATGCCTCTTGCGCCTGAGGAGGAAGATCATCGGCCGACCTCCAAGTTCGGCGTCGTGCTGCGCAAGACTTCGGTGCTTGAAGCGGCGTACCTTGAGAAGTATGAAGCGTGCTTCGAGGAGCTGCAGAACTTTTTCAGTTCGGTACGTGCCAACGGCCGCATTGATGTAGCGGAGGCAGATACGATTTCGCGCAACTTCGCGCCGCTTTCATCGAGTGCGAAGGCTGTCACGCACATTTACAACATGGAAACCATTGGCTCGTACCAGCTGCATCATACGATGCGTGTCGCTGTTCTCGCCGGTCTCATGGCGCAGTGGCTCAAGATGCCGGCGCAGGAAAGGCAGCGCCTAATCTTGGCGGCGTTCCTCATGGATATCGGCTACACTTCGTTCGCGCCGAACTTCCTCAAGAAGATCGCGCTCTATACGCCGGAGGAGCGCCGCCTCATGGAGAAGCATGCGCGTCTGGGGTACGAGATCGTCTCGCATTCCGCTCTTCAACTTGACAAGCAGGTCGTGGAGGCCGTGCTGCAGCATCATGAGCGAAACGACGGATCGGGCTATCCGCAGAAGATGAAGAAGGACGGAATCTGCAAGTTCGCGCGCATTCTCGCCATTCTGGACACCTACGATGCGATGGCGTCGCGTCGCTACTACGCGAAACGGCGCTCGCCTTTCGAGGTCTTTTCCGTTCTTTCGGACGAGTGCATTGCGGGACGGCTGGATGCGGAGTACGGCATCGTTTTCATCCGCAACTTTTCCAGCACGCTCAACGGCAACTGGGTCAAGCTTTCCAACGGCGAGGTGGCGAAGATCGTCTACATCGACGGCTCGCGCATGAACGCGCTGCCCGTCGTACAGACGCTCGACGGAAAGTTTCTCGACCTCAATACGATGCTGAGCATCAGGGTCGAATATCTTCTGTCCAGTTCCGAGGTGGAAAAGAACGAGGAAGCTGCAAAGGAAGCAGCGGCGAACGCTACATGAAAATGAGGAAACGGCTCTCTTGAGGAGCGCTCCCGAACGGAAGGAAGGTTCTGTTCGGGAGTTTTTTTTGCAAGATTGTCGTGCCGCAGTTTTGCTTGAGAAAAGGCGTCGTTGAAAAACGTTCCCATCTCTGTTATGATGAAAGAGTGTATTTCGCGGAGATTGGAAAGGAGAGTTTCATTGGAAAAGAAGAAATGGAAGATCAAATTGACCGATGTCCTGCTCTTGCTCGCAAGCGGCGCGTTTCTCGTCGGCATGCGCACGTTCCTCGCGCCTTGCGCTCAGCAGGCGGACGGCAAGTGGATGGTGTGCCATTGGGCGGGCGAGGCGCTCACGGGTGTTGCAGCTGTGCTCTTCGTCATCTCTTTGCTGCACGCTTTGATTCCTCGCGCCCAAATCAAGATGGGGCTGGCTCTGGCGATGATTCCTGCAGCGGCGTTGGCTTTCCTCCTGCCGGGAACAATGATTGATCTCTGCATGATGGAGACGATGCGCTGCCATACGGTGATGCAGCCTGCGGCAAGGGCGATTTCCGTCGTGCTGATCTTGCTTGCCTGCCTGGATGTTTACTGCTATCGGAAGGAGGATGGCCGATGAGCTTCGCACGCTTTCTTGCCGTGCGGAACTGCCGCAGTAATCCTTCGCGCACCGTCGCACTGGGGCTGGTGGCGGCGCTGCTCGCCTTGGCGCTCTTCGGCGGTTCGCTCGTCGTCTTGAGTTTGCAGAACGGCTTGAATCGCTTTCAGGAGCGCCTGGGTGCGGACATTCTCGTCCTGCCCAAGGCGGCGCAGGCGGACGGCGGTCTGGAAGGCGTGCTCGTGCAGGGAAAGCCGCTTCAGTTCTACATGGACGCCTCGCGCCTTGCAGAAATCGCGTCCTTGCCCGGCGTCGAACGCGCCGCGCCGCAGTTTTTCCTGACATCGGCAAACGCCGGCTGCTGCTCTGTAGCGGTGCAGCTGATCGGCTTCGATCCGGCGACGGACTTCACGATCCGGCCGTGGCTTCTGGAGAGTTATGCGGGCGACGTCGGCTATGGCGACATCCTCTGCGGCAGCGGCATCTCCGTGCCCGCAGACAGGCAGCTGAAGTTTTACAATGTGCCGTGCCGCGTCGTCGGCCGCCTGAGTCCGACGGGAACGGGCATGGATACGGCGGTCTACGCGAATATGGAGACGATCCGCGCCATGATGAAGAATGCGGCGGAGCTGGATTTTGCATCGTTTCAGGGAGTCGATCCCGAGCAGGCGATTTCCGCCGTGCTCGTTAAGACCGCGCCCGACTTCAGCCCTGAGGCTGTGGCGCAGGCGATTTCCGCTGCCTATTCCGATCTCGCAGCGCGGCCCGCGCACGGCATGGTTCGGAGCGTGGAGGCGGGACTGGGCGGCGTCACGGGGACGGTCGGCGTCCTGCTCTTCGTGGTCTGGCTGCTGTGCATCGGGCTTCTGGCGCTCGCCTTCCGGCTGGTGTTCGCGGAGAGGCGCGGGGAGTTTGCCGTGCTCCTCATCAGCGGCGCAAGGAGAGGCGTGCTCGCGCGAATCGTCCTCGCTGAAGCCCTCATCGTTTCTTCTCTTGGCGCGGCGGGCGGCGTCCTTGCAGGCGCTTTCGTGCTGCTGCCTTTTGCCGCACTCTTGAAGGACAGCTTTGCGCGGCCGTACCTTCTGCCCGACGCTTCGGGCATCGCTCTTTTGGCGGCAGGGGCTTTTTGCGCCGCTGTTCTTTCCGCCGCGCTCGCGGCGCTTTGGACTGTGCGGCGCATGGATGTGACGCTGCGGGAGGATATGTGATGGAACTTCGTGCAGAAAAAATCAGCCGGGATTTCCTGCGGCCGAGTGCGCCGCAGGGCTTCTTCATGGCGGTCGAAGAAACGGACTTTTCGCTGCGTGCGGGCGCCTTGATCGCCATCACGGGACGTTCGGGCAGTGGCAAGAGCACGCTTTTGAAAATGCTGGCAGGCCTCATGGAGCCGGGCACGGGACGCGTTCTCCTGGATGATACGGACATCTACCGACTGGAAGAGGCGGAGCTTGCCCGGCTGCGCAATCGGCAGATCGGCCTCGCGCCGCAGACGCTCATGGCGCTCTCCAGCTTGACGGTGCAGGAGAACGTGCTGCTGCCGTGCTCGCTTTACGGCGAGGCGCGAGAGGCGAAGCCGCGTGCCGAGCAGCTTATGGAGCGGCTCGGCATCGCGCATCTCAGGTGCGCCGATCCGACGGAGCTTTCAGGCGGCGAGCTGCGCCGCCTGACGCTGGCTCGCGCCTTGGTGCGCGACAGTGCCGTCCTGCTGATCGACGAGCCGACGGGCGATCTCGACGACGAGAATACGCGCCTCGTCCTCACGCTGCTGCGCGAGGAGGCGGCGCACGGCAAGGCTGTCCTTCTCGTGACGCACGAACGTGAGGCGGCGGACTATGCTGACAGCCTCTATCGCATGGAGGCGGGCAGGCTGGAATTGTTATCCTAAAATTTTATTTGTGTTGACGATTGAAATCGGGTATAATGGGGGTGTTTTGTTGATAGAGGGGAGAAGGGCGCGGCAGTTTTTCGTCCGTGCATGACAGGGGAGGCAAGAAGCGTGGCGGAGTTCATTCGTGCCGAACATCTTTCGCACGTATTCCATGCGGGGGAAGAGGACGCTTGTCGGGCGCTTTCCGACGTCTCCTTGTCCATCGCCGACGGCGAGTTTCTCGCCGTCCTCGGCACGAACGGTTCGGGCAAGTCGACGCTGGCGCGTCACTTCAATGCGCTCCTCCTGCCGACCGAGGGCCGATGTACGGTCGCGGGGCTGGATACGAAGGAGACGCAGGAGCTTTGGCGCATTCGCCAGCTCGTGAGCATGGTGTTTCAGAATCCCGACAATCAGATCATCGCCGCCGTCGTCGAGGACGACGTCGCCTTCGGGCCGGAAAACCTCGGCATAGAGCCGGCGGAGATCCGCGTGCGCGTGAGAGACGCGCTTGCTGCCGTCGGCATGGAGCGCTACCGCACGGCGGCGCCGCACCTCTTGTCGGGCGGGCAGAAGCAGCGCGTGGCGATTGCGGGCGCACTGGCGATGCGGACGCGCTGCCTCGTGCTCGACGAGCCGACGGCGATGCTCGATCCTTTGGGCAGGCAGGAGGTCTTGCAGACGGTGCAGCGGCTTCATCGCGAGAGGGGCATCACCGTCATCTATATCACGCACTTCATGGAGGAGGCGGCCGCCGCCGACCGCGTCATCGTCATGGAGGAGGGGCGCATCGCGGCAGAGGGAACGCCGCGCGAGGTGTTCCAGGACGTCTCGGGCATGAAGGCGCGTGGCCTCGACGTGCCGCTCGCCGTCGAGCTGGCGGCGCTCCTTCGCGCGGACGGCATATCGCTGCCGCAGGATCTCTTGACGGATAAGGAATTGGTGAGAGCGCTTTGTCCATCGTGCTGAAAAATATCGACTACACATACATGCGCGGCACACCGTTTGAGCGCAAGGCTCTTTCGGACGTCTCGCTGACGATCGAGGCGGGCAGCTTCACGGCACTCGCCGGGCATACGGGATCGGGCAAATCGACGCTCGTGCAGCATCTTAACGGCCTTCTGCAGCCCGACAGCGGCACGGTTCTCGTCGACGGCACGGACATCGGCAGGAAGGGCGCGGAGGCGAAGAAGGCGAGGCGCAGCGTCGGCATGGTCTTCCAGTACCCCGAGCATCAGCTCTTCGAGGAGACGGTGGAAAAGGATGTCGCGTTCGGCCCCGCGCGTCTCGGGCTTTCCGCGCAGGAGGTCGAGGAGCGCGTGAGGGCGGCGCTGGACTTCGTGGGGCTTCCTGTCTCCGAGTTCGGGGCGCGGTCGCCGTTTGCTCTGTCCGGAGGGCAAAGGAGGCGTGCGGCGATCGCGGGCGTCCTGGCGCTCAAGCCGCGCTATCTCGTGCTTGACGAGCCGACGGCGGGGCTTGACCCGCGTGCGAGCGCCGCGCTCCTCGCGCGTCTCGCCGAACTGCATGAGCAGGGCGGCGTGACCATCGTGCTCGTCTCGCACAATATGGACGACATCGCGCGCTATGCCGACCGCCTCATCGTCATGTACGCAGGACGCGCGACGCTCGAAGGTGCGCCGCGCGAGGTCTTTTTCGCCAAGGAAAGGCTGGCGGAGGCGGGACTTCGTGCGCCGCATCTCGTCGAGCTTCTGGAAGAGCTGCGCGAGAAGGGACTCGATCTCGATCCCGCCGCCTTCGATGCGGCGGATGGCGCAGTGCGCATCAAAGAGGCTCTGGGGAGGCGAAGACTATGCTGAAGGACATCACGCTCGGGCAGTTCTTCCCGGGCGACTCGCTCCTGCATCGCCTCGATCCGCGCACGAAGATTATCCTCTTGTTCTTCTTCCTTGCGGCGATCTTTATCTTTGACTCGCCGCTCGCTTATGCGGCTCTGACGGCTTTCACGGCGGCGCTGATCGCTGTCAGCCGCGTGCCGCCCCTCCTGATGCTCAAGGCGCTGAAGCCGCTCTCGTGGATCATCGCCTTCACGTTCGTCATCCACCTCGTGAGCACGCCGGGCGACGCCTTTTTCCATGTATGGCTCTTCGATCTCACTTGGCAGGGCGCGGCGAAGGGATTTTTCATCGCGCTCAGGCTGGCGCTTCTGATTCTCTTGTCCGCGCTCCTCACGTATACGACCTCGCCGCTCGCCCTGACCGATGCCTTGGAAACCCTCATGCAGCCGTTGAGACGCGTCGGCGTGCCCGCGCACGAGATCGCCATGATGATGACGATCGCGCTGCGCTTCGTGCCGACCTTGATCGAGGAGGCCGACAAGATCATGAAGGCGCAGCAGGCGCGTGGCGCAGACCTCACGGAGGGAAGCGTCATCGAGCGCGTCAAGGGGTTCGTGCCCGTGCTCGTGCCGCTCTTTATCTCGGCGTTTCGCCGCGCCGACGACCTCGCGCTGGCGATGGAGGCGCGCTGCTACCGTGGCGGCGTCGGGCGCACGCAGATGAAGGCGCTGCGCATCAGCTCCATCGACTATGTCGCCTACGCTTTCGGCGCACTCTTTTTCGCGGCGCTCGCCTTCTTGAAATTCGGCTGAATCGCATGAAGCGCGAGCATAAGGAAAGGATGAAGGCGCGTGCGCGCAATGTATGTCTGACCGTTGCCTACGACGGCACGGCGTACCACGGTTTCCAGCGCCAGAGCCCGCCGATCTGCGCCGTGCAGAACGTCTTGGAGGAAAAGCTCGCGCTCGTCTTCGGCGATGCGATCGAACTGGCGGCAGCGGGACGCACCGACGCGGGCGTTCATGCCATGGGGCAGGTCGTGAACTTCTTCACCGACGGGCGCATCCCGACAGAGCGCATCGTGCGTGCGATGAACAGCGTCCTGCCGCCCGACATCGTCATCAAGGCGGCGCGGGAAGAGGGGCGCGACTTCTCCGCACGTCACAGTGCGAAGAGCAAGTCGTACATCTACCGCATACAGGAGGGCGAGACGCCGAACCCGTTCAGCGAGCGCTATGCTTGGTACGTCGGTACGCCGCTCGACCTTGCGGCGATGAACGAGGCGGCGGCGCTGCTCCTCGGCACGCACGACTTTTCGGCGTTTCGTGCCGCAGGCGGGGCGCCGATGCTGCCCGTGCGCACGATGTACAGCGCCGAGGGCAGACGCATCGAGGGCGAGAGGATCGAGTTCCGCTTCCATGCGAACGGCTTCCTCTACCACATGGCGCGCAACATCGTCGGCACGCTCGTCGATGTCGGCAGGGGGCGGCGCACGCCGGCGGACTTCGCCGCGATCCTCGCGAGCCGCGAGCGAAAGCGTGCCTCGGCGACTGCGCCTGCATGCGGCTTGTTTTTGGAAAGCGTCGAGTATTGAGACAAGAGAGGTCGATTTTCACTCTGCGATGCGCCGCCTGGAGCAAATGCCGGATATTGCTCTGGGCGGCGCATCGTTTTTCGTCGCGGAACGGCGCTGCAGCTGCGTGCCTTTTTCGGAAAATTCCTATTGACAAGCGGAGAGAATAGGTTTATGTTTAAAAATGTAAGAGCTTTTTTGTCAATAGTCCGAATATTGCCTATACGAAGGAGAGGAGGGGCGGCACGGCGCATCGTCAGGCTGACGGACAGAAGGAGAGTGATTTGTCATGGTTACATTTTTGGTGGCGCTGCTCGCTTTGATTCTGGGCTACCTCATCTACGGCAAGCTCGTCGACGTGATTTTTTCACCGACGGACAAGCCGACGCCGGCAGTGGTGCATGACGACGGCGTGGACTACATCCCGCTGCCGACGTGGAAGGTATTTATGATCCAGCTTTTGAACATCGCTGGTCTCGGCCCGATCTTCGGCGCATTGCAGGGCGCTCTTTGGGGGCCTTGCGTCTACTTCTGGATCGTTCTTGGCACGATCTTTGCCGGCGGCGTGCACGACTACATGTCGGGCATGATCTCGCTGCGTGAGGACGGCAAGAGCATTTCGGAGGTTGTCGGCAATCACATGGGCAAGACGATGCTCTTCATCATGCGTATTTTTTCCGTCGTCCTGCTTGTCCTCGTCGGCACGGTCTTTGCGACGGGACCTGCCCTTTTGATCGACGGCAAGCTTTTTGCGCTCGGCTCTCTCGGCGCGATCAAGATCTGGCTCATCATCATCTTGTGCTATTATTTCCTCGCGACGCTTCTGCCGATTGACACGCTGATCGCGCGTTTTTATCCGCTCTTCGGCATCTGTCTTATCGTCATGGCGTTCGGCATCATGGGCGCCATGTTCGCGGGCGTCGGCGGCCATGTCATGCCGGAGATGGTGATGGCGAACCTGCATCCGAAGGATCTGCCGATCTGGCCGCTGATGTTCATCACGGTCGCCTGCGGCGCTGTCTCGGGCTTTCATGCCACACAGTCGCCTCTGATGGCGCGCTGCTTGAAGGATGAGCGGCTCGCGCGCCCCGTCTTTTACGGTGCGATGGTTTCCGAGGGCTTTATCGCGCTCGTCTGGGCGGCAGCGGGCGTGACCTTCTATGAGAGCACGGGCGGTCTCGGCGCTGTCCTCGCCTCGGCAGGTCCGGGCGGCGTGGTCTACGATATCTGCGTCGGCTTCCTTGGCCCTGTCGGTGCGGCGCTCGCACTCCTCGGCGTCGTCGCCTGCCCGATCACCTCGGGCGATACGGCGTTCCGCTCGGCTCGTCTGACGCTTGCCGACTGGTTCGGCGTCGAGCAGAAGACGACGGCAAAGCGCCTCGTGATCGCCGTGCCGCTTCTTGGCATCGGCGCCATCCTCACGCAGATGGACTTCTCGATTATCTGGCGCTACTTCTCGTGGACGAATCAGACGCTCGCCATGATCGTTCTGTGGACGGGTTCCGTCTACCTCTACCGCACGTTCCGCGGCAAGTTTTATTACATCATCGGCATGATTCCCGCGACATTCATGTCGGCGGTCACCATGACGTACATCCTGCAGGCGAAGGAAGGCTTTGGCCTCTCGACGAGCATCACGTATCCCGTCGGCATCGCCATGGCCGCACTGTTTTTGTTCCTCTTCCTGCGCACGACGGTGTTCAGGCACGAATGAGATGTTTTGAAAACTTCCCGGGCCGGAAGCGGGACTGCTGAAATCACAGCAAACGGAGCGCATACGAAAATCTTGTATGCGCTCCGTTTTGTATAGGAAGCACGGAAAAATGAAAGCTCCGGATTTGACCGGATGCGCCGGTTCGCTCCCCTCAATACAGCGGACGCTCTTCCGCCGCCAGGATCTTTTCCCGTTGGGCGGCGTCGTCGTACACAGCCCCGCTTGCCGCAAAGGGCGGCGTCATCTCGCGCACTGCGCCCGGCGGCAGATACGTTTGCCGGAAGACGAGGTCGGAGAGCCAGCGCCGGAAGGACGAGTTGTCCTCGAACTGTCCGAAAAGCTCCAGCTGATCGCTCATGGCGTCCACGATAATTTGCTGCAGGGCGCGGTCGCTTTCGAGACGTGCGCTCTCGGCGTCGGAATTGCGCATGGCGTTTTGATACGTCTCGTCCTTTGCCACTTTTTCGGGAAGGCCAGCGATCTGCCGCTGCACGTTGTCGGGATCTTTCCACTGAATGTTGCCGAACATGTCGTTGAAGTCCGCCACGATGCGCGAGAGCAGGTCGAGATCCGGCTCGCTGAGGCTACCCGCCTCGCCCGTCGGCACGGGCGGAATCTCCGCCTCCTCGTCCGCCAGCTGGATGGCGAGCGTTTCCCGCGCTTCGTTGCGGTAGCTCCTGAGGTCAACAGCATCGAGGATGCCCGCCGAGAGGTTATCGTCGTGCGGCGACGGCAGTTTGCCGATGAGGAGGTTCAGGAAGATCGAGAGCTTCTCCCATGCCGCATTGCCGTAGGGGAGGATTGCGCCGAGAAAGCCGTAGGTTCGCACGAAGGATTTCGCCGCCGACTTGAAGGCGATCTGATCGTCCGTCGGCAGTTCCCTGTAGACCGCCGCACAGGCGTCAAGCGGCGGATCAAGGCGGTCGCGCTCCGCGCCGTTCAGGAAAAGCGTGACTGTATGCTCGACATCCTCCTCCGTGTAGACATCATACCTTTCCATGACGGCGATGAGGTCGTGGAGCTTGTTTGGGTCTGTCTCGCCAGAGAGGATCGTCGTGCGGTAGAAGGTGGAGAATGATTTCTCGATCACCTCCGTATCGTTGGCGAAGTCCAGCACGAAGACGTCGGTCTTGCCCGGGCAGGCGCGGTTGAGCCGCGAGAGCGTCTGCACGGCGGCGACGCCCGCGAGGGGCTTGTCGACGTACATCGTGTGGAGCAGCGGCTCGTCGAAACCCGTCTGGAACATGTCGGCGACGATGAGGAAGCGGTACGGCTCTTTTCGGAACTCGGCAGGAATCTTCGCGTCGGGGAAATGGTTGAGGGCGGCGGACGTCACGCCTTCGCCGTCCGCCCCGTGCTCGCCCGAGAATGCGATGATCGCCCGATAGGGACTGCGGCGCTCGACGAGGCATTTCTGTATGGCATGATAATATTTGATGCAGCGCGGGATGCCTGCGGTCACGATCATGGCGCGTGCCTTGCCGCCAATCTTTCTTCGTGCGAGCACCTGCTCGTGGAAATGCTCGACCATCATGGCGGCCTTCTGCGCGATGGTGTGGGAATCTCCCTCGACGAAGGCGCGAAGCTTGCTCCTCGCACGCTTTCGGTCGAACATCGGGTCGTCCTCGACCGTCTTCATGATGCGGTAGAATGTGTCGATGGGGGTGTAGTTCTTGAGGACGTCGAGGATGAAGCCTTCCTCGATCGCCTGTTTCATGGTGTAGACGTGGAACGGCTTCCGCTTCTGCGTGCCGTCGTCGCCTGTCACGGGCTTGCCCGAACGGTCGAACATCTTCTCGCCGAACATTTCGAGCGTCTTGTTCTTCGGCGTCGCCGTGAAGGCGAAATAGCTGGCGTTCTTGAGGAGCTTCCTGCCTTCCATCAAGGCGTTGATCTTGTCCTCCGCATCCTCTGCGTCCACGGCGGCGCTTGAGAGCGCGAGGTTCATCTGCGCGGCGTTTCGTCCGCTCTGCCCCGAATGAGCCTCGTCGATGATGATGGCGAAGCGTCTGTCCTTGTGCGCTTCGCCAAGCGTCGTGACGATGTACGGGAATTTTTCGACCGTCGTGACGATGA
>ERZ773008.1802-NODE-1802-length-14638-cov-3.484537_pt1 | contig 14638 bp, 8 predicted proteins | sample MGYA00580664_ERZ773008 | MGnify/ENA primary metagenome ERZ773008 (study PRJEB29015, sample SAMEA2738016) | human oral metagenome | biome: human oral; feature: human-associated habitat; material: dental | place: China | collected 2048 ... | reverse complement strand
AAATTTCGATAGGAGATTATATTCTGACCGGTGGAGAACTGCCGGCAATGGTGTTGATTGATACTGTTTCGAGGATGATAGATGGAGTGTTGTCCAGCAAAGACTCCTATGAAAAAGAAAGTTTTTATGATTCGTTGTTGGAACATCCTCAATATACGAGACCGAGAGAATTTTTGGGAGAGGAAGTGCCGGAAGTCTTATTGTCCGGAAATCATCAGAAGATTGAGCAATGGAGAAGAGAACAATCGTTGAAAAAGACCTGTGAGGTAAGACCGGATTTGCTTGAAAAAGCAGAGTTAAGTCAAAAAGAAAAAAATTTGATTGAACAGTGGAGAGAAGATGATGCAGCAAGTGAAAAGTTGGAAGAATAACGCAAGAATTTGATTCAACACAAAAGTCCTAAAACATTGAAATATACGAAACATTGAAACAATAAAAAATTTCAAATATATGTTTGATAAACATTGTAAAAAAAAACACATTGTGATAGAATACTATAATGCAATAGAATTAAGAATGGGTATTTTTGCCCATTTCTACATTCTAAATAAGTGAAGAGGTGAAGACTGAATGCCACATCCACATCCTGTGAAAATTGGGAGAAAGACCAGAATGAGTTTTTCTCAAATCGACGAAGTAGCAGAACTTCCAAATCTGATAGAGCTTCAATTAGACTCTTACAACTGGTTCGTAAACGAGGGTTTGAGAGAAGTTTTTGAAGAAGTATTTCCGATTGAAGATTATACCGGAAATATCAAGTTGGAATTTGTCGATTATAAATTGGAAAACGACTCAAAATATGATGTAGAAGAAAGTAAAGAAAGAGATGTAAACTATGCAGCTCCTCTTAAAGTGCAAGTAAGGTTGACAGTGCCGGACGAAGACGGTTCGCGTATTGTCAAAAATGAAACGGGAGACCCTGTATTCTTAGGAGATTTTCCATTAATGACAGAAAAAGGAACATTCATCATCAACGGAGCGGAACGTGTTATTGTAAGTCAACTTGTTCGTTCTCCGGGAGTGTACTATGCGCAAGAAATTGACAAGTCCGGAAAACAGTTAATTTCATCGACAGTCATTCCGAATCGCGGGGCATGGTTGGAGTACGAGACAGATTCTAATGATGTAGTTTCCGTTCGTATCGACAGAGATCGTAAACAACCGATTACCATGTTGTTGCGTGCGTTTGGATATGGAACAGATGAACAGATTATACAGTTACTCGGTGATGATGAAAGAATCCAAGCGACTTTGGCAAAAGATAATACCAATTCGAGAGAAGAAGGGATTATTGAAATCTATAAAAAGATGCGTCCGGGTGAACCGCCTACATTAGAGAGTGCGGAATCTTTGTTGCACATGATGTTTTTTGATAGCAAAAGATACGATTTGGCAAAAGTGGGACGTTATAAATTTAATAAGAAATTAGCAATTTCAGCTCGTGCAATCGGCAGAGTATTGGCAGAAGATGTGGTAAATCCATATACCGGTGAATTGGTGATGGAAACGGGAACAAAAGTTACCTATCAAAATGCACATTTGATTGACGACTGTGGTTGTGAGTATGTATATGTTCAAATAGATGATACCAAATCAGTAAAAGTAATCGGTAACCGATTCGTAGATATCCATAACTTCATTGATATTGATATTTCTGATTTAAAAATCAAACAAAAAGTAAGATACAACATATTGAAAGAAATTTTGGACGAAGCGACAAATGATGAAGAATTAAAAGACTTAATCAAACGCAGAAAGCGTGAGTTGGTACCGAAACATATCGTGATTGAAGACATTGTTGCATCAATCAGTTACCAATTCAACCTGTTCTACGGATTAGGAAACGTAGATGATATCGATCACTTGGGGAATCGTCGTGTTCGTTCTGTAGGTGAGTTGTTACAAAATCAATTCCGTATCGGATTATCCAGAATGGAGCGTGTGATTCGTGAAAGAATGACCGTGCAAGATACAATGGAATTGACACCGAACAGTCTTATCAACATCAGACCTGTTACAGCGGCAATTAAAGAATTCTTCGGTTCTTCTCAGCTATCTCAATTCATGGATCAGAACAATCCGTTGGCAGAGTTGACACATAAGAGAAGACTTTCCGCATTGGGACCGGGTGGTTTGTCAAGAGAGAGAGCAGGATTTGAGGTGCGTGACGTTCACTATTCTCACTATGGAAGAATGTGTCCGATTGAAACGCCGGAAGGACCGAACATCGGTTTGATTAACTCCCTGTCCGTATTTGCAAAAATCAATGAATATGGATTTATCGAATCGCCATATCGAGTGGTAGATAAAGAAAACCAAAGAGTAACAGATGAAATTCGTTATCTGACAGCAGATGAAGAAGACTTATATATTCGTGCACAAGCAAACGAACCGTTGGATGAAAATCAATGTTTTGTCAATGATCGTGTTGCTTGTCGTACCACACAAGGGAACTTGTTGCTTGTTGAACCGAAAAATGTAGATTTCATGGACGTTTCTCCAAAACAAGTTGTTTCTGTAGCAACGGCTATGATTCCGTTTTTAGAAAACGATGACGCCAACCGTGCCTTGATGGGCTCAAACATGCAGCGTCAAGCAGTACCGTTGTTACGAAGAGAAGCACCGGTTGTAGGAACTGCAATCGAGTATCGTGCAGCAGTAGATTCCGGAGCCGTAGTCGTAGCAAAAAATGACGGGGTAGTAGAAAAAGTTTCGGCAAGACAGGTTGTGATTCGTCGTGAAGATGGTGAAGTAGATAATTACTCACTACTGAAATTCAAACGTTCCAACCAAGGAACCTGCATTAACCAAACAGTGATTGTAAATAAAGGCGATGTTGTTAAAAAAGGAGATGCCATTGCAGACGGTCCGTCTACCGACCTTGGAGAGATCGCACTTGGAAGAAACTGTCTTGTAGCGTTTATGACATGGGAAGGTTACAATTACGAAGATGCGATTTTGATTAATGAACGTTTGGTGAAAGAAGACAGACTGTCCAGTATTCATATTGAAGAATATGAAGCAGAGGCAAGAGATACCAAACTTGGACCCGAAGAAATTACAAGAGATATTCCAAATGTGGGTGAAGATGCAATCAAAGACCTTGATGAAAACGGAATCATCCGCATTGGAGCTGAAGTAGAATCCGGAGATATTCTGGTTGGAAAAGTAACACCGAAAGGAGAAACTGAAATCACACCGGAAGAGAGACTACTTCGTGCAATCTTTGGAGAAAAAGCAAGAGAAGTAAGAGACACCTCTTTGAAGGTGCCTCACGGAGAATCCGGAATTATCGTGGATGTCAAAATTTTCCGTAGAGAAAACGGAGATGAGCTGGCAGCAGGAGTAAACGAGTTGGTTCGTTGTTATATTGCACAAAAACGTAAAATCAACGTTGGAGATAAAATGGCAGGACGCCATGGGAACAAAGGTGTTATTTCAAGAATTTTACCGGAAGAAGATATGCCGTTCTTACCTGACGGAACACCGCTTGAAATTGTGTTGAATCCGCTTGGGGTACCATCTCGTATGAATATCGGACAAGTTTTGGAAGTTCATATGGGATTAGCAGCAAAAAAATTGGGATGGAATGTGGCGACACCGGTATTTGACGGTGCAAACGAACAGGATGTATTTGAAGCTTTGAAACAAGCCGGATATCCGCAAGACGGAAAAATTCAACTACAAGACGGTAGAACAGGGGAATTCTTTGATGGAAGAGTTACCGTGGGATATATGTATATGATGAAACTTCACCACTTGGTTGATGACAAAATTCATGCACGTTCCACAGGACCGTACTCCCTTGTTACACAACAACCGCTGGGAGGGAAAGCGCAATTCGGCGGACAACGTTTTGGAGAAATGGAAGTTTGGGCATTGGAAGCCTATGGTGCGGCACATACCCTACAAGAAATTTTGACAGTGAAGTCGGATGATGTGGTTGGTCGTGTACAAACCTATGAGGCAATCATCAAAGGAAAGAACGTACCGGAGCCCGGAATTCCGGAATCCTTCAAAGTTTTGATTAAAGAACTACAATCTTTATGTTTGGATATTAAGTTATTATCCGAGTTTGATGAAGAAATTAAAGTTGCAGAATCTCAAGACGAGATGACAATCGAAGATCATTTCCACTATGTAGATGAAGAAAGAGACGATATGCTTATTGAAGATTTATCAGAAGAAGATTCCGAACTGACAAATCAGTTTGAGTTAGATTTTGAGGGAGAGGATGAATTTTCGGAAGAAGATGATAGTATATTAGTAGAAGATATTGATTTAGATGACAGTCTGGATTTTTAGACAGAAAAGAAAATTGATATAAACCGGTAACCGTAAAATTCTATGATATAAGGAAAGGAGAATGGCTCCTTGTTTGAATTAGATAATTTTGAGTCAATACAAATCGGTTTGGCATCCCCGGACAAAATCAGAGAATGGTCAAAAGGGGAAGTAAAAAAGCCTGAAACCATTAACTACAGAACACTAAAACCGGAAAAAGACGGTTTGTTCTGTGAACGAATTTTCGGTCCTACAAAGGATTGGGAATGTCATTGCGGAAAATATAAAAAAGATCGTGCAAGACACAAAGGAATTATATGTGACCGTTGCGGAGTAGAAGTAACTCGTTCCAATGTTCGTAGAGAGCGTATGGGACATATTGAACTTGCAACACCGGTTTCTCACGTCTGGTATTTCAAAGGGATACCTTCCAGAATGGGGATTTTGTTGGATATGTCTCCTCGTGCCTTGGAAAAAATCCTTTACTTTGCAAACTATGTTGTAGTAGATGCAGGAGAAACAAACTTAATTGAAGGAACCTTACTTGGGGAAAATGAATATCGCGAGGCTCTGGAAGAATACGGCGAAAATGCTTTTGTCGCGATGATGGGAGCCGAGGCCGTGAAAGAGCTTTTGAAAAAAATAGATTTGGAGCAACTCTCGGAAGATTTGAAACTTCGGTTAGAAGATGCAACAGGTCAAAAGAAGATAAAAATGGTGCGTCGTTTGGAAATCGTAGAAGCATTTTTGAAATCCGGAAATGATCCGACATGGATGGTTTTAGATGTTGTACCGGTGATTCCACCTGAATTAAGACCGATGGTTCAACTGGATGGAGGACGTTTTGCAACATCAGATTTGAACGATTTATATCGCCGTGTCATCAACCGTAACAATCGTTTAAAAAGATTGTTGGACTTGGGAGCACCTGACATTATCGTTCGTAATGAAAAAAGAATGTTACAAGAATCAGTCGACGCTTTGATAGACAATGGTAGAAAAGGAAAACCGGTAACAGGTCCGGGAAACCGTCCGTTAAAATCACTATCTGATATGTTGAAAGGGAAACAAGGACGTTTCCGTCAAAATCTACTTGGAAAACGTGTAGACTATTCCGGTCGTTCTGTAATCGTAGTAGGTCCTGAATTGAAGTTCTATCAATGCGGACTTCCTAAAAAAATGGCATTGGAGCTCTTCAAACCGTTCGTAATGAACCAATTGGTAGAAAGAGGATATGCACTTAATATCAAAAATGCAAAACGATTGGTAGAAAAAGTAAAACCTGAAGTTTGGGATATTCTGCAAGATGTTATCAAAGGACATCCTGTTATGTTGAACCGTGCACCGACACTGCACAGACTTGGGATTCAGGCATTTGAACCTGTTTTGGTAGAAGGAAAGGCAATCAAATTGCATCCGTTGGTTTGTACTGCATACAATGCAGATTTTGATGGCGACCAAATGGCAGTCCATGTTCCGTTATCTGTAGAGGCACAGTCGGAAGGCCGTATGCTGATGCTTTCTGTCAACAATATTTTGGCACCGAAAGACGGTTCTCCGATTACAACACCGACACAAGATATGGTGCTTGGTTCTTATTACTTGACCATAGAAGAAAAGAATCAAAAAGGAGAAGGCTCCATCTTCAAAGATATGGAAGAAATGATGCTTGCATACGAAAACAAAGCAGTTAGCCTGCATGCACGTGTCAAAGTTCGTATCAAGAAAGATGAATCAGATAAAGGTCAATTAGTCGAATCTACAGTAGGTCGATTTATATTCAATGAAAATATTCCTCAAAACTTGGGATATGTAGATAGAGAACAAGATCCTTACTCATTGGAAGTAGATTTTTTAGTAGATAAAAAACAACTTGGAAATGTTATTGATCGTTGCTTCAGAAAACACGGCAATACCATTACCGCTATTATGCTGGACAATGTTAAGAGTCTCGGATTCAAATATTCCACAAAGAGTGCAATTACCGTATCCATTGCCGATATGGAAATTCCACCTGAGAAAAAAGAATTGCTTCAAGAAGCGGAAAGTAAAGTACAACGCTATGAACGCGATTACAAACGAGGTTTGATGAGTGATGACGAGCGTTATGAACGCGTTATCGAAACATGGTCAAAGACAACAGATCAAGTGACCGATGCGTTGATGGGACATTTGAGTCCGCTTAACAACATCAACATCATGGCACAATCCGGAGCCCGCGGTTCCAAGAACCAAATTCGTCAAGTTGCAGGAATGCGTGGTTTGATGGCGAATGCAACCGGTAAAACAGTAGAAATTCCTGTAAAAGCGAACTTCCGTGAAGGATTTACCGTATTGGAGTACTTTACTTCTTCACACGGTGCTCGTAAAGGTCTTGCCGACACTGCACTTCGTACAGCCGATTCAGGATATTTGACAAGACGTCTCGTAGATGTTTCACAAGATGTTATTATCCGTGAAATTGATTGTGGAACAGAAGATGGAATTGAAGTAGCGGCATTTACAGACGGAAATGAAGTTATCGAAAAGTTATACGATCGTATCGTAGGTCGTTATCCATGTGATGATATCTATTCTCCAAAAACAGGCGACTTACTTGTTTCTAAAGAAGATATGATTACAGAAAAAGTTGCAACAGCAATTATAGATGCAGGAATCGAAAAAGTAAAACTTCGCTCAGTATTGCAATGTAAATCAAAATACGGAGTTTGTGCAAAATGTTACGGTCGAAACCTTGCCAACGGTAAAATGGTTGGAGTAGGAGAGTCTGTCGGTATCATTGCAGCACAATCCATCGGAGAACCGGGAACACAGCTTACCATGCGTACCTTCCATACAGGTGGGGTTGCCGGAGGAGATATTACACAAGGTCTTCCTCGTGTTGAAGAGTTGTTTGAAGCAAGAAAACCAAAAGGGCTTGCAATGATTTCAGAAATTGCGGGAACCGTTCATTTTGAAGAAACAAACAAGAAAAAAGAAGTCATTGTTCAAGGAGAACATGAGGAGAAACGTTACACCATTCCATACGGATCCATTCTTCGTGTGAAAGAAGGACAACAAATTGAAGCCGGACAAGCTTTGATTCAAGGCTCCGTCAATCCGAACGATATTTTGGAAGTCAACGGTGTAACAGGAGTAGAAAACTATATCGTAAAAGAAGTACAGAGAGTGTACCGTCTTCAAGGGGTTGATATCAATGATAAACACATTGAAATTATCGTCCGTCAAATGTTGTCAAAAGTAAAGATTGAAGAATCGGGAGATTCCAAATTCTTACCGGGAGCATTGGTAGACTATGCAGAAGTAATGAGAGAAACAGAAGCATTGGAAGAAGAAGGAAAAACTCCTGCAACATTCAAACGAAACTTGCTGGGAATTACCAAAGCATCTTTGGCAACCGATTCTTTCTTATCTGCCGCATCCTTCCAAGAAACAACAAGAGTCTTGACAGAAGCCGCTATTTTAGGAAAGAAAGACCGATTGATAGGATTGAAAGAAAATGTAATCATCGGAAAATTGATTCCTGCGGGAACAGGTATGAAGAGATACAAATCGTTGGTAGGGGGAGAGCCTACATTAGACAATGCAAATATTGATGAATTCCAAACTGAAAAGGAATATGAACTGGATGAACAAGTAAAAGAAGAATTTTTGTCGGACAGAGAGGATATTCTAATTGGAGAATCAGCAGACGATATTCATGACGTGATTACCGATCTTGATGAAATTATGAAAGATGTCATAATAACGGAAGAATAAAAAAGTCTGATAAAGAAGATTTCTTAAATTGACTTAGGAAATCTTCTTTTTGATTGAGAATAAAAAACTGAAATTAGCAATTAACAATTAAGAATCTCTTTGTAAAAAGAAAGAAAATCCATCACTGAAAAACAAAAAAATATATTATAGCGAATTGACAGAATCATATAAAAAATACGATATTATTTTTTTGTATAAAAGTCATAATTTAACCATATTTGAATCAATAAAATATTTTTTTATTCATATCGTATAAAACAGAAGAAGAAACAGAATTTATAAAAAACAGTATAAAACAGAGATATTTTATAATTTTTAAGAATAACGAAATATTGCGAATTAAATAAAAAATTATTGAAAAATATGAAATATTTGGTTTTTCAATGGGAAAAGGATAGATTTTTTTTGCAACCTGTGGTAATATATAGAAAATTGAGATAGCAATCTTGAGATTCTGTAAAAATGATTGCTATCTTTCGTTATTATCGGAATTGTCTAAAAAAATATTGAATTTCGAAAAAAATAAATATTGAGTAAAAAGAACAATATTTCAACTTTAAGATTCATTATAGAAATTCTGATTCATTCAAAGGAAAGAGGGAGAAAATGTTATGGGAGGCTATGTTGTAAGAAGGATTGTCTCAATGATTATCACGTTGTTTTTTGTTATTACATTAACATTTGTGATGATGCATTCCATACCGGGCAATCCGTTTACAGGTGAAAAAAAACTACCACCTGCAATTGAAAAAGCACTAATGGAAAAGTATAATCTGGATAAGCCGTTAAGTCAGCAATATGTTGATTATGTGTCCGGAGTAGCAAAAGGGGACTTCGGACCATCGATGAAATACAACGGTCGTACAGTAAACGACTTGATTGGTGACGGATTTCCGGTATCTGCAGAATTAGGGGGATTAGCGATACTGCTTATTGTAATACTTGGAATTCCGTTGGGAGTAGTTGCAGCACTGAAACAGGGAACATGGGTAGATAGAACGATGATTTTTTTCGCCATTGTAGGAGTTACGATACCGAGTTTCGTATTAGCCACATTACTCATCTATGTTTTTGGAACCAAATTAAAATGGTTACCTACTTCCCGTTGGGTGAGTTGGAAGAGTAGAATCATGCCGACCATTGCGTTGGGAGTAAGTTCCATCGCTTATGTTGCACGTTTGACAAGATCTTCCATGTTGGAAGTAATCAACCAAGACTATATTCGTACAGCAAGAGCGAAGGGGTTGTCAGAAACGGTTGTTGTGTTTAAGCATGCGTTAAAAAACGCACTGATTCCGGTTGTAACCTATTTGGGACCGTTGACAGCAGCAATTTTGACAGGTTCTTTCATTATTGAGAAGATTTTTGCCGTACCGGGAATGGGTCGTATGTTCGTAGAAAGTATCAGTAACCGTGATTATACCGTTATTATGGGAGTTACCATTTTTTACTCTTTGATTCTGGTGCTATTTATTTTCATTGTAGACTTAATCTACGGACTGATTGATCCGAGAATTAAAATTAACAAATAGGCAGGGGTGGAAGTTTAATGGAATCAATGAATGAGATTGTGTTGCAGACAGAAGATTTTGTCTTGGTAACACAAGAAGAAAAAGACGCAGAAAAAATTGTACGTCCTTCCTTGACATATTGGCAGGATGTATGGAGAAGATTAAAAGAAAATAAGTTGGCTGTTATTTCCATGTTCTTTTTGATGTTCTTAGCAATCATGGTTTTTGTGTTGCCGTATGTATATCCATACACATACGATGTACAGGATTTATCTAATACGAATCAATCACCGTCAATGCAACATATTTTCGGGACAGATGCACACGGACGGGATTTGTTTATCCGTGTTATTTACGGGACAAAAGTATCACTGATAGTTGGGATTGTAGCTTCTATTATCAACTTTACCATAGGAGTTGCCTATGGTGGTGTTGCGGGATATTTAGGTGGAAGGGCAGATAACATCATGATGAGAATCGTCGATGTTTTGAGCACCATTCCGTTGACACTGTATGTAATCTTGTTGATGGTTTGGATGCCTGAAAACAGAGGAATGCAAAATATCTTAGTTGCAATCGGAACAGTGTATTGGATTGGAATGGCTCGTATCGTAAGAGGTCAAATCTTTTCCTTGAAAGAACAAGAGTATGTTATGGCTGAGAGAGTACTGGGAGCATCAGGAAGCAGAATTTTGTTCAAACATTTAATTCCAAATGCGTTAGGTCCGATTATCGTAAACCTTACAATGTCTATTCCAAGCGCTATTTTTACCGAAGCGTTCCTTTCTTTTATCGGTTTGGGAATCTCTGCTCCGAGAGCATCTTTGGGAAGCTTGTGTAATGATGTGTTGGATAAATTTGCTATTCATCCGCATTTGCTGTTTTTTCCGGCATTGGCACTTTGTTTAATCATTCTATCCTTTAACTTTTTAGGGGATGGTTTGAGAGATGCGTTGGATCCAAAAATGCGTAAGTAGGGGGAGGAAAAATAAAAAATGGGAAACAAATTGTTAGAAGTAAAAGACTTATATACCTCCTTTTTTACACATGTCGGAGAGGTAAAAGCTATTCGGGGAATCAGCTTTCATTTGGATAAGGGAGAAGCGGTCGGAATTGTAGGGGAATCAGGTTCCGGAAAATCAGTAACTTCGTTGTCCCTTATGAAATTGTTGGTATATCCGGGAAAAGTAGTTGGCGGAGAAATGATTTTCAAAGGAGAGCATTTAGAGAATAAAACAGAAAAAGAGATGCAAAAAATTCGTGGGAATGAGATTTCTATGATATTTCAAGATCCGATGACATCACTGAATCCTGTGTTCACAATCGGAAATCAAATAAAAGAAGCAATTCGTACTCACCAAAAGTTGAGTGGGGAAGCGTTGGACAAAAAAGCGGTAGAAATGCTTCGACTGGTAGGAATTCCGTCTCCGGAAAGCAGATTGAAACAATATCCGCATGAATTTTCCGGCGGAATGAGACAGAGAGCAATGATAGCGATGGCACTTTCTTGTGAACCTTCTCTATTGATTGCCGACGAACCGACAACAGCACTGGATGTTACGATTCAAGCACAAATCTTAGAGTTGATGAAGGACTTGAAAACGCATTTAGAAACATCTATTATTTTGATTACTCATGATTTGGGGGTAGTTGCCGATGTATGTTCCAGAATCATTGTTATGTACGGCGGATTGGTCATGGAAGAAGGAACCACAAATGAAATCTTCTATTCTCCGCAACATCCGTATACTTTAGGACTACTTCGTTCTATCCCGAAATTAGTAGATAAAGAAGATAAGCAACGCTTGATTCCGATTGACGGAACACCTCCGGACTTGTTGAAACCGCCGGCAGGTTGTCCGTTTGCACCTCGTTGTGAATATGCAATGAAAGTGTGTATGAAGAAATTACCACCTTTTGTTCAGGTATCAGAAACACATAAGTCAGCTTGTTGGTTGCTTCACAAAGATGCACCGACAGTTACGGGATTTCAAAAGGGGGTAGCACATGTATAATGAAAATGCGGAAGTTTTGTTAGAGATAAAAAACTTAAAAAAATATTTTGATGTATCAAAAGGATTTTTGAAAAAAGATAAAAAATATGTACAAGCAGTAGACGACGTTTCTTTCAAAATCCATAAAGGAGAAACATTGGGATTGGTTGGAGAATCCGGATGTGGAAAATCCACAACAGGAAGAACCATTATTCGCCTTTACGAACCGACAGATGGAAGTATTATCTTTAAGGGGGAAGATATTACAAAGTTAAATTCATCTGAAATGAAGAAGTATCGCAAAGCGATTCAAATGATTTTTCAAGATCCTTATGCATCGTTGAACTCAAGAATGACAGTTGGAGATATTATCAGAGAGCCGTTGGACATCCATAATATCGGTACACCGGAAAGCAGAAAAAAAATCGTAGAAGATTTGTTGGATGCAGTAGGTTTGAATCCGGATCATGCCGCTCGTTATCCTCATGAATTTTCAGGAGGGCAAAGACAGCGTATCGGAATTGCACGTGCATTAGCGGTAGAGCCTGAATTTATCATTTGTGATGAACCGATTTCCGCTCTGGATGTTTCGATTCAAGCACAAGTTATCAACATGTTGGAAGATCTTCAGAGAGAAAGAGGATTGACCTATTTGTTTATTGCACACGACCTTTCCATGGTAAAACATATCTCCGATAGGATTGGAGTAATGTACCTTGGAAAAATTGTAGAGTTGACAGATGCGGATGAATTGTACAGTAATCCGAAGCATCCGTATACACAGGCACTGTTATCCGCTATTCCGATTCCGGATCCTGAAGTTGCCAAGAAGAACCAAAGAATCTTATTGGAAGGGGATGTGCCAAGTCCGATCAATCCGCCTTCAGGATGTCGTTTCAGAACAAGATGTCAATATGCAATGGATATTTGTGCAGCAGAAGAACCTGTCACAAGAGAATTATCCGAAGGGCATTATTGTGCATGTCATTTATACAATGACAAATAAAAGAGTCATATATAGGTAACTCATTACCAATATATATTATTTTAACTTTCAAATTTTAATGATAATTTAGGAGGGAAAGAAATGAAGAAGAGATTATTAGCACTTACATTAGTAGCTGCAATGGGAATTTCCTTATTTGCCGGCTGTGGTGAAACAACGGACGGTGGAGACCAAGCAGCAGCCGGTGGCGGAGTAGTTACACATAACTTAAACTCTGAGCCGAAATCGATTGACCCTGCATTGAACACAGCTGTAGACGGACATCAAGTAATTTATGGAGTGTTTGAAGGACTTTGCCGTTTGGACGAAAGAGACCAAGGGATTCCGGGAATTGCAGAATCTTGGGATATCAGCGAAGACAACTTGACATATACATTCCATTTAAGAGATGCAAAATGGTCTGACGGACAACCTGTAAAAGCTTCCGATTTCGTATATGCGTGGAAGAGAGCAGTAGATCCTGCAACAGCTGCAGAATATGGTTATCAAATGTATTACCTTAAAAACGGAGAAGCAATCAACAACGGCGAAAAACCTGTTGATGAATTAGGTGTAAAAGCAATTGATGACAAAACATTGGAAGTTACATTAGAAAACATCACACCGTACTTCTTACAATTAACAGCATTCCCAACATATATGCCTGTAAGAGAAGATGTTGTATCTGCTGATCCTGAAGGATGGGCATTGAATATGGATACTTATATCGGAAACGGACCGTTCAAAGTACAAGAATGGAAACATGACGATGTATTAAAACTTGTAAAAAATGAAAACTACTACGATGCAGATAAAGTAAAATTAGACGGAATCGACTATGTATTTATCGTAGAAGCTTCTACAGCAGTATCTGCATTTGAATCAGGAGAAATCGACTATATGGAAGCTGTTCCAGCAGAAAAAATTGCAGTGTTGGAAGAAGCAAATGATGAAAACTTCAAAATTCTTCCTTACTTGGGAACATACTTCTATATATTCAATATGAACCAAGAACCTGTTAACAATCCAAAAGTTAGAAAAGCATTATCTCTTGCAATTAACAGAACAGACATTGTAGAACAAGTAACAAAAGCAGGTCAAGTTCCTGCAACAGGATTCGTTCCGAAAGGAGTTTCAATGTCTGACGGAACAACAGATTTCCAAGAAACAGCCGGAGATTACAATATGCCGATAGATGATTCTAAAGTGGAAGAAGCAAAACAATTGATGGCAGAAGCAGGATATCCTGACGGACAAGGCTTCCCAACAATCGAACTTCTTTATAACACAAATGAAGGACATAAAGCAATTGCAGAAGCAATTCAAGCTATGTGGAAACAAAACCTTGGAATTAATGTAGAACTTCGTAACGAAGAGTGGAAAGTATTCCAAACATCAAGAAATGAAGGAAACTATACAGTAGCTCGTCACGGATGGATTGGAGACTATGTAGATCCAATGACATTCTTGGATATGTGGATTACAGCTTCCGGAAACAATGATGCTAAATTCTCTAACCCTAAATATGATGAGTTGATTTCAAAAGCAAAATCTACTCTTGGAAAAGAAAGAGATGATGCAATGTTAGAAGCTCAAGCTATTTTGATGGAAGAATTGCCTGTAATGCCAATCTACTACTATACAAATGCTATTTTGATGAGATCAACAGTTAAAAATGCACCAAAATCTATTACAGGACCTGTAAACTATAGAGAAGCATATCTTGAAAAATAAGAACAATCATTTTGAGATAATTTGCCAAACAAATCATTAGCAAACTAAAAGTTGAAAGTTAAAAAATAAGTCAAGCAAAAGCCTTAGATACAGAAGATTATCTTTTGAATCTAAGGTTTTTTTGTATTTTTTGAACAGTTATGGAGTAATGGTATCAGCAGATAGATACTGCTAAACACCATTTTTAAAATGTAGATATATTCTATGATTATGAAAAAGAGAATAAAATATAATATCGTAAAAAAGAAGATTTTTATTATGACTTTAAACCGGTGATTAGTATGATTTTCTGTTTTTTTCACATATTTTTAAAAATCTCGGAAGATTTTATATATTTATTATTTTTATATTTTCGTTTTCAGAATTTTATG
>ERZ773008.1797-NODE-1797-length-14660-cov-5.929476_pt1 | contig 14660 bp, 13 predicted proteins | sample MGYA00580664_ERZ773008 | MGnify/ENA primary metagenome ERZ773008 (study PRJEB29015, sample SAMEA2738016) | human oral metagenome | biome: human oral; feature: human-associated habitat; material: dental | place: China | collected 2048 ... | reverse complement strand
GACCTTAAAAACCACCGCACTTTGCTTGCTTCCAATGCTGTTTTATACGCACAACGCCCACGCGGAAGGCAAACTCACCGTGTATTGCAGCGTGCAAAATGTCACTTGTGAAAAAGTCACGAAACGCTTTGCCGAAAAATACAACGTGGATACCCAATTTGTACGCAATAGCACCGGCACCGTACTCGGTAAAATCAAAGCGGAAAAAGACAATCCACAGGCGGATGTGTGGTTTGGCGGCACCTTTGAACCGCACTTACAAGCCGCAGATCAAGGCTTGCTGGCAGTTTATCGTTCCCCATTACAAAAAGATATCATGCCACAGTTCAAAAAATTAATGGATGAACGAGGCGATTACACGTCAATTATCTATTTAATGGAAGTCGCTATCGGCGTGAATACGGAAAAGTTAAAACAGCTCAATATTCCGGAACCGAAATGCTTCGTCGATTTACTTAAGCCCGAATTCAAAAATCAAATTCAATATGCCGATCCTCGCGTGTCCGGCACCGGCTATTCGTTTCTGACGACATTAGTGCAACTTTGGGGTGAAGAAAAAGCCTTTGATTACTTGAAAAAACTCAATGCAAACGTGGCACAATATTCTAAGAGCGGTTTAGCCACCGGTAATTTATCCACCGGTGAAGTGAGTGTGGATGTTTCCTTTATGCATAGTTATGTGCGTGAAAAAGACAAAGGCGCACCGGTAAAAGGCATTTTACCTTGTGAAGGCGTGGGTTACACATTGGGTGCGGTCAGCATTATCAAGGGTGCACGTAATCTCGAAAATGCCAAACACTTCGTGGATTTCGTCCTCGATGCGGAAGCACAAGAAATTCCATGGCGCGAATCCGATTCTTATCAAATTCCAACGAATATTCACGCTAAGGCGTCCCCGAAAGCCAGCGATCCAACAAAACTGAAGTTATTGGATATTGACTTCATCCGCTTTGGTGCCGATGCAGAAAGCAAACGCCTCATTGAACGTTGGGTTAAAATCACGCAAGAAGAAAAATAATTTCCCCCATTCTTACGTTGGGAGAGCAACATGTTCATTACGCCATACCACGTTTTTTTGTTGCTCTCCGCCTCCCCAGTTTTGTGACCAACTTCAAAGATCCGAAAATTTTAGCCAAAATTCCATTTTTTTTTAGGAAGAATGAAAGTATCCTAGCTGCCGGCGAACATTTAGGGAGAGAAAGATGTATCCGTTTCAACAATTTACTCAACAGGATATTGAGATTTTAGAGGATGAAACAGTTTATCGCGGTTTTTTTAAACTAAATAAAGTGAAATTTAAACATAAACTTTTTGCCGGTGGCTGGAGTGGTGTGGTTACGCGGGAATTGTTAATCAAAGGCGCGGCTTCTGCCGTCATCGCTTACGATCCGGTATTGGATAATGTCGTGTTGGTAGAACAAGTGCGTATCGGTGCCTACGACCCGGCATTAAAACAATCGCCATGGTTACTTGAATTGATTGCCGGCATGGTAGAAGAAGGCGAGACGCCGGAATCCGTCGCATTAAGAGAAAGCGAAGAAGAAGCCGGCGCACAAATCACCCATCTACAACACTGCTTAAGCGTTTGGGATAGTCCGGGCGGCGTACTAGAACGTATTCATTTATTTGTCGGCAAAGTAGATAGCACCCAAGTTGGCGGTTTGCATGGTTTAGCGGAAGAAAATGAAGATATTCGGGTTCATGTTGTCAGCCGAGAAACAGCCTATCAATGGCTTTGCGAAGGCAAAATTGATAATGGCATTGCCGTCATGGGACTTCAATGGCTGGCGTTAAATTACCCTAAATTAAAAATGCAATGGCTGTCATCCTCGCACGATTAGACGACAGAGGGCATTTAAAATCGGTTAATATGAGGAGCTTAGGTTGTTAAATACCTATCAATATCACACCCCGCAAGAGGTGTTCCGCATCGTTCAAGTGACGGATCCGCATCTTTTTAATGATCCCAAGAGTGAATTATTAGGAATCAACACACAAGCCAGTTTTTCTCAAGTACTCACGGAAATTCAACAGCAACACTATGCTTATGATCTTGTCTTGGCCACCGGAGATTTAGTACAGGATAGTAGTGATAATGGCTATTTGCGCTTTTGCGAAAATGTGAAATCATTGGAAAAAATGGTGTTTTGGATTCCCGGCAATCATGATTTTCAACCTAAAATGGTTGAATTTCTCACCAAAGAGAATGTCAACGCCGGAAAACATATTTTGCTCGGAGAACACTGGCAGATTTTACTGCTTGATAGCCAAGTACAGGGCGTGCCTCATGGGCAACTTGAAGCGGAAGAACTTGCTTGGCTACAGGCAAAATTAGCGGCATATCCGCAGCGTTATACCCTCGTGGTATTACATCACCATCTATTGTCAACGGGATCGCGCTGGCTTGATCAACATAACTTGCGTAACCCGCACGAATTGGCCGGTATCTTAGCACCATTTCCGCGAGTCAAAGCCATCTTGTATGGTCATATTCACCAGCAAGTCGATAGCTCATGGCATGGTTATCACGTCATGGCTACCCCTTCCACCTGCATTCAATTTAAACCGGATTGCAACACGTTCACACTCGATACGCTTCAACCGGGTTGGCGTGAAATCGAACTCTATGCAGACGGGCATATTGAGACCCGCGTCAAGCGGATTCAGCAGGCTTCATTCTTGCCGAATTTTCAAGAAAGCGGCTACTAGCTTCTCAAAAACCAAGTGCGGTGAAAAAACGTAATATTTTTTCACCGCACTTTTTTATCGCCTACTGACGTCTATTGCGCATTATGCCTTTAACTTACCGGTAATTCGACACCACTCTTCGCGCTCTGCCACCGGCGCCAACACAAAGCGCTCTGCATAGGCATCACACACGGATTGTGCTTGTGTCGCCAAAATACCTGATAAACCTAAATCCCCGTTTGGTTTGACCAACTGGCTAATCACCGGGTAAAGCTCTTTTAACGGCCCCGCCAGAATATTCGCCACCACCACATCGGCTTTCAAGTCTGATGGTTTTTCATCGGATAAAAACAGTTGCAAGCGATCCGCCACACCATTTTGTTCCGCATTGTTGCGGCTGGCTAAAATCGCTTGCGGATCGATATCAATACCGACCGCACTTTTTGCGCCCAGCTTCAATGCCGCAATGGCTAAAATACCGGAACCACAACCAAAGTCGATCACCGTTTTATCTTTTAAATCTAGACTATCAAGCCATTCCAAACAAAGTGCGGTGGTCGGGTGAGTCCCCGTGCCAAACGCCAAGCCCGGATCTAACATCACGTTCACGGCCTTCGGATCCGGCACATCACGCCAGCTTGGGCAAATCCACAAACGTTTGCCGAATTGCATTGGGTGGAAATTATCCATCCACTCGCGCTCCCAGTCTTTGTCTTCGATTTGTTCGATTTTATAAGCGGTATGTTCATCCAAATGGTTTGCCTGTTTAAGTGCCTCCACCACCACATTCATATCGGTTTCTGCATCAAATAAAGCAATCACATCGGTGTTACCCCACAAGCGGGTTTCTCCCGGTAACGGTTCAAAAATCGGCGTGTCTTGGCTGTCCATAAAAGTAACGGACACCGAGCCGATTTCTTCTAAAAAATCACTGATTTGCTCTGCCTTTTCATTAGTACTGTTTAGGCGAATTTGAATCCAAGCCATGTGTTCATCCTTTATTCTTTTTCATAACCTTCATAATAGTAGGATTGCTCAATGCCTTTAAAAATAATTTCACGGTTATCCACATCACCCGTTAAATTATTTTGCAATAAAAAACGGATTTCTAAATCATTAATCGGACTACGCTCCATTGCCTGCAAATACAAGGTTTTATCGACATTTTGCCAATTAACAACTTTGCCTAAATTTTTCTTTAAGATTAAATCCAACCAAATCCTTGTTGAACGACCATTGCCCTCTAAAAAAGGATGTGCAATATTCATTTCAACGTATTTATTAATAATCTCTTCAAATGTCGTTTCCGGCATTTGCTCGATTTTGCCCAAGGCTTCTTTTAAATACAACGAATTAGCAAAACGAAAATTGCCTTTAGAAATATTTTGTTCACGAATCACGCCGGCAAAATCATACAAATCTTGAAATAAATAGTGGTGAATTTGTTGTAATCCCCGTGTTGTTCCGATTTCAATTTGCTGAATATCATTTGTTTCAAATAAACGGTAAGCATTTTCCAAACTTTTTTGATCGATTTTTTTCATGCATTTTACCTGTCATTTTCACCGCACTTTGAATGGCGCTTTTCACCGATTTTATTTCCCACTAAAAATGCGATCAAGCCAAAGACTAAGGCCGGTGCAATCGGGTTGAAGCCTAAGAGTTTAATGCCAAATTGGGTGAGTAAAATAAAGGAGATTAAACCGACCAACATAGAGCTTATCGCGCCGTAAGCATTGGCTTTATCCCAGTAAAGTCCAAGAACGATAACCCATAAAAATGCAGCTTCCAAACCACCAAAGGCAAATAGGTTCAGCCAAATGATCATATCCGGCGGATTGAGAGAGGCGAAAATTAAAAGTGCGGTCAAAATTAACGTAATGATTGAGGAGATTCGACCAATCCGTTTTTGGTTTTGGACTGCCTGCGGTTTTGCCGCTAAATACAGGTCTTTCACAAAAATAGAAGACGATTGAATCAGCTGTGCATCCACCGTGGACATAATCGCCGACATTGGTGCCGCGAGGAAAATCCCCGCCACAATCGGTGGCAACACTTGCAACATCAGGCTCGGAATGACTTTATCCGACACCGTTAAATCCGGCACGATAGCGCGCCCCAATGCGCCCGCCAAGTGCATACCGAACATGATAATCGTCAACACGATCGTGCCGATCAGCATACCATTGTGCAGGGCTTTGCTGTCTTTAAACGCCATGCAACGTACAGCCGTGTGCGGTAAGCCAACTACACCGAAACAAACCAAAATCCAGAAGGACGCCATAAATTGGAAATCCAACATCTCATTCGGTCCGTACGGACTGACGAGGCTTGGATCAATTTCAGTTAATTTTTTGACCGCACTTTCCACACCACCGACCTGATAAATCACACCGACCAAGAGTACAATCGTGCCGAGAATCATCACGGTACCTTGGATCGTGTCCGTCAACACCACAGCGCGGAAACCACCGATGAAGGTATAAATCCCCACGGTTAAAGCGAAAATTAACAAGGCTTGAGTGTAAGGAATGCCGATAGTCGTTTCTAACAAACGGGCGCCACCGATAAATTGTACGGTCATCGCCGCAAAGAACGCGATCAACAACGCGACACAGGCAATCCACACTAAATATTTGTTTTTATAGCGATAAAGTAATAAATCGTTGATGGTCAAGGCATTGGTTTCGCGTGAAAGCAAGGCAAATTTTTTCCCCAACGCACCGAGTGCCAACCACACGGCCGGTACTTGAATCATAGCAAGCAAGACCCAGCCTAAGCCGTATTTATACGCCGCACCGGGACCGCCGATAAAGGAACTGGCACTGGCATAGGTAGAAGCGGTCGTCATAGCGAGTACGAAACCCGTCATAGAACGGTTACCGACATAGTATTCGGAAAGAAAATCACCACCTTTCTGACGTTTGACATAAGCATAAATCGCTGTACCGAACACGAACGCCAAATAAATGATGAGCGGAAAAATAATCCCTAGGTTCATTAGTGACGCTCCGTTGTCGAATGTTGTTTTTTCTCTTCCACATCCAGCGGAATATCTTGAAACACAATTTTAATTAGCCAATACGCCACCACAATAAACAAAATCGGCAGGTAAATACAGGCTAATTCAAACCACAGCGGAAAGCCGATCGGCCCTTGCGTCGCCTTTGGTAAATAAGCACATAAACACCAACCAATTACATAAAGCAGGGTTAAGCCTAATGCCCAGCGGGCTTCTTTCGTTGCTTGTTGATAGCGTTGTTGTAACGTCATGATACAGTTGCCTCAATCCATGATTAAAACGTTTTACTCATTTCTAAATAAATCCGATTTTTATCATAGCGATAAAACGGATGATTGCTGTCATTTTTTTGGTACGACCAGGTAATTTTCGGCGTAATACCCCAGAAATACACGTTACGATGCCATAAAGTGACATTGGTTTGATATTCCTTGTTTTTTTGACGAATGCCAAGTAAATCTTCCCCTTTATACGCCCGTCTTGCATAGGCAATAGAAAGACGACTGGAAATGCCCAACGGCCATTCTTGCACCCAACCTAAACGCACGTTTTTACGCTGATAGGCGTTATCACGATCACGTGTATTTTCTCGATTATAATCCGCACCGATATACCAATATTGTCCGCTGTAAGGTAAAAATAAGAGCGTATTCGACCACAAATAATTATTGCCATTTAAATGTTTACGCGTGACATAACGCTGCTCACCATATTCAAGTGCGGTCGAAATTTGCCATGATTTATTGAGCCAATGCGTCACATCAACACGCACACCGGAATTTTTCGAATATTGTTTCATGGCATCACTGCCGGACGATCCACCGGAATACCAACGACGTTCTGTGAAAGGCACTAAGGCAAGTTCAGTATTTGCCGTTTGATAACCCAGACCTGCACCGATTCGGGCATTAAATTCGTTATATTTTTTGTTATCCCAATAATATTTGCCTTGCCCATCTAAAACCAGTTTCGCAAAAAACTGATGAGGCAACGACCATTTTTTTTCGGCTCCGACATAATAAGACAGCCCATGCGCCTGTTCTCGCTCCCAAGCTTTCCACGCACCAATACGGGTGCCGGCTTTTGGCGCATTATTAATATTGGATTCATTTAAGAAACTGATGCCACCGTTGATTTTCCACTGATCTCGTTGGTTAATTGCGGTTAAATACTGATCGATCATTTGCTGCGATGAGGCATCATTCACTTCCGCACGAAGTTTTTGGAATTGATCTTTCGCCGCTTCATTATCGTTATTCAAAAATAACGCATGAGCTAATTGATAACGCAATGGTAAAACTTCAGGATGTTTTGCAAATAATTCACGATATTGCTGCACCGCTGAGGCATAATTCCCTTGATGCGTTGCCATCATAGCCTCGCCCCAAGCCACCAAAAAAGGATCTTGTTGTGGCAAATTTTTGTATAAGGGCAACAACAATGCCACTGCCTCCGCATGGCTTTGTAGCAATGCCGGAATCAGGCCACGGATAATCAAATCCGGTCGTTTGGCAAGTTCTTCTTTTGTAATAGATAGGGTATGTTCTTTTGAAGTAGAGGTCTCTACAACGTCATTTTGAGGCAATTGAGGGCTCGCCAGCTTTAAATGTTCTTCAGGCGATGCGTTCTTTGGTGCAGCAATCTCTGCCGCTGCTGAAGCAGACACGAATACGCCAATCGCAATTCCAAAAGATAAGGGTAATTTCATCATATCGTTTTAACCATATATTCAAATAAATAAAGCAAGCACATGGCTTGCCTTATTGTTCACTCGGGGAGATTACTGTTTCTTACCGACAAAACCGGCGCCCCATGAATTATCATTTGCTTTTGCCAAGCCACCTAATTCTACCGCATTATTGCCATAAAACTTACCTTCAACTGCGCCATCAGTCAATTTTGTCGATTTAGCCGTACCCTCAAAGCTATTACCGGAAATATTCGCACTAATATTAATGGTTGGTACATTGTTAGCTGTAATAGAACCGCTTAGTGTCTTCGCACCAAAATCAACATCAAAAGAAGATTGACCGGCTACCGCATCAGAATCATCGCTAATATCATCTGACAAAATAATGCTATCGCCTTTATATGACGCCAAACCGGTTACAGGCATATTTTGGGTTGGAGCACCATTATAGAACAGAATATCTTTCTCAGTCGGACCCTTGCTTAAAGATACGCCCATACGGACATTGGCATACTTACCACAACATACGGCTGTATTATTTATACGTTGCCAGCTACCTGCGTAAATGCCAGGGTAAGTAAGTGTAATCTTTTGGCCATCAACCTCTAATTGATTTATATTTGCGTCGTTAAATTTAACATTTTTGACTTGAACCTTGTCATCTTGTTCAGAGATAACAAAAGCTGAACCTGTAACGGTTTGATTTGCCTTAGTTGAATTTTGTGTTGGCAAATTGGTTTTAGATGGCGTCGCCTGTGTTTTTTGTTCATTGCTTGGTGCAGCTGTATTATCACTGCTACCACCACTGCTCCCACAAGCAGCTAATGTGAATGCGGCTAATGCCGTTAAACTGAATTTTACAATAGTGTTCTTCATAAAAGGACCTCTAAGTAATAAGAAAGAAGATTTAAAAGTTAAACGAATGCAAAAAACGATGCATATCGACTATTTGCTTGGCGTAAAACATCAAAGCCGGCTGACTATAGCATATCAATTTGAAGAATAAAGCACTAAAGTGTAAAAAAACGTAAAGACCAAGATGTCTTCATTACATCTCTTCCTCTGTGCTCAAAACAAATAAAGCAAGCACATGGCTTGCTTTATTTAGTTATCTAAAAATTACTTTCTTTCTGCACCAAATGCGCCAAGATAGTATTTTTGTTCATTAACATAAGTACCGGTTAACTCATCAGCATTTTTTCCATAAAATCCGCCCTCTGTAGAAGTACCGTTTAAATCACCTTCAAACGTATTACCGGAAATTGTTGCTGAAAGATTAACTTCATTTAACCCCTCTCCCTTAGGGATAATTTTACCTGTTAATGTCTTATCTGCAAAATTAGCTTGGAAGGTTGCATCTCCGTCCGTAACAGTACTTATAGCACTTCCATCTTGGGCGTAACCATAAACTGCCTTACCTTCATAAACGACAGTGCCTGACATCGGCATAGATGCGGTTGCATTTTTACCTGTAGCAATAATATAGCTATTTTTTAGCTCATTACTATCAATGAATCCCCAACGAATATTCTTTTTGGTGCCACCAACGACTCGTTTTACACCATCACCATAGCCATCTCCAGTAATCAATTTAGCCTTTAAAGTTACTCCCGGCATTTCCGGAATAATATGAATTTGAGTACCTTCAACATTCATGATATTCACATCCGCCTCAGTTGATGAGGATTTCCGGGTTATCAACTCAATGTTCTCCCCATTTTTAGGAATTCGGAATCCATTTCCAGAAATACGTCCATCCGTTGGATTATTCTTAACCTCAGCAGGTTTCGCCGGTTCTTCGGATTTTGCCGGTACTTCAGGTTTAGCAGGCTCTTCGGACTTAGCTGGGGCTTCAGGTTTAGCAGGCTCTTCGGATTTAGCCGGTGCTTCAGATTTAGCCGGTGCTTCAGGTTTAGCAGGCTCTTCAGATTTAGCCGGTGCTTCAGATTTAGCTGGCGCTTCAGATTTAGCTGGCGCTTCAGGTTTAGCAGGCTCTTCGGATTTAGCTGGAGTTTCAGATTTAGCCGGTGCTTCAGATTTAGCCGGTGCTTCAGGTTTAGCAGGCTCTTCGGATTTAGCTGGAGTTTCAGATTTAACCGGTGCTTCAGATTTAGCCGGTGCTTCAGATTTAGCCGGTGTCATCTGTGTTTTTTGTTCATTACTTGGTACAGCGGCATTATCACTGCTACCGCCACTGCTTCCGCAAGCGGCTAATGTGAATGCGGCCAATGCCGTTAAACTAAACTTGACAATTGAATTTTTCATTGTGGAATCCTTAATACATAAGAAAAAAATACGATGATACGTTTACGCAGGCCGGCAATATAGCATATCAATTTCAAAAATGAAGTCTCTTTATGTAAATAAAATGTAAAGAAAACATCCTTAAAGAAGACTACTGTACCAACATCAATCCCATACAGCCTTTGTCTGCCAACATTAAATCAGACGCGCCGAAGGTGAACGGATGATTATTGGAGGACGTATTTTCAAATTTCACTAAAAGAGACAGGTTTCCGTTGATGAGCACACTGTCTTTCCAGCCGATTTCGTTTTGTGCTAACGGCTTGTCATTCACAGATTCGACAATAAATTTTGCGCCGACCATATTAAAACCTACCGGAGAGGAAGCGCTGAGGTGCCAGCGTTCTACGCTACCAAGGGTTGCGGAAACATCCAAGCGGCGCGGATCAAAGCGTTTTTGGTTTATCGTGGCATTGTTGGTATCCAGATAAAACGTGCGTTCTTGTTGCACGTTAGCCGACAGCAAACTTGGCGCATCTGTATTAAATTGCCAAGTCTGTTCTTTTTTCTCAAAGGCGCCGGCAAGACCATCCGGACGCAGTTCTAAAATTCGATTATCAATTAACTCACCATCAGAACCAAAGAAATGACTGATGTTATCCAAAATACCGCGTTTTTTACCGGTAATGAGACTCACCTTTTCACCGTCATTTAAGTCCACCAAAATTTCCACACGTTCACTTGGCGCAAGTGTAACGACATTGCGTTTTTGACCTTGTGGCAAGAAACCGAGATCTTGTGCAATGAGCGTAAATTCCCGCTCGTCATCGAAACGTAATTCATAGGTGCGGGAAAGCGAGGCGTTAAGGAGACGTAGGCGCACTAAGCCGCGAGGTACCGTGAGATAAGGCGCTTCTTGCCCATTAACAAACAAACGCTCACCGACAAAACCGCCTTGATTTTGTTGGAAGAGTTGCGCGCCTTCACCGTTCAGTTGCATATCTTGGAGAATCAACGGAATGTCGTCCACGCCATATTTTTGTGGCAATCCCAATTTCAAACTTTCTTTATCTTCGATAATCCACAATCCGACTAACCCACGATACGTTTGATACGCCGAGCTGGCAAGGGTGCAGGCATGATACCAGCAGGTGGACGGCGCTTGCGTAATAGGAATGATCGGTGACCAGGTTTCGCCTTTTTGTAAGTTTTTCGCAATGCCGCCGAGCAACTCGCTCGAGGCTTGCAAACCTTGGATATTCATCGCAACAAATTGCGGCAAATTATTTCTCCAATTCAGTTTGGCAAAATCGTCTTTCTTAATTTTAATGGTTGGCCCTAAATAACCACCGTTAAAGCCCCACACTTCGGTACGTTTTCCGGGCAATAGCGGTGCTTGGGTATTTTGCATATTCAGAAAAATTGGCTTGCCTCGCCGTGCCTCAAACAGCGGCGGAATTGTCAATGCTTGGCGTGTTGCCGCCAGCAAGGGTGCCGGTACACTAAAAAGTGCGGTGGAAAATAAGGTTGTTTTTAACAGCTGACGACGGGAGCAATGTTTCATTTAGGCCTGCTTATTCTCGTTTTTCTGTTCAACTTCTTTTTGCGCCACTTCACGGTCCAATTCCGCAATGCGATTTTGCATCACATCATGGCAATATTCCGCTAATTCGCGCACATTTTCACGGCTGTAGCCGGATACATCAATAGGTTCCAGCATTTCACAAATCACCGTGCCATTATCCCAACGGTTTAAATCGATTTTATTGTGGGTTGTCGAGCAAACGACCGGCACAATGGGTACGCCGGCGGCAATCGCAGCATGGAATGCTCCGGTTTTGAACGGCAATAACCCGCGTCCGCGACTACGCGTTCCTTCCGGGAACATCCAAATAGACAGATTATCTTCATTAATGCGTCGAGCCAATTCCGACATGGTGTTATGCGCTTTAGAGCGGTTATCACGATCGAGAAAAATATTGCCCGTTGCCCAATATAAAATACCGAAAAACGGCACCCAAATCAGACTCTTCTTGCCGACGCTCACTGTACGAGGCATGACCATGTAAGAAATGGTCACCATATCGTAGTTATTTTGATGGTTGCCAATATAAATACAACGACCCACTTTATCGGCATTCGCCGGGAAACGATGTTCCACTTTCAAACCAAAGAGCGGATGTAACCGCCCAAACCAACGGGCAAAAATACCCACATTACTCGGATTACGGAAACGAATGAAAGAATAAAGCGTACCCAGGATACAAATAAGAATACAACAAATCACAATGATGAAAATTCTGGCAATTTTTAGCATGATAAAGCCCCTTAAAATTTGCGTAAGTATAACGAAATTAGCCCGTTAAGTGTATTCATAACGGTGAAATGTGCTAATCTAATCAAAAATTTTTTAATTGAATTGCTATGCAAAAAACCTATTTTATTGCGGATTTACATCTCTCCGAAAATCGACCGCACTTATTAGCCCTGTTTCGTCAATTTATGCAAGAACAAGCGCCAGAAGCAGAAAAACTCTATATTTTGGGCGATTTATTTGATTTTTGGATTGGCGATGATGAACAATCCGATCTCATCAGTGAAGTGCAACAGCTCATCAGATATCTGACAGAACAAGGCGTGCCATGCTATTTCCAGCATGGTAACCGGGATTTTTTAATTGGCAAAAAATTTGCTAATGCGTGCGGGCTGACGTTACTGCCGATTTATCAAGTCATTGATTTATACGGCACGCCCACTCTTTTATGTCACGGCGACACCCTTTGCGTGGACGATGTGAAATATCAACACTATCGCAAAAAAGTTCATCAAAAATGGCGCCAGTGGCTGTTCTTACATTTACCGTTAAAAGTGCGGTTAAACATCGCAGAGAAAATTCGCGCTAAAAGCCGCCAGGATAAACAAGTAAAATCGACAGAAATCATGGATGTAAATGCCGCTTTTGTGCAGCAAATGTTTGCACAATTTCATGTGACGCAAATGATTCACGGACATACGCATCGCCAAAAACACCATGAAATTCCACCGCACTTTCATCGTATCGTGCTGGGTGATTGGGGAGAAACTTCTTCCCTTTTAGAAGTCACGCCCCATTCAATCGAATTTATTAATGATACATTAAGGAGAAAAAATGGCTGATCCACATATTAAATCGCCTATGGATGGTTGGGATTACACAACCGTAATCATTTATCGGTTAGGCTTTGTCCTTGCCGTTCCAATGTTGTTTATGCTGCCTTGGTATCCCGCAACAGCACACGTTGGTTTGCTTATCGCAGCGACCTTATGTGCCGCTTGCGTCCATTTATATATGAAAAACTTCCGTTATATTTTTCAATTTGCTATGTGGGTGGGGTTGCTCTGCCAAGTGTTAGGTTTTCCGCAACTGGCGCTGGGCGCGGCATTTTTGGTCCTCGGCGGATTAAGTTATAAAGAATATTTTTGTTTCCGTGTCTTTGCCTTAAATCTACAACCGATATTTTTTGCAGTGTTATGGTTTGCCTTATTATTCAATATTACTTGGTTAAGCAGCCTATTATGCTTTGTGACAGGTATTCTCATTTTGCTATTAAGTATTCAAAAATGGCGCATGCCGTTGCATTTTGATATTGGCGATAAAACGAAATATCAGGTGTAATTCTTATCTCCAACACACAAATAAAAAACAGGCTAATCAACTTGATTAGCCTGCTTGCCATCCTAGGCGTTACTTCTTCCAATTCTTCAGCGCATCCGCAAAGGCATTGCCCATCGCATTATTTGCTCGCGGATTGCCACGCTCTTGGCGGGCATTATCTGAACGCGGTTTTGCGGATAAAGTGCGGTCAGATTTGCCGTCATTTTTCATCGCACTTTCATCTAAACGCATGGTTAATGCAATACGACGACGCGCCACATCGACTTCCAATACTTTCACTTTCACGACATCGCCGGTTTTCACCACTTGATGCGGATCTTCCACGAATTTATCACTGAGGGAAGAAATATGAACCAAGCCGTCTTGGTGTACACCAATATCCACAAAGGCACCGAAATTGGTCACGTTAGTTACCGTACCTTCTAAGATCATGCCGGCTTTCAAATCTGTAATGTCTTCCACGCCCTCAGCAAAGGTGGCGGTTTTAAATTCACCGCGCGGGTCGCGCCCTGGTTTTTCCAATTCTTTGAAAATATCCTGCACCGTCGGCAAACCAAATTGCTCATCGGTAAACTGTTTTGCATCAAGCTGGCGCACTAAACCGGCATTACCCATTAAATCCTGAATCGATTGCTCCGTTGCTTGCAAAATTTTTTCTACCACAGGATAGGCTTCCGGATGTACGCCGGAGGCATCTAACGGATTGTTGCCTGCGGCGATACGCATAAACCCAGCGCATTGTTCAAAGGCTTTCGGGCCTAAACGTGGTACTTTTTTCAGTTGCTCACGACTGTCAAAACGACCATTTTCATCACGATATGCCACGATATTTTGAGCAATCGTTTTAGTCATCCCTGCTACACGGGCTAATAACGGCACAGAGGCGGTGTTTAAGTCCACACCTACGGCATTTACACAGTCTTCCACCACCGCATCCAATTTACGCGCTAATTGGCTTTGATTTACGTCATGTTGATACTGCCCTACGCCAATGGCTTTCGGCTCGATTTTCACCAATTCTGCCAACGGATCCTGCAAACGACGAGCGATTGACACGGCTCCACGCAAAGACACATCCAAATCCGGAAATTCCTGCGCAGCCAATTCGGAAGCAGAATAGACGGAAGCACCTGCTTCGCTCACCACCACTGTTTGTGGTTTATGTTCTTTAATTTCCTTAATCACATCTTTGGCGAAACGCTCTGTCTCACGAGAGGCTGTCCCATTTCCGATAGCAATCAATTCCACGTTATGTTGTTTAATTAATTGGAAAATAGACAACATCGCACGCTCCATCTGCCCGGTGTGCGGATAAATGGTATCGGTTGCCAATAGTTTACCGGTGCTATCTACCACCGCCA
>ERZ773008.1796-NODE-1796-length-14661-cov-5.831713_pt1 | contig 14661 bp, 9 predicted proteins | sample MGYA00580664_ERZ773008 | MGnify/ENA primary metagenome ERZ773008 (study PRJEB29015, sample SAMEA2738016) | human oral metagenome | biome: human oral; feature: human-associated habitat; material: dental | place: China | collected 2048 ... | reverse complement strand
AGGTGGGTGTGGCGGGATGGTTTGGTTTGGCGGGTGTGTCTGTCGCCTGGGCAGATGGGGGCGTTTGGGCAGCTGCGTGCACGGCGGCGGCTCGTTGGGCAAGGTGGGCTTGGCGTTCGGTAGCGGCACGCTGTTGGCGCTGCTCGCGGTGTTGGAAGCGTTGTTTGGCGTGTGCGGCAGCGGCGCGGCGGGCTTGCTCCGGTTGGGCTTGGGCGCCGGCGCGGGGCAATACGGTATCTGGTACGGGCTGCATTTCGATGCAGTCTACGGGGCAGGGCGGCAGGCAAAGGCCGCAGCCGGTGCATTCGTCGGCCAGCACGGTGTGCATGAGTTTGGATGCGCCGAGGATGGCATCAACGGGGCAGGCTTTGATGCAGGCGGTGCAGCCGATGCAGGCGGTTTCATCGATATAGGCTAGGGCTTTTACGGCGGCCTTTTCGGGTTGGGCCAGGGGCAGCGGCGGGGTGTGCAGCAGCTCGGCAAGCTCGTGCAGCACGATGTCGCCGCCGGGCGGGCAGAGGTTGATGGGGGCTTGACCTTGGGCGATGGCTTGGGCATAGGGGGCGCAGCCGTCGTAGCCGCATTGACGGCATTGGGTTTGCGGCAGGAGGGCTTCGATTTGGCTGGCGGTGGGCATGGCGGTGTGGCAGTTGGGTTTTATTATGGGTTGATTGCGGGGTAATTTCTGCAAACAGTTGGTTTGTTTTGCTGTGTGTGAATTGGCTGTGGCTGGCTGCTGGGTATCGAACGTTAACCTGCTTTATTTTAACACGCGGTTTCAAGCTCAAAGGCTACCTGAAAATCAGTTGGGCGATTTTCAGGTAGCCTTTTGGCTGGGTTTCGGGCGGGCTTACAGTTCGAAGTCGCCCAAGTCGTCGGCGCTGACTTCGGCGTCGATTTGGCCAATGAGGTAGGAGGAGATTTCCACTTCCTGCGGGGCTACCTGAACGTTGTCGGAAGAGAGCCAGGCGTTGATCCAGGGGATGGGGTTTTGCGTGGCGGCGGGGAAGGCGGCGTTCAGGCCGACGGCCATCATGCGGTGGTTGGTGATGTATTCCACATATTGGCACAGGATGTCTTTGTTCAGGCCGATCATGCTGCCGTCTTTGAAGAGGTATTCCGCCCACTCTTTTTCTTGCTCGGCGGCTTTTTTGAAGAGCTCGAAGCAGTCGTTTTCCAGCTCGGCGGCGATTTCGGCCATTTCGGGGTCGTCGGCGCCGCTGCGCATGAGGTTGAGCATGTGCTGGGTGCTGGTGAGGTGCAGGGCTTCGTCGCGGGCGATGAGTTTGATGATTTTGGCATTGCCTTCCATCAGTTCGCGCTCGGCAAAGGCGAAGGAGCAGGCGAAGGAAACGTAGAAGCGGATGGCTTCGAGCACGTTGACGCACATCAGGCAGAGGTAGAGTTTTTTCTTCAAGTCGCGCAGGCTCACCACGATGGTTTTGCCGTTTACGCGGTGCTCGCCTTCGCCCAACAGGTTGTAATATTGGGTGTATTCGATGAGGTCGTCGTAGTAGCAGGCGATGTCTTCGGCGCGGGCGATGATGTATTCGTTTTGCACGATGTCGTCGAACACGACGGAGGGGTCGTTGACGATGTTGCGGATGATGTGGGTGTAGCTGCGCGAGTGGATGGTTTCGCTGAAGCTCCAGGTTTCAATCCAGGTTTCAAGTTCGGGAATGGATACCAGGGGCAGCAGGGCGACGTTGGGGCTGCGACCTTGGATGGAATCGAGCAGGGTTTGGTATTTGAGGTTGCTGATGAAGATGTGTTTTTCGTGATCGGGCAGGTTGGCGTAGTCGATGCGGTCGCGCGACACGTCGATTTCTTCCGGCCGCCAGAAGAAGGAAAGCTGTTTTTCAATCAGTTTTTCAAATACTTCGTATTTCTGCTGGTCGTAGCGGGCGACGTTGACAGGCTGGCCGAAAAACATCGGCTCTTTAAGGGCGTCGTTTTTTTCCTTGCTGAAGGTGCTGTAGGACATGACAAGGTGTTCGCAGGACATGAATACTCCTTTAATTTCAAAGATATTTTAGAGTTATTAATTGGTTAGGCCTTATCGGATAGGGCTACCTGAAAAATCGGCCGTCCCTTGCAGAGCCGACGGTGCTTTTGTTTTTTTGTTTAGCTTTATGTTACAATCCGGAGCAACAAAACGTATGAGCAGGCATGAAAGTTATTTCAGCGTTTGTCCGGCCTTTTCTGGCTACCAGCCCAAGAGCGGTTATAAAGCGAAGCCTGTACCCCCGCCGCAGCCCTTACTTCCTCCAAGTAGGGGCTGTTTTACTTGGGACGTTTGATTTTCTTCTTGGCAATGGTGTTGTGCAGGAGGATAAAAAAGCCGACGGGTTTTCTTCTTCGACCGTGGATACGTGGTGCTTTATGGTTATCATCTCTGATATATGCGCTGTTGATGAAAATATGTACATCATGATCCTTGGCTTTGGCTTTTTGCAGGGAGAAATAAATCTCGTAATCTTGCGGCTTTCCATTTTTATCCAGTAAAGACACGGTGAGAAATTTATCGTCTGCCGAGGTAAAGTGGCACTTCTTTTTATCAACTTCTTTCATGATTTCAGGAAGTTTTTTAGATAGCTCATACCGTTCGAAACAGAAAATTCGTGTTTCTTTCGGGGTAATGTAATGCAACGCTTCATCTATATTCACCAAGCTTTCGTTTTGGCGTTGGTTGAGACCCCTGGTAAAGCAATGTGTGCTGAATTCAATGATGCAGTGGTAAGTTTTTTCTACCACATCATTGGCTTTTGCTGGTTGGATATATTCGCAGGAAAATGCGTTTAAATGAGCCAGATCATAATCTGTACCTTGGTAATGAAAAGTAGGGAAAGCTTTCAACGTTGCCACCCGTTTTCATCAAATCTTGCAAGCCCCGCCTGCGCAGCCGTCGTCCTGAATATCGCTCTGCGTATCGTCCGCACCGTCGCGGGTGTGGTGGTAGTAGAGGGTTTTCAGGCCGAATTTGTAGGCGGTGAGCAGGTCTTTAAGCATCTGCTTCATGGGCACGCGACCGCCGTCGAAGCGTTTGGGGTCGTAGCTGGTGTTGGCGGAAATGGCCTGATCGACAAATTTTTGCATGATGCCGACCAATTTCAGGTAGCCGTCGTTGCCGCCCATCTGCCACAGGGTTTCGTATTGGTTTTTCAGGCGCTCGAATTCGGGCACGACTTGTTTGAGGATGCCGTCTTTGGAGGCTTTCACGCTGACCAGCCCACGCGGGGGCTCGATGCCGTTGGTGGCGTTGGCTATTTGCGAGCTGGTTTCGCTGGGCATGAGTGCGGTGAGGGTGGAGTTGCGCAGGCCGTGCTGGACGATTTCGGCGCGCAGGGCTTCCCAATCGTAGTGCAGGGGCTCGCTGCAGATGCTGTCGAGATCTTTTTTATAGGTGTCGATGGGTAGCACGCCTTTGGCGTACATGGTTTGGCCGAACAAGGGGCAGGCGCCGTATTCTTTGGCCAGCTGCACGGAAGCTTTGAGCAGGTAGTATTGCATGGCTTCGAAGGTGCGGTGGGTGAGGGCGAGGGCGGAATCGTTGCTGTAGCGCACGCCGTGTTTGGCCAGATAATAGGCATAGTTGATCACGCCGATGCCCAGGGTGCGGCGGTTCATGGTGGCTTTGCGGGCGGCAGGGATGGGGTAGTCTTGATAATCGAGCAGGGCATCGAGCGCGCGCACGGCGAGGTCGGAAAGGTTTTCCAGCTCGTCCAGGTTTTCCAATGCGCCGAGGTTGAAGGCGGACAGGGTGCAGAGGGCGATTTCGCCGTTTTCGTCGTTGATGTCGTTCAGCGGCTTGGTGGGCAGGGCGATTTCCAGGCACAGGTTGGACTGGCGTACGGGAGCCACGGCGGGATCAAACGGGCTGTGGGTATTGCTGTGGTCTACGTTGTGGATGTAGATGCGACCGGTGCCGGCGCGTTCCTGCATCAGGGTGGAGAACAGCTCGGTGGCGGGTACTACACGTTTGCGGATGGCCGGGTCTTGCTCGTATTGCACATACAGGCGCTCGAACTCGTCTTGGTCGGCGAAGAAGGCGTCGTACAGGCCGGGCACTTCGTTGGGCGAGAACAGGGTGATGTTGCCGCCTTTAATCAGGCGGGTGTAGAGCAGGCGGTTGATTTGTACGCCGTAATCGAGCTGGCGTACACGGTTGTCTTCCACACCGCGGTTGTTTTTCAACACCAAGAGGCTTTCCACTTCAATGTGCCACAGCGGATAGAACAGGGTAGCCGCACCGCCGCGCACGCCGCCTTGGGAGCAGGATTTAACGGCGGCTTGGAACATTTTGAAAAACGGAATGCAGCCGGTGTGCTGGGCTTCGCCGCCACGGATTTCGCTGCCCAAGCCGCGAATGCGGCCGGCGTTGATGCCGATACCGGCACGTTGGGAAACGTATTTCACAATCGCGCTGGTGGTGGCGTTGATAGAGTCCAGGCTGTCGTCGCATTCAATCAGCACGCAGCTGGAGAATTGGCGCGTGGGGGTGCGCACGCCGCTCATGATGGGGGTGGGCAGCGAGATTTTGAACAGGGAAACCGCGTCGTAGAAGCGTTTGACGTAATCCAAGCGGGTGGCTTTGGGATATTTGGCAAACAGGCACATGGCCACCAAGATGTAGAGGAACTGCGGGGTTTCGTAGATTTGGCGGGTTACGCGGTTTTGCACCAGGTATTTGCCTTCCAGCTGCTTAACGGCGGCATAGGAGAAGGTCATGTCGCGGGTGTGGTCGATGTAGCCGTCGATTTCGTCAAACTCTTTGCGGCTGTAGTCTTCGAGGATGTGGCGGTCGTATTTGCCTTCGGCGGTCAGCTTGCTGACGTGGTCGAACAGGTGCGGCGGTTCGTATTGGCCGTAGGCCACTTTGCGCAGGTGGAAAATGGCGAGGCGGGCGGCCAGGTATTGGTAGTCGGGCGTGTCTTCGGAAATCAGGTCGGCAGCAGCTTTGATGATGGTTTCGTGGATGTCGTCGGTACGGATGCCGTTGTAGAACTGGATATGGGATTTAAGCTCGACTTGCGATACGGATACGTTGTTGAGGCCTTGTGCCGCCCAAGTAATGACGCGGTGGATTTTATCGAGGTTGATCGGCTCCAAACGGCCGTCGCGCTTGGTCACTTTTAGATTAACGGTATCGTTCATTTTCCCATCCTGATTTTGAGTGCAACACAAGATAATGTGTTTGGTGAGTCAAACTCGCACAATATAATGTATTTTGATGGTAAAAAAAAGGTGGCGGAATGTAAGGCTTTGTGTCTGGGTGGTGTATGGATTTCTAAACCAATCACTTACACCGGGCAAAAATAATTTTATTAAAGCCGGCAGAGTGATTGCTTCAATGGAGGATGCGACAGGGCGGTGGGGCTACCTGAAATTTTGTTGCGTAATAAGCGCGGGGCAAATTTCAGGTAGCCTTTTATAGTGGATTAAAATTGCAATGATACGGCGTTGCCAACGCCCTTATGTACTACCCGTACACGGCGGGCGTTGCCGCCTTGTCTCATTTTTATTTTAATTCACTATATTGATTGCCCAGTCTGGCAATCAAGCAAACCGTGCCGTTTCCAATAAACGTGGAAATCAACTGTGTTGTTGGCCCGGTGCTGGCCTTTGGTTGCTTCCGACCCATAATTTAAATCAACATCCCGGCGCGGATACCTGGGAGCGCCGCCGTATCAGCTTAAGGAAAAGACAGCAGCCGGTTCACGTTTTGCTCGGTGACGTCGGCTACTTCCTGCATGCTGATGCCGCGCAAGGCCGCCACGGTTTCGGCCACCTGCCGCACATTGGCGGGCGTGTTTTCTCCTGCGCCGGCTATTGGCATAAACGGGCTGTCGGTTTCCAGCACCAAGTGTTCCAGCGGCAGCTCTGCGGCGGTGGTGCGCACTTTGTGGGCATTCGGGTTGAGCACCAGCGTACCGATGCCGATAAGCAGGCCGCAGCGGATAAAGGCGCGGGCTTCTTCGAGGCTACCTGAAAACGCATGGGCAATGCCGCCGCTGCAAAAACCGCTGTGCTTAAGCGCGGTAACCACATCGGCTGCGGCGCGCACATGGTGCAGCAGCACGGGGCGGCCAAATTGCTGCGCCAAGTCGAGCTGGGCGAGCAGGGCGGCGGTTTGTGCGGCACGGGTCTGCTTGCGATCGCCGTAATAATCCAGCCCGATTTCGCCCACCAGCAGCCCCGGCTGTGCTTGCAGGCGCTCGGCGATGCGGCCGATTAAGCCGGGCTGGAAGCTTTCGGCAAACCACGGGTGCAGGCCAAGCGCACCATAATATTCGGGCGGGTTATGCAGTCGGCACACGGCATCGAAATCCGCTTCGGTAACCGACGGTACCATAAAACGCCGCACCCCTGCGGCATGGGCGGCCGCCGTGATTTCAGATAGCCTGCTGGCAAGCGCGGGGTCGGCAAGGTGGCAGTGGGTGTCGGTAAGCATGGCGGGGCAATGGGCAGTTGATGGGGCGGTATGCGCAGTTTGCGGGATGAGAGGCTACCTGAAAAATATTGTGCGGCTTGCTCAGGCCTTGGCCAAGGCGGCTTTGAGCTGTTTGAGGGTATGCCAGGCTTGGGCTTTGAGCTCGGGCTGGCGCAGGAGGATGGCGGGGTGGGGGACGGTGAAGGCGGGGGTATGGCCGATGAGCTGTTCGAGCAACCAGCGGCGGGCAGGGTCGTAGAAGCTGTTGCCGAGCAGGAGGACGGCTTGCGGCTGTGCCCAGGCGAATTCTTGGCGGATAAAGGCGGCGCAGCGCACTTGTTCTTCGGGGGTGGTTTTGAGGGCGACGCGCGGCGTGCAGCGCAGCCAGGCGGTGCGGAACACTTGTTCGGGCGGCAGGCCGATGGCGGCGAGCATATTGTCGAGTAATTGGCCGTGCCGCCCGCTGATGAGTTGGCCGGCTTCGTCGTCGCTGGGGGCAGGATTGAGGCTGATGACCATGAGGCGGGCGGGCATGGCGCCGTAGCCGCTGAGGGCTTGTTTGCGCTGGCTGTGCAGGGAACAGGCGGCACAGGCGGCGGCCTGCCGTTGCAATTCTTCGGGGCTGGCGAAGGCGGTGGGGGGTAGTGCCGCCCACCGCCGTTGCACGGCGGCGAGCGGGTCGCTTTCGTTTTCGGCCGGCGCGGGGGTGGGCTGGAAAGGCTGGGGGGCGGCGATGGCGGCCAGTACGTCGGCACGGTGGCCTTGCGGGGGCGGCGTGGTGCGGGCGGCGGCTTGGTCGGACGCAGGGGTGCGGTTTGGATGTTGCTGAAGCCCGCCGGCCTCGTTTTGCCGAAGCCCGCTCTGTTCATTTTCAGGTAGCCCGGTTTGGGCTGCGGCGGAGTGGGGCGGGATTGGTTGAAGCGCGTTGTGCCCGCTTGGGCGGGGTTCACTTTGCCTGTTTCCAGGTAGCCTTTGTTCGGCGGCGGGAGCGGTGCGGAGTTCGGTTTGCCCGTTTTCAGGTAGCCTTTGCGATTCGGGGCGGGTGTTTTCGGCAAGGCGGGCGCTGCGTTTGAGCCACATGGGGCCGAGGCCGAGGGCTTCGTGCAGGCGGGGGTAGCGGCTGCTCAGCATGGTTTCTCCATCAGCAGGGCGTCTTCGCGGCTGCCATCGGGGCGGGGGTAGTAGCCGGGGCGGCTGCCGCAGGGGATGAAGCCGTGTTGTTGATACAGGGCGATGGCGGCGCGGTTGCTGTGGCGCACTTCGAGGAAGATGCGGCGGATGTTTTTGGCATCGGCCTGTTTGAATAGGTGATCAAGCAGCAGGCTGGCCACGCCTTGGCGGCGGTAGGCGGGGGCGGTGTCGATGAGGTGCAGCTCGGCTTCGTCGAGGATGGTTTGCCACACGATGAGCCCGGCCAGCTCGCGGCCTTGTTCGGCCAAGAGCACGGTTTCGTTGGCATGGCCGATGCAGGCGGCGAATTGCTTTTCCGACCAAGGGGAGGGGTTGCATTGCGCATCGAGCGCGGCCAGGGCGGCGCTGTCGCCCGGGCGGGCGAGGCGGGCGATCATGCCGCTCCTTTGCGCGCGGCCTGTTCGGCTGCGGTGAGGGCGACTTTGTCGCGCACGTAGAGCAGTTCGGCCTCGGCGGCGGAAACGGCGGGGTAGCGGCCGGAGGCGGCCAGCGCCAAGTAGTGCTCGGCGGTGGGCATATCGGGTCGGCCGGGGAAGGGCGGGGGCTCGGGCAGGGCAAAAGCGTTGCCGATGCCGCTGATGCCGTTAGGGTTGAGGCTACCTGAAAGGTTTTCAGGTAGCCTGATTTCGCCGGCTTTGCCCACTTGGTAACCGCTCAGGCGTTGTTGGGTTCGGGTGTCGAACCAGGCGTAGAACACTTCGCCCATGCGCGCGTCGGTGGCCGCCAGTACGGCAGCCCGGCCGGGGCAGAGCGAAGCGACTGCATCGAGGCAGGGCACGGGAATGAGCGGGATGCTGAACGGCGCAGCCAAGCCTTGCGCCACACCGGCGCCGATGCGCAGGCCGGTAAATGCGCCCGGGCCTTGGGCATAGGCGATGGCGGCCAGCTCATGCACCGCCAGCCCGGCTTCGTCCAGCAGGGCGGCAATCTGCGGCAGGATGAGTTCGGACTGCCGGTTGCCGGTTTCCTGATGGAACAGGCAGGTGTGGCCGTTGTACCGCAGCGCCAACGACAACCACTGGGTGGAGGTGTCGATGGCGAGCAGCGGCTGTTCGGCGGAAACGGTGTGGCTCATGCTATGCAGCTTCAGTCTGCTGCCACGATTTTGGACAGGTTGCGTACCAGTGCGGAGAGCATAGACAAGTCGGCCGGTTCGTAGTGCTGCATATCGGCAATCTGGCTGCGGGCTGCGGCGATTTTGGCGGCGGCACGGCTGTTGCTGCCGGCTTGTAGGAAGTCGCGCGTGAATTCCAAATGGATGTTGGTGGCGTCTTCATACATGGCCAAACCGGCTTGCGATTGCCATTGGTTGTCGCTCGGCAGTTTGGCGATGGCGCGGTAAATCCAGCTCATGTTCAGTTTTTCGGAGAGCATGAAGTAGGCCTTGGCAACGGTGGCGATTGGCTTGCCGATTTTGGCGGCCAAATCCACCACGGCCAACACATTGGCGGCAAAGGGCAGGCGTGCGAGCATGGCCACATCCTGCTGGCTGAGCACGTTGTAGCTGCCGAGCCAGGCTTCGCGTTCGGCGATGCTGGGGTGCTCTTCGGCCTGGATGCGCTCCGGCAGTTGCTGCATGAACTCAGTAGTAGGAGCGCGATAGTGGCTGATGAGGCTGCCGATGTTGTCGAAGGGGCGTTTGCTGCGCAGCAGCTGGCCGGCTACATGGCCGATAAGGTCGGCAATGTCGGCACACAGGCGCATTTGTGCTTCGGCAGGCAGGCGGTTGTCGAGTGCCTGCACGGCTTGGAAACGGGCTTCACCGTCGAGCAGGATGTCGGCTACCCAGTAGGCGCGCACCACATCGGCCACGGAAGCTTGGTTTTCTTCGCTGCAACGCTGGATGAAGTGCATACCCATGCGGTTGATGACGCGGTTGGCCAGCTGGTTGGCGATGATTTCGCGCCGCAGGTAGTGCTGCTGCATTTCGCTGCCGTATTGCTGCTGGAGCGGGGCGGGGAAATAGCGGATAAGCGCGGGCAGGAAGTTGGGATCGTCGGGGAGGTCGCTGCCCAAGAGGTTGTCTTGGCAGTGCATTTTGCTGTAGGACAGCAATACTGCAATTTCCGGGTTGCTCAGGCCTTCCCCGGCTTCGGCGCGGCGTTTGATTTCAGCTTCGTCCGGCAGGAATTCCACGGCGCGGTCGAGGCCGGCGTTTTCTTCCAGATAGCGGATGAGCGCGGCAGCGGTTTTCAGGTAGCCTGCCGGGTTGAGCTGGGCAACGGAGAGGGCTTGGGTTTGCAGATAGTTGTCTTGCAACACCAGTTGCGCCACTTCGCCGGTCATGTCCCGGAGCAATTCGTCGCGCTCTTCCAGCGTCAGGCGTTCGGCGCGCACGGCTTCGCCGAGCAGGATTTTGATGTTTACTTCGTGGTCGGAGCAGTCTACACCGGCAGAGTTGTCGATGGCGTCGGTGCAGCAGCGGCCGCCGTTTTGCCAGAATTCGATGCGACCCAGCTGGGTGGCGCCGAGGTTGCCGCCTTCGCCCAACACTTTGGCACGCATTTCGCCGCCGTTCACGCGTACTTCGTCGTTGGCTTTGTCGCGCACGTCGGCATGGCTTTCGGAAGCGGCTTTGATGTAGGTGCCGATACCGCCGTTGTAGATCAGTTCCACGTCGGCTTTGAGCAGTTCGCGGATGAGCTCGTTGGGGGTGAGGCTGTCGGCTTCTATGCCGAGCCAGGATTTCACTTCGGGCGTGATGGCGATGGATTTGGCGCTGCGTTCATACACGCCGCCGCCCTGCGAAATCTGCGCACGGCTGTATTTTTCCCAACCGCCGCCGCTTTGGAACAGGCGTTTGCGCTCTTCAAAGCTCTTGGCGGCATTGGGGTTCGGATCGATGAAGATATGGCGGTGGTTGAAGGCGGCTTTGAGCAGGATATGCTCGGACAGCAGCATGCCGTTGCCGAATACGTCGCCACCCATGTCGCCAATGCCGACTACGGTAAAGTCTTCATTTTGGATGTCTTTACCCAAATGGCGGAAATGGCGTTTTACCGACTCCCACGCACCGCGTGCGGTGATGCCCATGCCTTTGTGGTCGTAGCCGGCGCTGCCGCCGGAAGCGAAAGCGTCGTCCAGCCAGAAGCCGTGTTCGGCGGAGAGGGCGTTGGCGGTGTCGGAGAAGGAGGCGGTGCCTTTGTCGGCAGCCACTACCAAATAGGGGTCGTCGCCGTCGCGGCGGTGCACTTGCTGCGGCGGTTCGATGCCTTCGGCGGTGCGGTTGTCGGTGAGGTCGAGCAGGGCGTTGATGAAGATCTTATAGCAGGCGATGCCTTCTTTCAGGTAGCCTTCACGGTCGGTAGCGGCATCGGGCAGTTGTTTGCACACGAAACCGCCTTTGGAGCCGCTGGGCACGATGACGGCGTTTTTCACCATCTGCGCTTTCACCAAGCCCAGCACTTCTGTGCGGAAGTCGTCGAACCGGTCAGACCAGCGCAGGCCGCCGCGCGCCACTTTGCTGCCGCGCAGATGGGTGCCTTCCACGCGCGGGCTGTACACCCAAATTTCAAACAGCGGGAGCGGCTTGGGCAGGAAGGGGATGTCTTTGGATTTGATTTTCAGGCTGATTTCGGATTTCAGGCCGCCTTCTTTATCGGTTTGCCAGAAGTTGGTGCGGCATACGGCCAAAATCACGGAGCGGAAGGCGTTGATGATGCGCTCTTCGTCCAGCGAGGGCACGTCGGCCAAGAGGCCGGTGAGTTCGCTGTTAATCATCAACGCACGGTTTTCGTCGGCTTCTTCAGGATGCAGGCGGGCGGCAAACAGTTCCACCAGTTTGGCGGCGATTGCGCCGTGGCGGAGGAGGGTTTGCTCGATGCGCTCTTGCGAGAACGGCAGGGTGGCTTGTTTCAGGTATTTGGCGATGGCGCGCAGCAGTACGCTGTTGCGCCAAGTGATGCCGGCGGAGAGCACGAGGGCGTTGAAGCGGTCGTTTTCCACACGGCCTGCCCATACTTCGGCAAACAGTGCGGGCAGTTCACTGCCCAAGGCATCGCAGCCATCGGCTTGAGTGTGGACGGCCACATTGGGCTTGAGGGAGAAGCAGTTCAGGCCGACGGCGCTGTTTTCGGTGTGCAGGATATAGGGCACGGCGGTATGCACGTCGAAACCCATGTTCCCGATAATGGGCAGGGTTTGCGACAGCGGCGGGCTGATTTGCGGGGTGTAGAGGCGCAGCGCGTAGGGCGCGGCCGGGTTTTCCTGCTCGGAGAAGACGGTAACCAGCTCGTGGTCGTCGTTGAGGAGTTCGGCGTGTTTGAGATCGACAATCGCCTGATCGGGGCTGAAGGCTTCGCGGTAGGCGGCGGAGAAGGCGGCGTCGTCTTTGTGGGCGGCAGATGCAGCTTTGGCCTTGGTTTTTTGTTTGGCTTCGGGCTGTTTTTTCTGTTCGGTTTCGGGTTGCGGCGCGGCTTCGGTGTTGGTTGCCAGATTGGCAATGTGTTGCTCCAACTCGCTGCGGGTAAAGGCGGGCAGTTTGCCGGCATCGGTGAGGCACAGGAATTGAATGCAGGCGAGCGGGTTGTCGTCGGTCAGTTGCACGGCGTATTCGCAGCTTTCGGCGGCCAGGGTGGTTTTCAGGTAGCCTGCAATGCGCTGGCACAGTTGGCTGTTGAATTGTGCTTTGGGCAGATAGCACAGCACGGAAACGTAGCGTTTGAATACGTCGCTGCGGGCAAACAGGCGCACGCGCGGGCGCTGGGCGAGTGCAAGCAAGCCGGAGGCAGCTTCGGCCAGCTCTTCGCTGCCGGATTCAAACAGTTCGTCGCGCGGGTAGGTTTGCAGCAGGTGGCGCAGGTTGTGTTCCTCGTGGCTGCCGTCGGCAAAACCGAAGTGTTTCAGCACATGCTCGGCTTTGCCGCGCAGCATGGGGATGTTCCAGATGCTGTCGGTGTAGGCGGCGGCGGTGTAGAGGCCGATGAAGCACCATTGGCCGATAACTTGGCCGTTGGCGTTGAGTTTTTGAATGCTGACTTGGTTGAGATAGGCCGGGCGGTGGATGCAGCTGCGTTGCGGAGAGCGGTTGAGCAGCAGGCGGTCGTGGCGCAGCCATTGTTTTTTGTCGGCATCGGAGAGGGCGGCAAAATCGTCGGCAATCTGATTGCTGTTACCGGCGAGGATGCCTTGCGCGGTGTCGGCTTTGGCCTGCAGGCGCGGGCTGCCGGAGTGGTTGACCAAATCGTATTCGCAGAAGCCCATCAGCAGGAAATGGCGGTCGGCCAGCCAGCTGAGGAAGGAGACGATTTCCGCATCTTGGCTGCGGCCTTCGTTCAGAATCATCTGGTTAACCAGCAAAAGCTGGCCGCGCAGTTTGTGTTCGCTTTCCACAACCGTGCCCAATTCGGCCAAGAGGCTGCGGATTTGCTCGGCCAGTTTTTGGTCTTGCGCGGCCTCGCCGCCTTCCAGATACACGGCCACCAATGTTTCTTGCGCGCTGCTTTCTTTGGCGGCTTCTTCGATGGCGGCAGCTTTGCCGTCTGCATTGCGTTTGACCTGCCATGCGCTGTGCAACACGGCCAAGGGTACACGCTGCTCGCGGTTGAGCAGCATTAGCAGGGAGTCGAGCAAGAAGGGGAGGTGGTCGGCCACAATTTCCACCAGCGTGTGCCGCACGGTGCCGCCGGTGGGCGAAACGCGCACCACGGCCTTGCCAGCGGCACGGGGTTCTTGGGCGAGTTTGCGGTGGGAATCGGCGGCAGATAAGAGTTCGGTGTCGCTATAGTTGGCCAGGTCGGCAAAGTCGGCCTGGCGATAATAGCCGGCAAGGAAGGGGAGGAAATTTTCTGCAAAATTCTGTTGGCGGGCACTGTCTTGCAGGCGCAAAACGGGGGTCGGCAGGTTCATGCTGGGGCTCCTCTTGAGCTTCTTGGGTTGGTATGACGGATTGCAACCGGGAAAACGCAGTTTTGCCGCGTTTGCTCTTTGCCGGTTTTAACCCGGCATAATGAAAATTAAGACAGGTTAATGATACGCGAAATATGCGATTTGAGGTAGGGTGTGGCGAAACGGTGGCGGCAGGATGTGGCAGAGAGGTTTCAGGTAGCCTCGAAGGCAGGCAGGGTAATGGCTGAAATACTTTGTTTTATAGTTTGTTATGGCGAAGATGGGTATGCCTGGATGCGGGGCGGCAAGCCAGTGTGGCATGGTTATCCACCAGGGGAGTATCTTGTTATTTGCTGTATAAAGAAAAGGTTACGATTATTGCGTAACGACACGGAGCAGCAGGCTACCTGAAAGCAGAATTTCAACGAAGGTATAGTGGATTAACAAAAATCAGGACAAGACGGCGAGCCGCAGACAGTACAGATAGTACGGCAAGGCGAGCCAACGCTGTACTGGTTTAAATCTAATTCACTATACTTTTCAGGTAGCCTTTTCAGCCAGTCTCTAGCACACGATTATTGCGCTTTCCAACGGGCTTGTGATTCGCGGATAACGGCTTTAGCTTCTTCAATGTCGCCCCAGTGGCCGACTTTGGTGCTGCCGGGTTTTTTCAGGTCTTTATAGTGATTGAAGTGGAATTCGATTTGCTTGATCAGCTGCGGCGGCAAGTCGGCCAAAGTCTTGATGGCATTACCGTTGTGGCGGTCGTCGGCAGGCACCACCACTACTTTGTCGTCCACTTCGCCGTCGTCCACGAATTTCATCACGCCGATCACTCTGGCCTCCATGTAGATGCCGGTGGGCAGCGGCAGATCAGTAATAATCAGGGCGTCGAGTTCGTCGCCGTCTTCATCGAGGGTTTGCGGGATGAAGCCGTAATTGGTGGGTTTGGCGAAAATCTGCGGCTCGATGCGGTCGAGTTTCATTGCGCCGATTTTGCGGTCCCATTCGATTTTCTGGTTGGAACCTTGCGGAATTTCCACCACTACATTGATGATGCCGCCGTCTACATCGCCGGCGTCGAGAATTTTATTGAAGTCTGCCATGTTTTTTCCTTCTGTGCTTGAACGGTTTGAAAGGTCTGATTATAGCGGCCATCGCTGGCATAATCTATGGGGCTGACGTAGATTAGTAGCTATAGCTAGGCTACAAAA
>ERZ773008.1794-NODE-1794-length-14677-cov-9.017713_pt1 | contig 14677 bp, 14 predicted proteins | sample MGYA00580664_ERZ773008 | MGnify/ENA primary metagenome ERZ773008 (study PRJEB29015, sample SAMEA2738016) | human oral metagenome | biome: human oral; feature: human-associated habitat; material: dental | place: China | collected 2048 ... | reverse complement strand
GGTCAATCAAGAAGGGATTACATTGATAGGGAATGTGCGGATTGAGGGGGAATTGGTTCGGGAAAGTGGAGGGCCTGATGCTGTTACTCGTTTTGAAACAGAAAACCATACGCCAAATTCGCCTTTAATGCAGATACAATTTTTCTTATCTCCACACTCTGAACAGCCACTAATTGGTATGCCTTATACGTTATATGCAGATGGGAAAGAAATCGGAAAGGGTATGACGGACGATAAGGGTGAGATTGAAATTACACATGAAGAAAATGTAGAAAAATATGAAGTCAAATTTATTAATGGAATTCATTATGAAATTCCGATGATTGAGGAGTTTGTCAATGATTCGGATAAGGATGAGATAATGAGTCATGGCTTCTATTTAGATCCGGGAAAAGATACAAAAGAAGCGCTTGAAGAAGCTAAGAACTACGCAAAATTAATTGGAAAACTAGTATAAGAAAGGGTAATAGAATGACTGATATAACGAAAAAACCTATTCAAATTCCAGCTTCAAAATATATGCCAAAGGCAAAAGTTGGATTGAGTTGGTTTTTGTCAGATGCAGATAAAAAAGCAAGAAATGCAAATGAATCCGATGCTCACAGCCAGCCTGTTCCAGCAACATTTAAGGCATTGGTGAACGGTGAAGAGGCATTTGGCGCCTTATATGACAAAATTGTCAATGCTAAACATTCTATTGATATTGCCATTTGGGGATTCCAGCCTTCAATGTATTTTAAGCGTGATGGCAAATCGTTGCGTATTGGCGATCTCCTTATTAAAAAAGCTTTAGAAGGTGTAAAGGTAAGAGTACTTGTTTGGAGTATGTGGTTAGATGCACAAACATTTCAAGAAGACTCTACAAATCTGGGGAATAAAAATGCAATTGGTTATGGGCGTGTAAGTAAAGATATATCTAAAGAACAAATGCAGTATGATACTTATTGGTATGAAGCGTTAAAAGGTCAATTTCATTTAAAATATGAGAATATTCGAAATAGGATGGATGATGATAGTGAAGCTACTGCTAAACTTATTGATAATTGGGAAAAGGAATATAAAGAAAAATGGCCTTATTTATGGAAAATATCTAGTGATAAAGCTCGACTAAAAAAGATCCAATATAAAAATCGTCGTATCACATTTTTTAATGGTTTTGGTAAATTGTTTAAAAAGGGAGGTGATTATGCGGATAAAAACTTACCTTGGATGGCAGAGTTAACTCTTCAGGCTAGCTCCAGTCACCACCAAAAAATGGTATTAATTGATTATGAAAATGCTCAGAAAGCGGTAGGCTTCGTAATGGAGCATAATATGCTTGATAATTATTGGGATCGTAGTATTCATATTTATGGTGACATTAAGGCCGCCAATATGGGAAAAAATCTCAACACCCCCTTGCAAGATGTATCAAGTATCGTGACAGGACAAGTTCTATGGGATTTAAATTATAATTTTTGTCAGTCCTGGGATCGTAATGGTTTTTTTGATAATCGGGGAAATTACGATTCAAGTGAAAACCTCACGAAAAATCGAAGTGAAATACAACGTACGAACTTTCAGCCAAATCCAAATTTAGGAAATAATGGCACGGTACTGAATGCTCAAATTGTTCGGACTTTTGATAGCCCGCGGGTAAAAGATATTATGAAGGTCTATTTAAAAAACATAAAGCAGACCACCAGTTATCTTTATACCGAAAACCAATATTTTCGTTGGCCAAAGTTGGTCGAAGAGTTTTTAGCGCACTGGAAAACGATGCGGCAAGGTCGGCCGGGGCCGATTCATTGGTTTGCCGTAACGAATTCATCAGATAGTGGTATTGGTGCCGGTACGTTTACCACCAATAATATGCTGAAATTATTAGGCAGGCAGGATGTTATGCCGAATGTGGCGAAAAATGTGCGTCTGGAAGAATTGGAGGCAGAAAGAAATAGAATATCTTCAACGAATATTCGTGGTACGCTTGGAATCCCTGCTCCGCTAGACAAGACCACCGAAGCACGACTTAAAAAACTAAACGAGCAAATCGCAGCGCATAAAAAGGCAGTGGAAGAAGCAAAACGTAAAGTGGAAAAGAAGGAAGATGTTCCTGAGCCGGAAGAAGATCGTCAGTTCACCCAAAAATTAGGTTATGAATTAAAAGATACACCGGGTATCAAAGCGCATATTTGCACTTTGGTGGCAGATAATGTTTGGCAGGAGGTGTATGTGCATTCCAAAGTGACGATTATGGATGACACCTTTACCATTATTAGCTCGGCAAACTTGAATACGCGCAGTATGGAAAAGGATACCGAATTGGGCATTATTTTACAAACAGGCGAGGTCGCACGTGATTTACGCAAACGGTTATGGAGTTTGCATACCAAGAAGAATGCAGCGGCCAATCCGGATAATATGCATGATTATAATGTGGCAAAGAATACGTTTAATGCATGGGGACGATTAATAAAAGATAATCGAGAGGCCAAGATAGGAGGAAATAAGAAACCGCTTTATCCCTTACGTCAATTTTTTAGACCGAATCCAAAAGTGAGTAAGTTAGACTAATGAAAAAATGCTTGAAAATTTTATTGGTATTAGTGATTACGGCAGTCATCGGTTTGTTTTGTCTGCATCGCTATCTGGAATGTAACCCGCTACATCTTGGCGGAGGTCCCTCGGATCCGCCACCGGCACGTTGCTATGCAAAAGAACAGGAACAACAAAGGAAAACACAAATGGCACAATTAGAACAGTTGGCAGCATTGGAATTTACGTGTAAAAAAGAAGAACGTCCGCCACTCTCAAAAGAAACCCAACAACTATATAACTACGCCCTTTACCATGACTTACATAATATGTGGACGGGAGATAAGGGAGATGATGTATGGAACGGATTAGCCCGTTATTACCGTATTGCCGCCGCTAATGGCGATTATAAAGCTAATGTGCGGTTGCAATATCTGTTAAACACCGGGCGGATTAGCACAGATATGCCGCAAACGGAAGTGCATAATCTCAATGAAGAACTGGCAAAACAGTTGCCGGCAACGGCTTACTATAATTTGTACGGTTATTTGGATGAAGATTATGGAGTACGTACCGAAGAGGGCGGCAAATATGCTTATTTGCGAAAAGCGGCGGATTTAGGGAGTCGAGAAGCACAATATATAGTGGCTGAAATGCTGGCAGACATAGAAGATAAAGAAGAAACTCAAGAAGCTTTTAAATATCGTTTAAATCTTGTTAAGCAGTTGCGAGCTTGTGCATCAGAACAAGGATTAGGAGATGCATCATCTAATTTAGGATCAAGCTTAAAATTAAATAAGAAATATGCAGAAGCGGTAAAGAGTTATCACCAAGGAGTCAAAAATGGGGATTCAATTTCAGCAAGCGTACTTAGAGATGGATTTAGCGGAAAAACAAGCAAAGATAGTCTTGATTTTCTTGATTTAGCCCCAGATGAAGAACGATCTAGACGTTATAATATTATTTGGAATTACTTGACTGATAACGACTATCTTCAACCCAAAGTCTCCGACCTAGACGAAATTGTGCCATTGCCTCCGGCAAAATTACCGAAATGGGACGGTAAAATCGCTTTCCAGCGTTGGTATGAAGGGGAAGCACCACCAAAACCGGATGAAGCCCTGGTGCGTCGCTTGGCATGGCGGGCAGGATTAAACGGCGAGACTGGATTAGATGAGAAAACCGGTATGCCGAAGAAACTAACAAAATGATTGAAAAATTAACCGCACTTTGAGGCTGAGATGGTTTTAGTAAAAGTGCGGTCATTTTTGACGGCATTTTTTACAAAGCACCAAAATGAAAACGGTATTCACTCACCATGACTGAATACCGTTTTTTGATCTTAGCCAAGCATCTCTTCAATTAATCGGGCGATGCTATCGTTGTCGTTTGAGCCGATCACCCGTTTGGCCTGCGCTTTCACCGCCTCTTCCGCATTACCCATGGCAACGCCGAGACCAACCGCGGTGAGCATGCTGATGTCGTTGTGGTTATCGCCAAAAGCAATGACATTTTGTGGTTCAACATTCCATAGCTTCAGTAAATCAAGCAGACGCGCGCCTTTGCTGTTGCCGATATTGGCGACGTCTAAGCGATCAACCCAAGACCATTCACAACTAAATTCTGAGTCGGGTAAGGCACTGACTGCATTTTCCATGGCTTGTCGATTGGGTGAGCTGATGACAAATTTCCAAATGTTCTCTTTGGGATTATCAATAATTTCTCTGAAATCAGTAACTAAACGCACGTTTGGGCGCACCTCAGGCCGGCAGTTCATCACCCATTGAGTGAATTTTTCCATGTGTGGATTTAAGCGGGTATAGTTCATCGCGTCGCGGCTATACATGAGCAAATGAGTGTCGAATTTGTCTGCGATATCAATGACTTTATGGCATTGTTCGGAGGAAAGCGGATTGGCAAATTTCACTTCATCGGTTTTCGGATAATAGAGGTAAGTGCCGTTGCAACAAATAATCGGCGTATCCAAATCCACTTCATGATAATAAGGTTTTACGGCAGTGTGGTGGCGTCCTGTGACGAAAACCACGTTGATACCCTGTTCCCGAGCCCGTTGAATAGCGCGCTTGCTGGAAGGGAGAATATTGCCTTGGCTGTTTAATAATGTGCCGTCGAGATCGAAAGCGATCACTTGATATGCCATAAGATTTCCTTTGGGTTGAGCGTGATGGGGGAAAGTTGATGTTTTGTAGTATAGAGCGAAGCACAGAAAAAATCGACCGCACTTTAGAGCATCTTTGCCAAAGTGCGGTCGATTTTATACGTGTTTTTGCGTGCCGAAAGGCGGTTATTTGTTTACAATGTGCCACATGAAACCGAGTGGGTTTTATTCCATTATTTCTAAGGATGTCAACATGAAAAAAATCGAAGCGATTATTAAACCGTTTAAATTAGATGATGTGCGTGAGGCGTTGTCCGATATCGGGATTACCGGCATGACGGTGACGGAAGTGCGTGGCTTTGGGCGCCAGAAAGGGCATACGGAACTTTATCGCGGCGCAGAATATATGGTGGATTTTCTGCCAAAAGTGAAAATGGAAATTGTGGTGCCGGATGATTTGTTGGAGCAATGTTTAGACGCGATTATTGATACGGCGCAAACAGGCAAAATCGGCGATGGTAAGATTTTTGTATACGAGGTAGAACGTGTGATTCGTATCCGCACCGGCGAAGAAAATGAGGATGCGATTTAACTTATGACAAAATCCTCTTCATTATTTAAAGGCTTGGTGGCTTTAGCGGCCATCGTCATTATTTTGGCAGGCATTAAAGCCGCATCGGAAATTGCGGTGCCGTTTCTGTTGTCCTTATTTATCGCCATTATTTGTTCGCCGTTACTGAATTATTTAACGTCGAAAAAAGTGCCCTATTGGTTAGCTATTACATCATTGTTATTGTTAATTTTGGTAATCTTTTTCTTCCTGTTCGGGTTAATTAACGGCACAATTCAAGAATTTAGTCAATCGATTCCGCAATATCGTCAATTATTAGCTGAACGGGTAAATAGCTTGGTAGGATTGGCGCAAGAGATGAAAATTCCGTTAGATATTTCAGAAAAAAGCATTATGGATAATTTTGATCCAAGTGTGATCATGAATTTTGTTCGACGTGTATTTTTGAGTTTCTCAGGCGTGGTCACCAACACTTTCGTGTTATTGTTAGTGGTGATTTTCATGTTGTTGGAAGCACCTTATGCTAAACATAAATTTGTTGTGGCGTTTAGTGATGATCCGAATAATGTGGGACAACAAGAACTTTATTTAGATCGTATTTTAAACGGTATTATGAGTTATCTTGGCGTCAAAACCATGATGAGCTTGCTGACAGCCATTTGTGTTTGGGGGCTGTTAGAAGTGGCGGGCGTGCAATATGCGATCTTGTGGGCAACACTCAGTTTCTTGTTAAATTACATTCCAAATATCGGTTCCATTATTGCCGCCGTGCCGATCATTGTGCAGGCATTATTACTGAATGGTTTTATTGTCGGCTTGGGCGTGTTGGTTGGTGTGGTAGTGATTAACGTTGGCATCGGTAGTGCCCTTGAACCTCGCTTAATGGGCAAAAAACTCGGTCTTTCCACTTTGGTGGTATTTTTGTCTTTATTGTTTTGGGGATGGTTATTGGGCACCGTAGGGATGTTGCTTTCCGTGCCGTTAACCATGGCGTTGAAAATCGCTTTAGAAGCGAGCCCTACAACGGCAAAATATGCTGCGCTGTTGAGCGATTCATCAAGCCTTCCCACTAATAAATAATGTGTTGTAAGAGCCTTCAATGTAAGGCTCTTTTTCTTTACATCTCAATCTTATGCTATAATTCTGCAACTTTTTATCACCTTAATAGCAAATAACTTAAGGTTTTTATTTATGAAAAAATTTTGTGTATTTATTTTATTTTTGATTGTCGTTTTAGCCGGCGCAGGATTTTGGGGATTTCAGCAGTTACAACAATTCGTGCAGCAACCGGTGAATGTGCAAAACGATCAATTATTAACCATAGAACGTGGCACAACAGGCAATAAATTGGTTAGTTTGTTGGAAAAAGAACGTATTTTGGATAATGCCGCGCTGTTGCCTTGGTTGTTGAAATTACATCCCGAACTCAACAAAGTGAAGGCAGGAACCTATTCTCTTAACGGTGTAAAAACCGTGGAAGATTTACTGAAGTTGCTTAATTCCGGCAAAGAAGCGCAATTTTCACTGACCTTCGTTGAAGGCGAAACCTTCAAAACTATACGAAAACGTCTCGAAAATGCACCGCACTTAAAACAAACTTTGCAGGGCAAGTCTAATGACGAGGTTTTTGGTCTCCTTGCTATGGATACCAACCTCAATAAAAATTTAACTGAAAGCCATATTATTGACGGCTGGATTTACCCCGATACTTACAATTACACACCGAACTCCACCGATTTAGATTTGTTGCAACGTTCGGTAGAACGTATGAAAAAAGCCTTGGATAAAGCATGGAGTGGACGGGATAAAAATCTACCGTTAGCTGATCCTTACGAAATGCTTATTTTGGCCTCGATTGTGGAAAAAGAATCGGGCGTGGCGGCAGAGCGTCCACAAATTGCGTCGGTGTTTATCAATCGCTTAAACGCCAAAATGAAATTGCAAACCGATCCTACGGTGATCTACGGCATGGGGGATAATTACAACGGCAATATTCGCAAAAAAGATTTAGAAACGCCAACACCTTACAATACTTATATCATTGATGGTTTGCCGCGAACGCCTATTGCAATGCCAAGTGAAGAGACCTTGCAGGCAGTAGCTCATCCGGCGCAAACGGAATTTTATTATTTTGTGGCAGACGGTTCGGGCGGCCATAAATTTAGTCGTAATCTCAATGAACACAATAAAGCGGTACAAGACTATTTGCGCTGGTATCGTGAACAAAACAGGAAATAATATGGCCGGTAAATTTATTGTTATCGAAGGCTTGGAAGGCGCGGGCAAATCCACTGCCCATCAATGCGTAGTGGATGCTTTGAAAGAATTGGGGATTGATGATGTGGTGTTTACCCGCGAGCCCGGCGGCACGCCTTTAGCAGAAAAATTGCGCCACCTCATTAAACATGAAACGGAAGAGCCGGTAACGGACAAAGCCGAATTATTAATGTTATATGCCGCCCGTATTCAATTGGTGGAAAATGTCATTAAGCCTGCTTTGGCTCAAGGCAAATGGGTGGTGGGTGATCGTCATGATATGTCTTCCCAAGCCTATCAAGGAGGCGGGCGCCAACTCGATCAACGTTTGCTTCAAAGCCTTAAGGAAACCATTTTGGGCGATTTTGAACCGGATTTAACGCTGTATTTGGATATTGATCCGGCTGTGGGGTTGGCTCGCGCCCGTGGTCGCGGCGAATTGGATCGTATCGAACAGCAAAACTTAGATTTTTTCCACCGCACTCGAGCGCGTTATTTGGCGTTAGTGAAAGACAACCCGAAGGCAGTGATTATCAATGCGGAACAGCCCATTGAGCAAGTGAAGGCCGACATTCAAAGTGCGGTCAAAAATTGGTGGATTTCCCTTTCAAGATGATTTCCTTATACCCTTGGCTTGCGCCTACCTATCATAAAATCACAGGGGCTTTTGATGAAGCGTTGGGGCATCATGCGTTGTTGCTTCGTGCTGATGTTGGCCTTGGCGTGGAGCAATTATGTGAGTCCTTAGCACAGCGTCTAATGTGTCTTACGCCAAACGGTGACGAGGCTTGTGGTCAATGCCATTCTTGTCATTTAATGCAGGCCAATAGTCATCCCGATTTCCAACATATTGCGCCTATAGAGAATAAAGACATCGGCGTTGATCAAATTCGTGCCATGAATGAACAGGCTATTCAGCATGCGCAACAAAACGGCAATAAGGTGATTTATATTGAGCAGGCCCATCGCCTGACCGAGGCGGCCGCCAATGCTATTTTGAAAACGTTGGAAGAACCTCGCCCGAACACCTATTTCATTTTACATTGCGATATGCAAACTGCTTTGTTACCAACCATTTATAGTCGTTGCCAAGTGTGGAATCTGTTGCCACCGGAGACGGAAGTTGCGTTGCAGTGGTTGCAATCGCAGGTTTCTGCAGAAACACTTGAAATGTTGACTGCACTTCGCGTGAACTATGGGCGCCCGCTGTTGGCGCTTGCTATGTTGCAACAAAACCAATTAGAACAACGACGCGAATTTTTGCGTCAATTTTGGGTATTTTATCGTCGTTGTTCACCGCTTGAATTATTACCCTTTTTTGCCAAAGAAAAAGACATGGCATTGCAGCAACTGGATTGGTTGTTGGCTTTTTTAAGCGATGCACTAAAAGCAAAATTGCAGGTGAAAAACGGTTGGATTTGTCAAGATATTGAACGCGGTGTGATTCAATTTGCGCAAGGGCTTTCCGCCCCCGCATTATTGCAGGCCGGCAATATTGTGCAAAAAGTGCGGTCGGATTTGCAGACGATTAATGCAGTGAATCAGGAATTAATTTTATTAGACGGTTTGACCCGTCTTATTACCGACGTATTTGAAGGATAACAAATGTTTATTGTGGACTCCCATTGCCATTTAGATGCATTGGATTATGAAAAATTACATGAAAATATTACCGATGTCGTGGCAAAAGCTCGCGCCCGTGAAGTGAAACATTTACTGGCTATTGGCGTAACACTCAGCCGCTTTGAAAAGGCTTATGACGAATTATCTAAGTTTGATAATGTTTCTTTGGCTTGTGGCGTACACCCGTTAGATTTTGAGGAAGAGCCTTTCGATGAAGAACGCCTGCTACGATTGGCACAAGATAAAAAAGTGGTTGCCATTGGTGAAATCGGGCTGGATTATTATTACAGTTCAGAGAATAAGGCTGCGCAGCAAGCGGTGTTTGCTGCACAAATTCAAGTGGCGAATCAGCTAAATAAACCCGTGATTATTCACACCCGCGAGGCGCGAGAAGATACCATTCGTTTATTGCGAGATAATCATGCAGACAAGTGCGGTGGCGTTTTACATTGTTTTACCGAAAATGAAGATATGGCAAAAAAAGCCTTGGATCTTGGTTTTTATATTTCTATTTCCGGTATTGTCACTTTTAAAAATGCCGAAGAAATTCGCAATGTGGTGCGTAAGTTACCGTTAGATCGTTTATTGGTGGAAACCGATTCGCCGTATTTGGCACCTGTACCTTATCGCGGCAAACAAAATCAACCGGCTTATACTCGTGAAGTGTGTGAATATGTGGCTGCTTTGAAAGGCGTTTCGATAGAAGAAATGGCTCGTGTCACCACGGAAAATTTCGAGCGTTTGTTCAAAATTCATGTACAATAATTAAACAATCTCATTTCAATAGGACAACATGATGAGAAAATTTCTAAAATATTTTTTTATAAGCGTGCTTTTTGTTTTTCACCTGTTTTTAGCAGCCGTAGTGAATTATTCTATGCCGAGCTATGACGTCACGAAAGTCACTGGCGTGGAAGTTAAGCGGGTGGATAAAGACGGCCCGATAACCAAATCTAATCCGGCAGACGGCCCGACCCGTGACGTGTATTTTATCAATACTCAACATCCTGACGGCAAAGTCATGGTCTATCGCAACGAAGATACCCGTTGGGGTTTCCCGTTCTATTTCAAATTCGGTTCCGCTAATTTACAGGCGCAGGTGCAAGCCTTTGGTAATGAAGATAAAACCGTCCAAATTAAATATTACGGTTGGCGCCTTACGATGTTTGATGAATTCCGTAATGCCTTGTCGGTAAAAGAAATTACCGAAGCGGATTCGCCAAGCCATCCGATTTTCTCTTATATTCTCTATATTGTTTTATTCTTTACATTCTTTTTCTCTGTCCAATTTATTCGCGGTTGGTTTGATAGCGAAAATTAGGCTTTCTTTTTCTTTCTTTTCGTGCGGTCAAGAAACACATTAAAAATCGACCGCACTTTTCCCCGTTTAAGCCAAGAAATCGAGAACATTATGAGTTTATTATCAGCTACTTTACTTTTGATCCTACTGATTATTATCAGTGCTATTGTCTCCTCCGCCGAAATTGCTTTGGCAGGCGCGCGCCGCATTAAATTGCAAAACATGGTGAATGAAGGTAATGCTAAGGCCGCGTTGGTATTGAAATTACAAGAACAACCGGGGCGTTTCATCACCGTGGTGCAAATCGGTTTGAACATGGTCGCCGTGCTTGGCGGGGTCATTGGTGAAGCGACGATTCGCGTGCATGTGCAAGCCTTCATTAATCAATACACAGATGCCGCTTGGGTGGAAAGTGCCTCTTCTTGGTTGGCGTTTGCGATCGTAACGGCCTCTTTTATTTTATTGGCGGATTTAATGCCAAAACGCTTGGCGTTAATTAATCCTGAAATGGTGGCTTTGCGTACCGTGCGCATTATGCAACTGTGCATTATTCTGTTAAAACCGATTGTGTGGATTTTCGACTCTTTGGCGAACGTGATTTTTCGTCTGTTCAAGATCTCTACTGTGCGGGTAGAAAGCATGACGCCGGAAGACATTGTGGCTGTGGTGGATGCCGGTGCCGAAGCCGGTGTGCTGAAAGCGCAAGAGCATTATTTGATTGAAAATATTTTCGATATGCAACAGCGTACGGTGACATCTACGATGACCACTCGCGAAAACATTGTTTTTTTAGACCGCACTTTTAATCGTCAACAGGTGCTGGACACCTTGACGAAAAATTCTCACTCTAAATTAATTATTTGCGATCAAGGTTTAGATCATATTCTAGGCTATGTAGAGTCACACAGCTTGCTCACGTTGTTCTTAAAAGAAGAACAAGTGCAGGTAACTGATCATCGCTTATTACGCAAACCGTTATTCGTGCCGGACACACTATCTTTATATGAAGTGTTGGAACTGTTCAAATCTACCGGTGAAGATTTTGCCATTATTGTGAATGAATATGCCCTGGTTGTCGGCATCGTGACGTTAAATGATGTGATGAGTATTGTTATGGGCGAATTGGTTTCTAATGAAGAAGAGCAAATTATCCGCCGTGATGAAGACTCTTGGCTCATTGACGGCGCTACTCCGTTAAACGACGTGAAACGTGCTTTGGATATTGAAGCCTTCCCACATGACGAAAACTACGAAACTATCGCCGGTTTTATGATGTATATGCTACGCAAAATCCCGAAAAAAACGGATTTCGTGTTGTTCGACCGCTACAAATTTGAAATCATCGACACCGAGAATTTTAAAATTGACCAACTGATGGTGTCTTTTCGGAAGGATGTTGCGGAGAGTAATAAGGATTAAGGTTGGTAGGGCGTTTAATCCGCCCTATATCACTTTAAAACAGCATTGCGCCGATGATTTTTCAGCATGCCTTTATTTTTCCTCTTTTCCCTGACGTTCTAACATTTCTTTCTAAATGGAACTATCCTGATATATCTTCTTAACATCGCCCAATACATTTTTACCTTCAAAACCGACTTTTTAAAGCCAATAGAGGGCTTTTTCATCATCTTTTTCCAAGTAGGTATAGCTTTGCGAAAAAAGTGTTTTTGTTTTTTCTGCGTTTTGTTCTGCCTATTGTTCTATTGCCGTTTGGGTTTGAACGACTGGCATTTCAACAATTCTAAAATAGAGTAATGCTTTTTCGACTATTTATATAGGATATTGTTATGCTAGTATTGAATTACTTATCACTCAATATTACGGAAATTTATGCGTAAACTTTTTCTCTATATTTTATTTTTTATGTTCTCAACTTCTGCCTTTGCCTTATTCCCGATGGAAACCGATTGGGCAAAAAATCATTTGCAGGGCAAAGTGAAATCGGTAAAAACCAAAAGCGAAGGCAACCCGGCATTGCCGGACAATGATAATGTGAGTTATTTAGATGCTTTTTATAATGAACAAGGTTTCTTAACTCAGGAAAAGGAACAAGGAGAGTTCTTTGATAAAGAAAATATTGTCATTCGACACTATAAATATGATTCACAAAATCGTTTATTTGAAATTCAAAATGAAAATGTCACGGCATCCAACCCCGAAATGAAATTCTTTAGCGCATTCTATCGTTATTTAGAAACGAAAGAGGGAAATGGCGTGGTGCAATTTGTTGAATATGTGGATAAACCTGATTTTACAAAACCATATCAAGAAAAAATTTATGATAAAGAAAGACGCCTTTTACTCAGTCAAGAATATGATCCGCAAAGTAAAACGGCATCTCGTATTAAAAAATATGAGTATAAAGATGGAAAGCTAAGTAAAGTTTGCGATGTTAAAGAAAGCAATTCAGAAAACGAATGCGAAACCTATCATTATGCCGATGACGATAGTTTTATCGCATCTTCTTCAGGTTTTGGGGGTTATCTGGTAAAAAATACGTTTGACAAAAATCATCGTCTATTAAAAGGCGAAATATTTAATGGGAGTAAACTTATTGAGTGGGTAACGGTGGAATATAAATTTGACCCGCACGGTAATGTGATTGAAGAAGTGGTTTATAACAAAAATGGTGTGTGGAAAACGAAAATCACTCATCAATATAAATACTATGAGTAAATCGTGATGAGGTAGAAGAATTGAAAAAGTGCGGTCGTTTTTCCAAGCATTTTTTCTTGCCTTTCAAAAAATGTTGAATTTTCTTTCCCTCTCCGTAAACGGGCGAGGGGAAGAATATGAAAACAATCTCAAAATCCACCGCACTTTTACACAAATATTATTTCTTTTTCAGCAAAATCAAAAATCGACAATCGTAAGGATTTTGCTCGTCAGCAGGGCGATATTGTTCAAATTCAATGTGCCATTCGTCCCAATTAATTGATGGGAAGAAAGTGTCGCCATCCAGCTCCGTTTGGATTTCCGTAAGGTAGAGGCGATCGGCTTTCGATAAATATTCGTTGAATAATTGACCGCCACCGATAAGCATGATCTCTTCAGAATCATGGACAAAATCCACCGCACTTTCCAGGCTGTCTTTCCAAATCACGCCGTCATGCTCGAAAGGTTGGCGGGACAGAACGATGTTGGTGCGTTTCGGGAGGGGACGACCGATGCTTTCAAAGGTTTTGCGTCCCATGATGACGGGTTTGCCGGTGGTGTTTTGGCGAAACCAAGCAAGATCCGCAGGCAAGTGCCATGGCATTTGGTTATCTTTACCGATAACGCGGTTTTGGGTCATGGCGACAATCAGGCTTAAGCTCATTTATTTTCCTAATTTATTTAACGGGTTAAAGTGCGGTTACTATACCACAGGTTTTTCCCGATAGAACAGTAAGCCGGGTAATGCCAAGCCGAAAACCAACGCGCCGAGAATAAAGGTGGTGTTGATAAAGGAGGCGATCATTTGTTCAAATAAAGCATCGGAGAAGCCGTAATGGTGAATTTGTACGATGGCGATCATCGCTTTGTATGCCTGTACACCCGGAATCATAGGGATAATGGCGGCGACAGTAAATACTTTTGGGTGTGCCAGATAACGATGAGATAAATGCACGCCGATAAAACCGATTAATGCGGCACCCACCAAGGTGGCGAAGACAATAGGAATATCGCAATGAATGAGAATGGTGCGGGTAACGTGTCCTAGGGCTCCGAGTAGGGCGCAATATTTTAACGCTTTTGGCGGCACATTAAACACTAAGGCGAAACCCACTGCCGGAATCGCTGCAAAAAACATGTCGTCCAATAATAGAAGTAACCAATCCATCTTAATGCCCCCAAGTAGTGATGTTGAGTACGCTTAAAGCAAACACAATGCCGAGGCAAGCGCCGAAAGTAAGAATGGTAGCAATTGCCCAACGCCCGATCCCCATGTTCACATACCCTTTTAAAATATCCGCCAGAGAATTGATTAGCGGAAAGCCGGGCACTAGCAATAACACGCTGGAGGCTAAGGCAATTTGCGGATCGTTACCGAGCTGATATTTCAAGCTGACACCGGCAAGAAGGGAAGCAACGAAAGAGGTCACGGCAAAGACGATGACCGGATTGTAGTGCCGTTTAGACAATTCCTGACGTACGAACATGGCAATGGATGCGGCTATGAAGGTGATGAGCGAAATCAGTGCATCGCCGCCCGATAAATGGGCAAAAGAGGCGCAGGATAAGCCAATCATCAAGAGCACGAAATAACGGTTATATTTTAATGGCTTGAGTTGCGCGAGTTTCTTCCTGACCA
>ERZ773008.1791-NODE-1791-length-14694-cov-3.657764_pt1 | contig 14694 bp, 11 predicted proteins | sample MGYA00580664_ERZ773008 | MGnify/ENA primary metagenome ERZ773008 (study PRJEB29015, sample SAMEA2738016) | human oral metagenome | biome: human oral; feature: human-associated habitat; material: dental | place: China | collected 2048 ... | reverse complement strand
CATGATTTGTCCGTTTGTATTTACGTCAGGAGCAGGAATGTCAATTTTTTCGCCTAGGTATTTGTGTAATCCACGTACCCATCCTCTAGAGATTTGTTCTAATTCTTTAGCAGATAATTCTCTTGGGTTACATGTAACTCCACCTTTACCTCCACCATATGGAAGTCCTAATACTCCGCCTTTGAATGTCATCCAGATAGAAAGTGCTTTTACTTCGTCAGGGTTAACATCTTGATGGAAACGAACTCCACCTTTGCAAGGACCTACAGCAGAGTTGTGAGCAGAACGATATCCTTTGAAGATTTTCAAGCTTCCGTCATCCATTCTTACAGGAATAGATACTTCAATCATTCTTTGAGGTTCTTTTAATAATTCGTATACATCAGGTTCTAAACCTAGTTTGTCACAAGCATTTTTAACTTGTTTTTGTGCATTCAAAAAAGGGTTTAATGTTTCAGCCATTTTTAACACGCTCCTTAAATTATAATATAGTATAGTGCAATAGCATTTTTCATATGTATGAAGCTATTTGGTATGTAAAAGCCATGGATATCGGTTTTATACTAGCTTAACAGCATATGAAATAAATCCAATTGCGAACAATGTGTTTGACATATTCATGTCAAACCAACAAGACAATTATATATCATAACAAAGAAGAATGCAACTGATATATTAGGAATTATTTTAGGAAAATTTGTAAGGAAAACAAATATTTTAGGAAAGATTAAAAAATAACTATCTCCGGCTGTTATTCATTTCAAAAAAACACAAGAAAAGTTTCTGATTTTGTAGCGGAAAAATATTTTTCTATAAATGATATCTTGGAATATAATTCAAAATTTATAGTACTTAAGCAATACAATTTTGAAATGCGATAGTCATAGTGATAGTAAGTATGACTATTTTTTGTCAGAATCGTTTTGTGCTATTTTGCATAAACAGTTCCGGCAGTATCGAAGTTGATTGATATGATAATAAATGTCTATGAAAATTGCCGCACATTAGGCCGCACATTAGATGATATATTTCGGAGGTTTTGTTTGTAATCTATTAACGTAGTAACAACTAAATAGATTGGAACTATAAAATCATCTCATTTTGTGCAGAAGATATCTCTCATTTAAAATATAATGATTCTGATTCATAAATTGTTTGGAAAGACATAAAAGATATCATATAAGAACAATATTCTTAATTAATGTAGGGATATCGTATGGGTAAGAATTAGACAGATATTATGATGAATAATTTATAAACATTAAATTGTTTTAAAACCATAATAGGAACCGAAAGATTTTTAAAATAAACAAAATATATTTTAATGAGAATGAGAATATGGCAAAGGGGATTTTTTTGAAGATTCTTATTTTAGAAAAGGAAAAATTACGATATCAAATGATAACAAAATATTGATAGAGAGGAAGAAAAATATTTTGAGTTCGAAACATAAAAAAAGATAAAATGTATTGGAATTCCACATATAATACTGATTAAAAAAAGAATAAGAAACAAAGAAAAAGATTTACAAAAAATATGTTTTTTTTGAGTAATTGAAAAAAATTTTTCAAAAAAGCTTTACTTTTAAAACAAGGTTTGATATACTATATTTGTCGAAAAGATATTATTAAATGAGAATAAGGAGGAAGTATCATGGCTTATAAAATTTCTGATAGTTGCATTGGATGTGGAGCTTGTGAAGGAGAATGTCCTGTAGGAGCAATTTCTCAAGGAGATACACAATATATTATTGATGCATCAGCTTGCATTGATTGTGGAGCTTGTGCGGGAGTTTGTCCTGTAGGTGCACCAAAAGCAGAATAGTCTGTTCGATTAAAAAATTAACTTAGCTATTAAAGTGAGACGTGGGGACGTCTCATTTTTTTGTGTAAAAAATAGGCCTATAGGACAAAAAGTGTTGATAAAAACCGCTATATATATTGTAAAAACAATGTGTGTAGCGGTTTAATGATTTAAAAATACGATGAAGAGTGACAAAAAATTATTAGTGTGATTAGCAGGTTATCTCACTGTTTATTACAATATTGATATTTTGTATATGATGTATAAATAATATTCTTGAAAAGAAAGTAGGCGAAGTGATAGAATAAAGTTCAAAGATGTATCGTTGTTTAGTAAATTCAGGTTTTTTGAATGAAAAATATCACAAAATGAACCTAAGTATTAAAGGTACATAGAATAAATGGGTATGATGTGAAAGTAGAGGGAACGGCGACTTCATGCTCCAATATTTTTTTGAATTAAATAAAAATATGAGTGGGTAAAGTAAAAAAGATAATGATATACTAAGATATAATGAAGGTAGCAAATAAAAAGTTACTATATAAAAAATTAGTATTTAGAGAGGAGATTATTATGGAACAATATCAGGATAAAATCAAAACATCAGAGTTAATTACAAGATTTTTACCATATTTTAGAAAGTATTATTCTATTTTGGCGATAGATTTGATTTGTGCTTCATTTACAACGGTATGTGAAATTGTATTTCCGTTAATGGTTAGAAATATTACAAACAAAGCGATGTTTGATTTTCAGGCTTTGACAATGAGTTTTGTCATAAAAATGTGTGTGATTTATTTTATATTGAGGCTGGTGGATACCGCTGCGAATTATTATATGGCTTCGGTTGGACATATTATGGGAGCAAAGATTGAAACAGATATGAGGAGAGATTTATTTTCTCATCTTCAAGAATTATCATTCAATTATTTTGATAATACGAAGATTGGACAGATTATGGGAAGAATTACAAGTGATTTGTTTGAAATCACAGAATTTGCGCATCATTGTCCGGAAGAATTTTTTATTGCCGGAGTAAAAATATTGGTATCCTTCCTGATTTTATGTCGTATCAATGTTTTGTTGACAGTAATTGTATTTTCGGTTATTCCGTTGATGCTTGTTGCAACAATGTATTTTAGAAAAAGAATGAGGTTGGCATTCAAACGTTCAAGAGAGCAGATTGGAGATTTGAACGCGCAGTTGGAAGATAGCTTGCTCGGTGTGAAGGTTGTTCGTTCTTTTGCAAATGAAGAGATTGAAAAAGAGAAATTTGAAGAAGGAAATTCCGGATTGTTTCATATCAAAAAATTTCAATACTATTATATGGCGGGATTCAAAGGGGTTACACAGTTTTTTGATGGCTTGATGTATGTGACAGTACTGTTGTGTTCTTCGTATTTTATGATACAACGAGAGATTACGGCAGGAGATATGGTTGCGTATATGTTGTATGTAGCGATGTTGTTGTCTGCGATTAAAAGAATTGTCGAATTTGCGGAACAATTTCAAAGAGGAATGACCGGGATTGAACGATTCATTGAAGTGATGGATGAAGAAGTAGAAATTCAAGATGATGACGATGCAGTTGAAATCACCGGAGCAACAGGAGATATTTTGTTTGATCATGTGAGTTTTCAGTATCCGGATCATGACAAAATGGTGTTATCGAACATTGATTTGCACATCCGACCGGAACAAAAGATTGCATTGGTTGGTCCGTCCGGTGGTGGAAAGACAACTCTGTGCAATTTGATTCCAAGGTTTTATGAGGTAAGTGAAGGCCAAATTTTGTTGGATGGTGTAGATATCAGAAAAATTACTCAAAAATCGCTTCGAAATCAAATCGGTGTAGTACAACAGGATGTGTATTTATTTTCGGGAACAGTAAGAGAGAATATTGAGTATGGTAAAGTAGGAGCTTCCGACGAAGAAATTGTAAGTGCTGCAAAAAAAGCGGGAGCACATGAGTTTATTATGGGTTTGGAGAACGGATATGATACCTATGTAGGAGAACGAGGCGTTAAATTATCCGGTGGACAAAAACAAAGAATTAGTATTGCACGTGTATTTTTGAAAAATCCTCCAATTTTGATTTTGGATGAGGCGACTTCTGCATTGGATAATGAAAGTGAACGAATTGTGCAACATTCATTAGTGGAGTTATCAAAAGGAAGAACGACATTTACCATTGCTCATCGATTGACAACCATTCAAAATGCAGATACCATACTGGTATTGACTGAAAACGGTATCGAAGAGAGCGGAAGTCACAGGGAATTGATGGAGCGAAAAGGAAAATATTATTCCCTTTATGAAATGTATGGTAGTGGATATTTTGAAGATAAAGAATAGGAACGAAAAGAGGAGCAAAAATGAATGCTGAAATACTGTGTGTGGGAACAGAATTGTTACATGGAGATATTGTCAATACGAATGCTGCATTTCTTTCAAAAGAATTGGCAAAGATAGGGATAGATGTGCATTATCAGACAGTAGTTGGAGATAATCCGAAACGAATGAAAGAGGCATATGAAATTGCGCTGAATCGAGCAGATGTTATTATTTCTACGGGAGGGCTTGGACCGACGCAGGATGATATTACCAAAGAAATTGTAGCAGAGTATTTTGGTTTACCAATGATATATGATGAAGGAAGTTATCAACATTTGGTCGAAAAATATATGAGTTTTCATAAAGAAATGCCGAAGAATAATTTAAGACAGGCATATTTTCCGGAAGGAAGCATGATTTTGACCAACGATATGGGAACGGCAAATGCTTGTATTGTAGAACAAACACAAGATTTGTCAAAAAAAATAGTTGTTTTACTTCCGGGACCTCCTTTTGAGATGAAACCGTTGATGATAAACCAAGTCGTACCACATTTATATCAATATTCTAAACAAACAGTTGTAGCATGCAAAATTATCGTAACGGAACTTGGTGAATCATTGGCAGAAGAAATGGTTTTGGATATGATATTGCATCAAACAAATCCAACCATTGCAACTTATGCGGGGAAGGGACAAGTTACTTTTCGCATCACAGCGAAAGCAGAAACAGAGCAACAAGGATTGGAATTGATTGAACCGGTAAAACAAGAGTTGTTGAGACGGTTTGGGGAAAATGCTACGGTCATTGCATCTGATAAAGGTTTGGAAGCTGTTGTGGCAGAACTGTTACTAAAGAAAAATCTTACAATTGCAACGGCAGAATCTTGTACGGGCGGAATGCTTGCAGCGAAGTTGATTGATTATCCGGGAATATCTGATGTGTATCGAGAAGGATTTGTGACTTACACAGAAGAGAGCAAAGAGAGTAGATTAAGTGTCAGTGCAGAAACTTTAGAAAAAAATGGAGTAGTCAGCGAAGAGGTAGCAAAAGAAATGGCGAAAGGTGTTTCTGAAGTTGCAGGAACGGATATCGGTGTTGGGATTACAGGACTTGCCGGTCCAAATGGCGGAACGGAACAAACTCCTATCGGCACAGTCTATGTTGCTATCTATGATAGAGGAGAGTATTTTGTGAAGAAGATGAATCGATTTGCAAGTCGTAATGTGATTCGTGAAAGAGCAGTTACAATAGCATTGGATGAGCTTAGAAGGATCTTACTTCAAAAAGCGTAGGATATAAGAAAATTCGGATAACAAATATTTTATTGAGAAGAAAGAGGAGAATTATTTTGTATCAATATATTGTTTTTGATTTAGATATGACTATTTTAAACACATGGGAAGCGAATCTTTGTGCGGTGAAAGAAGCGCTGGAAAATTAGAGGGGAAAATTGTAGAGAAAAAAGATTTGGAACATATTTTTGGTTGTACAACCAATCAAACTATGGAAAACTTTGGTGTGAAAGATAAGAGAGCGTTTATCCAAGAGTGGTATGATGGAGTCGTAAGGTATCAACATACAATTTCTTTTTTTGAAGGGATGAAGGAGTTGTTATATGAACTCAAAGAATCAGGCTACGGTCTTGGAATTGTGACATCGAGAACAAATGCAGAAGCACAAGTGGATGTGGAACGTTTTCAAATGGATGGAATCTTTAATCAAATTATTGGTGCTGATGACGTTCTTATGCCAAAACCTCATCCTGATCCGTTAAACAAATTTATTGAAGAAAATAAGACACAGAAAGAAAAAGTGATTTATGTCGGTGATGCGATTTCAGATTTAAAATGTGCACTTCGAGCCGGAGTGGATTTTGCAGCAGCAGGCTGGGGAATCCAGAGCAACCATGATTTTTCTGAAAGCACATACTATTTTAATCATCCATCCGAACTCAGAAAATGTTTGTTAGGATTGTAAATATTTGAGATTCAGAATTAAAAAATAAAAATAATCAGTATATTTTGTTTAGACAATCAATGAAGGGGTATCATAGCCAGTAGTTAAATGAGTTATAAGAAATAGAGAGTAGTAAATAACAGAGGAGGATTTTATTATGATGAACTTAAAAAAAGAATTTGATTTATATTTATCTAACTTGGCGGTAATGACATTTAAATTACACAATTTACATTGGAATGTGACAGGACTTGCATTCAAATCTATCCATGAATTTACAGAAATGATGTACGATACTACATTCCTTCACTTTGATGCAGTGGCAGAACATCAAAAAATATTCGGAGTAATGCCTGATTGCAAATTGAGTGACTATTTAGAAAAAGCTACTATCAAAGAGGTGGATCCAAGAGAATTCAGTTCTTTGGAAGTGTTGCAAATCCTTCAAGAAGATGTTAAAACATTGATTGACAACGCAAAAGACATCAAATCAAAAGCAGATGGATTGGGTTGGACAGAAGCTGTTTCATTGATGGAAGAACAAATTGCTTACTATAGCAAACAGTTATGGTTCATTAACTCAAGCGTGAAATAAGAGAAGAAACAAGTAAGGAAATAGAAGTCGAAAGTATATTTTTAAATCCTATATAAATATGCGAAGAAAGGGTTGTTGAAAAACAACTCTTTTTTTATAGCTATAAAATTTTGTGATTATTGTGAAGGTATACGATTTTTATTTTCGTGACAGTTTTTGATGATAATACTGATTCGGTGAGGTTAATAATTTATTTCAATAATTCATAAAAATAGATTTTGAAAAAAGGTGTTTGTATGCTATCATAAAAGACAGTTATCGTATTTTTTGAAAATTCAGGACAGTACATACGGCAAGCAGATTCTTTGGAAGACAAAAGATTGTCCGTATTACAAGGTTCAATATTATTTTATAAGTTATTGGAGGTAGATTTGTGAAGAGCATAAAGACTCGCGTAGAAGAGCTTGAAATTCAAATTCACGATTTAAAATATAGAATGGATGCTTGTTATCAAAAGATTGATGAACAAAATCAGATAATAAATGGACTTCAGACCAAGTTACAGGGAAATACAACTATGGATGAAGCGGTAAAGATTGCGACAGAAATTGACTCTCTTGAAAATGATCCTAATTTGTTCAAAGAACAACTGCTTGAAAAACATAAGATAGAGATTTCTGATATTCAAAGTTCTGAAATGGAAATTCATGATGAAAAAACAGAAATCGAAAAATCAGGTTCTTCTATTTCAAAGGCAGAGACACTAAAGAAAAAATTGCCTATCACAACAGCTTCCGGTAAAAAAACACCGCGCTTTGAGTTCCCTAATGTTAAGGTTCCGAAAAGGATCAAGACAAATGACGGCAAGCCACGTGGGGAAGCTATGGTTGGGAAATACATTATCGGCGCATTATCAGCTCTTTTGCTCTTTGTAGCTACCGGGTCTTTTGTAGCTATGATCTGGAATAAAATGACTTCAGAAACAAAAGTCGGGCTTATATTTTTAGTTGGTATTTTGTTGAGTGGAGCCGGCTTGAAGTTTATTCTCAAAGATAAAAATCCGATTTATGCTATATTGCTTGGCACGGGTGCAGGAGTAATATACATAGATATCTTATCAGCTAATTTAGCGTTTCATTTAGTCGATAACAACATGACGCTGATTCTGTGCTTGATATGGGCTATACTTTTCATCTTTTTATCAAACAAAATACAGATGTTTTTTACTGTGATAATAGCATATATGGGTAGTATTATCACGCTTTTGATGGGACTGAGTCTGGCGCACACCGGTATGGATAGAACTTTGTTGTTTGCTTTCATGGTTTTGGTATGCGTAAGTATCGTAGGTAATTCTTTCAAAATGAATAAAAAATACTCGGTGATTACACTGAATATGTCTTTTGTTTCATTTAGTATATTATTTTTTGAATATTATCCTCAATTTCAAATGTTATCATCACTTTGTGTCGCGGTCTTTGGAGTAATACTGTTTGCTTTGTATAAGGTACTATCGAATGAAAAAGAACTTTTTTATACGACAATACTAATTTATACTCTTAGTTTTATTGTTCTGCTAATAAGCATAACGGAAAGCGGTAGTGATATTGCTAATTTGATATTGCTGACATTTATCAGTTTCATTTGTGTGGGAATGGGTGTTGTTTCTAATAAAATAGGTAAGAAGCATTTGGTTGTTTCTTTGAATTTATCGTTTGCTGCGTATGTATTTTCATTTCTGGATAATCTTTCAAGTTTCAACCGGTTGGCGTTAGTATGTATGGTTGCATTTTCAGCAATATGTTTTCTGTTATACAGGGCATTATCAGACAAAAAGAAATTAATTATCACTACGGTAGTAACTTGTGTATCTACACTTGTTGTTCTTATATTTAGTATCTTTGTAGTTGAAACGGACTTTGATAGAGTTCTACTATTTGCATTTATAACCTTAGTTTGTGTGAGCATGGTAGCTAACGCTTATAAAGTTAACAAAGAGTTTTTGACCACTGCATTGAATTTGTCCTTTTTGTCGTATATAGGATTATTTTCGTTAACTGTATCCGGATGCAAGTGGCTGGCTTTATTAGCTGTAATAGGACTTTTCACTATAGATAATATTTTATATAGGGAGGAAGAAAATTCTGAAAAAAGTCTTGAGAAAATCCCTATCAGTATGATAAACACAGGTGTTGCATTTATAACCTTATATCAATTGCTCATCTCAGAAATCGATGGGAAAGCAGTATTGATATATTTGACAATATTTATTGTAGCTTTCATGCAATATTTAGCTATCAATCTACTTTGGAAAAACATTAGAAAACCTTATGACATCTTTTTTAGCTTAGTTATCGGATCGGTACTGTTAGGGATTAACAAGACTTTGTTTAACGGTAACATCTCAGGGCTTATCGTACTTTGTGTCATTCTCTATATTGTGGGCAAGGTAATTCATAAGGAAGTGAATTATTTGCTAATAGTTGTTATTTTACTAATTGACAACATAGTTCCTATTTTGTTAAACATGTCGATTAACTTGTATATTCAGTCGAATGTTATGAATTATGTTTATGGTACGCTGAATATAGTTGCTTTTGTGTATCTTCTGTTTGATATATATAAGACAAAACATTACAAGAATCTTGCTGTATTTAAAATCATAGGACTTCCTCTATGTTTAACATCAATTTTGTTGATTAACTTTAATGCAACAACCGGAGCAACCGCAGAGTCAAGCGTATTATATAACTCTATCACTTATGCTGTCATTGTACTTTTCATGTTAGGTTTTGTGACAATAGGATATTTTAAGAATTGGGAAGATGAGAATTTCAAAATGACAGACCATGGAGGAGTTTTGGATGATTCTACCCTTTCTTCCATTTTTTATGTTGCTACCGCTATATTATATTTTGTAGGGATTAGAAATATTAATTTTGTGAATGGTACAGTGGCATTGTATGTTTACTGTACATTTACAATAGCAATAGCTGTCATTCAGTCAAAAGAGATATTAGAAAAAGACGTAATTCCTTATTTTACACATGTGTTATTAGGTTTAAAATATTTAGTATTAACTTTTTCTATATTAAACGGATTGCTGAATGTGGAGATAGTCTCATTCTTATATAATATTGCCGGTCTTGTAGTCGCTGTTATTTCTATAGCGTTAGGATTTAAGTGGGCGATGAAAGGGCTTAGAGATTATGGACTCTGCCTGACGATATTGGTGGTATTAAAATTTATTGCTGTGGACATGCGGGGTGAAAATTCTATAAAAAGAGTTTTATCCATGATAGTCGGTGCCATACTTTGCTTTGCAATCAGCTTTATTTACAATAAGTTGAGTGTGAAATTTAGGGATAAGAATAGTGAAAACGAATAGAAAAAAACATAAAGAAATTAAAAGACTCAATCTGAATAACTGAGCAGATTGAGTCTTTATTTTTTTACACTGTGTTTTTATGTTTGTCGTGACGATAAGATGAATCATGACATTTTAAAAAATAGTTATTTTTTGCACTGTTATTTATTTGAATCGCTCTCATAGTATTACACAAAATTGATGTCTATTATTTTATTCTCTCTTAAATTAGAGTAGCATTTTCTTTTGCTTCAAGAAAGACAGGATTAAGAGGCATTTCTTTTAAATTTGAACTTATGACAACTCTGTTAGTTAGTTTTTAATGTCACATCATATTGTTCCTGTAAAATCATAAATTTATCCTTATCCTTATTTGTTTTGCTATATATGAAATAGATTTTTTATAGAATTCATACTAACTTTGTTTTTTGTTTGGCATAAGAGATGTTACTACATTAGTGTAAATTTCTGCAGATGATTCATCCCAATTTTGGCATATTGTCCTTGCGAGTGCAACAGACGGAACGGTAATATTCAGGCAAAATATATTGGTGTCTTCGTTTGCCATGGATAGACAGACGGAGTAATTTTTGTCATCTGTTTTTTCATAGGTAGCTTTGATTTCTTTTTCTTTGATAAGAGAATCTTTTTTGTCATCCAAGTAAATTAAGACTTGTTCTCTTTTGGAGAATGACAACTGGTTTTCGAAAAAACAAAGGACTTCTTCTCCTTTTTCAGTAATGACGAAACGAGCAGGAGAACTCGATTGCATCTCTTGAATAAATCCATCCTCATTCAGTTCATATAAATATTGTTGTAAGGAGAAAAAATCAAGAAGTTCATTTTCCAAAAAAATATGAGTCAATATATTTTTTGATAATGAAACATTTGCGTTTTTCAATACAAATAGAATATATAATTTTTCTTCTGCTAATTTTTTTGCTGTCCTATCAAACATTTCAAAACCTCTTTTAAGTTGCTTTTTATAAGAATCAAATTAATGTACCTATGATGTATCCATCATACCATATTTTGACATACTCTTGTAGATAGTTTATCAAAGATTCAGAGCAAATTTCATTTTTTACAACAAAAATGTTACCAAAGATTGAGGAATCGTTGCATCAATAGATCAACCAGGGTGATGGCGATCCAACAACTTCCGCCAAGAAAGATGGCTTGTCCGCCGGTTTTAATCAGTTTGATGATGTCGGTATTCAATCCAATCGCTGACATTGCCATCACAATACAGAACTTGGAAAGGACTTTGAAGTAATGAAAGACATCAGTATCAATTCCATTTTTGGTTAAGAAAGTAGTTAAGATTGATGCTAATACAAAAAACAGAATAAATATTGGGAACACTTTTTTGATACTGACCTTTTCAGTAGAACAAGCACCTTTTTGTTTGTAAATTTGATAGAAAGATAACCCTAATGTAATCGGAATAATTGCGAGTGTTCTTGTTAATTTTACAATTGTTGCACCTTCCAAGGTGTTTGAGTTGTGGATACTGTCCCATGTTGTTGCGGTTGCGGTAACAGAAGAAGTATCGTTGACTGCGGTTCCTGCAAAGACTGAAAATCCGTTGTTAGACAGTCCTATCAAGTCGCCGAGTGTGGGAAATATCAGTGCTGCCAAAATGTTGAATAAGAAAATTACAGAAATAGCTTTTGCAATTTCTTCTTCATCCGCTTTGATGACAGGAGCTGTTGCAGCAATTGCTGAACCACCACAGATGGAAGACCCGACGCCTACTAAGGTAGCCGTATTGCTGTCAAGGTTGAATTTTTTTTGTAATAACCACGCGCAGAACAGAGAAGTTGTGATAGTGGATAAAATAATTGGCAAAGAAGTTGTTCCCACCATCAAGACTTGTGATAAGTTGAGACCGAATCCCAGCAAGACAACTGCGAACTGTAGAATATATTTTGATGTAAATTTAATTCCGGCTCCGGTTTTGGCTCTATCCTTGTAAAATGTATTTACAATCATTCCGATGAAGATAGCAAATACCGGAGCACCAACCAAAGGAAGAGTCTTCCCTAAGAACCATGCCGGCGTTGCAATGAGTAAACATAGTAAGATGCCATAAAAATTTTTTGAAAATGATTTCATAAACACTATCTCCTTTTTTATAAATTCATCCAGTACAGTATATCACGATGAATTTATAATGTATAATGATAATTAGTGATTCGTACTATAATTTTTTAAAAAATCATATACAGAGAAAAAGTGGTATTGTTTACTAAAATAGCAAGAAATCAAATTGAGATAAAAAGTAGTAGCATTTTAGAATGATAGTTTATCCTTTACAATGACAAAACAATACTTTAATCAATAGGAAAAATGAAATTTAAATTGATTTTAATGTAATTTTGTTGTATTCTATTGATGAAAAAATAAAAAAATGCAAAAAAACATGGGAGAAGCTAACTTCTGGTAGCTGTCTTCTTTGTATTAGAAAGGGGAAATATAGTGAAAATATTAGTCATCAACTGCGGAAGTTCTTCTTTGAAATATCAATTGATTGATATGGAAAATGAGCATGTGTTAGCGAAAGGTCTTGTGGAAAGAATCGGAATTGAAGGCTCTATCTTGAAACACGAATCAGCAAATAAAGAAAAAGAAATTATCAAAGTACCGATGGAAGACCATAAGGTAGCTTTAAAATTAGTATTAGAAGCACTTGTAAATGAAGAATACGGTGCAATTGCATCTATGGAAGAAATTGGAGCTGTGGGACATCGTGTAGTACATGGTGGAGAAAAGTTTGCGGAATCTTGCGTTTTGACGGAAGAAGTAATCAAGGCATTGGAAGATTGCATCGAATTGGCACCACTACACAATCCTCCAAACTTGATTGGAATCTCTGCTTGTAGAGAAATCCTTCCTGAAGTACCAATGGTTGCTGTATTTGATACTGCATTCCATCAAACAATGCCAAAAGAAGCGTTCCTATATGGAATCCCTTATGAATATTACGAAAAATACGGAATTAGAAAATATGGATTCCATGGAACATCTCACAGATTTGTGTCTATTCAGGCAGCTGCTTTGTTAGGTGAAAAACCGGAAGAACTTAATTTGATTACCTGTCACTTAGGAAACGGTGCATCTATAGCAGCGGTTAAGGGAGGAAAATCTGTAGAAACATCCATGGGCTTCACTCCTTTAGCAGGCTTAATTATGGGAACGCGATGTGGAGATATCGATCCGGCTATTGTTCCTTTCTTAATGCAAAAAGAAAATTTGAGCATTGAAGAAGTAAATAACTTAATGAATAAACAATCCGGGGTATTAGGACTTTCCGGTGTAAGTTCTGACTTTAGAGATATTGAAGAAGAAGCAGCAAAAGGTAATGAGAGAGCACAAGTGACACTTGAGACTTTCCGACTAAGAGTGAGAGAAACAATTGGAGCGTATGCTGCAGTACTTGGACGAGTAGATGGAATTATCTTTACAGCAGGCTTGGGAGAAAACTCAGCAAAAGATAGAGCGGCAATCTGTGAAGGATTTAAAGCATGGGGAATTGCTTTGGATGAAGAAGCAAATAAACAAAGAGGAAAAGAAATGTTTATTTCTACGAAAGACTCTAAAATTCCGGTAATGGTAATTCCAACAAACGAAGAACTGATGATTGCAAGAGATACTTTAGCATTAGTAAAATAGTTTTTGATATCTGTATTAAAGATTCCGGAAATATACTTTGCAGATATACAAAAATATTGACAAAACACGAAACGCTTTGTATAATGAGAAATGTTGAATTATCAGGAGGGCGTCATGGCAGTTATAGATATTACTGATGTAAAAAAAAGAAAAAAGAAAAGTATTTCTGTAAATGATGTCATCCCCTTAGAAGAATGTAATGCCAATTATGACAATGTTCTTTTTTTAGAAACGCCCGTTGTGGAAGGTCGTGTTCGCTATCATGAAGACAATCTAGTTTTCGACGGCAGTGTGAAGACCTTATTGTCCGTACCTTGTTCCAAGTGTTTGAAGGAAATTGAAATTTCGGTCGACAAGCCATTTTTGGTCGTTTTGGTAACAGAGGAAGAAGAATACTTTATGGATTTCGATAGCTATTGTTATGAAAAAGATCAGTTGAATCTATGGGATTTGGTATGGGTACAAATTTGGGATGAAATACCATTCAAACTATTGTGCAAAGACGATTGTTTGGGTGTTTGTCCTACCTGTGGACATAATTTAAATGATGGACCTTGTGATTGTCCTGAAGTTGAAAAACCGATAGATGAAAGAATGGCAAAGTTGAGAGAATTATTGAACTAAAGGAGGTAGAAAGAAATGGCAGTACCAAAGAGAAAAACCGCAAAAAGTGCAACGAGATCAAGAAGATCTGCAAATATGAAAATGACAGCAAAAACATTGGTAAAATGTTCAAACTGTGGAGAATTCGCTTTACCACATCATGTATGTGCAGAATGTGGACATTACAAAGGTAGAGAAGTTATTGCAAAATAGATATCTATTTTTGAAAAGAAAAAAGGACATACCTGATGAGTGTGTCCTTTTTTTCTTTTCATTGAATTCATTCGCGCGATATCAGTGTCAATTTAAATAAAAATACAATAGTTTTAGATTTTTGAAATCAATTTTTATATTGATTGGAACTATTTTAAATTTGTATTTTCCCTCGTCTTCTTCAATTTTATAAATACCGTTTTTA
>ERZ773008.1785-NODE-1785-length-14722-cov-3.567123_pt1 | contig 14722 bp, 15 predicted proteins | sample MGYA00580664_ERZ773008 | MGnify/ENA primary metagenome ERZ773008 (study PRJEB29015, sample SAMEA2738016) | human oral metagenome | biome: human oral; feature: human-associated habitat; material: dental | place: China | collected 2048 ... | reverse complement strand
GAGAATGCTATACCGCTTACAAACGTATTTGCAGGCGGAGTGGCAAGGAAAGGGAGCAACATGAGCATCGTAATGCCCAGCTTGATGCGTTTCCCAGACCGGTAGTTTTCTTCTATCTCGTTGCTGGTGAATGCGGCCTCGTCGGGGAGTCCTGCGGCATGCGGTATAGTGACCGGGGTATTGGCGTTGGTAATGGCTGGAAGATCTGAAAAGATTGGTATCAAATCAGACATCATGGTTGCTTCTGCAACATTGGTGAGGCGATTGTCGTATTCGGTGATGTCTAGCCTGCCGGCAGCAAAATGTTTACCCAGGTCATCCATTGCCTTTTGGCGTTCGGCGTCGCCGATACGATAGTCCTGGTTACGGGGATTGATTGGGGGCACAGACGATGTCATAGCACTAATAATAGTGAAGCGATTAGCGGAAGAGTCATCCGCATCAGCTGTTTATATTGTTCAACTGTTGTTGCCGCCGTGAGTGGAAACGAATTTCTCGTACCTGTTCCGCAGCATGTAAGAATTCACGTTGTTGAGGGTTTAGCTGTCTGATGAAATCCCGGCGTGCGATTATGCATTTCACCTGGGTACCTATTGTCCATACCAATGATAATGCGAGCAATATTATGATTGGTGTGAAATTGCCTGCGGCAATTGCAAACGGTATGAACGGAAGACACAACATTAACAACAAAATAATCCCCACCATGAACAATGCATAGCGCGTTTTCTGTGCTTTTTGGCATGCTTTGAATAGTTGGCCACCATCGTAGGCGGGGCCAGGCGCGGGCAGGTCGGCGAAGACCGCCACCAGGTGGGACCACATCGTAGCTACCATGATGGCGGACAACCGGTTGTTATAGTCCATGGGGTGTAGCCCACCAGCCGCATAGTGCCAATCTAACGCAGTTTTTGCATACCATCGTTCAGTATTATCAATGCCATAATCCCAGTCGGCCAGGTTATAAGGCAGACATTGGGGATAAGGCTGGGTTGCCTGCGGGTTCATATCTTCTAATGCTAGTGGTGGCTTTTTAGTTGCCTGACCACACAATTACTAGCGGCTGTGACGGTTCCGGAGCCGTTGGACGTATTGGTTGGTGACGTCCAGGGCGGCGTCGGTGATCTCTGCTTGTCGTTGCTGCCGGAGGAGTCGTTGCTGCGCCATTTGTTGCGCGTTCGCCAGCTCCATGGCCTGCACCTGCATGGCTTGGGCCTGCGCGATTTGCCGCTGCCGCTGCCGTGCCAGGGTGCGGGGGCTTGGTTGATGCCATGACTTCGGCCCCAACTTCAGGATGTACAACATGATGAATGTGGCAAGAAAAGCTATACCTGTTATACCGCTTATAAGCGTGTTTGTAGGCGGAGCGGCAAGGCAAGGGAGCAACATGAGCAGCATAATCCCCAGCTTGATGCGTTTCCCAGACCGGTAACTTTCCTCTATTTCGCTGCTGGTGAATGTGACCTCGTCGGGGAGTCCTGCGGCATGCGGTATAGTGGCCGGGGTATTGGCATCGGTAATGGCTGGGAGATCCGAGAAAATTGGTATCAAATCGGACCGCATGGTTGCTTCTGCAACGTTGGTGAGGCGGTTATCGTATTCGGTGATATCCAACCGGCCAGCAGTAAAGTGCTTGCCTAAGTCATCCATTGCCTTTTGGCGTTCGGCGTCACCGATACGATAGTCCTGGTTACTAGGGTTATTTTGGGGACTAAGCGGATTCAATGGCTGGTTCATGGTACTAGCGATAGTGGTGTTTTATGATAGCGAAGCCGCATTTAGTTGCCTTAAAGGGTTGATCTACGATTGCGGCAGTCACATTCACTCGATTACAGGCCCTGCCTCTGCATTACCTGGGTTGCCTGTGCCATAGCCATGCCACGTCGTTGCTCCCGCATGATCTTCCGTGGATTCGGATAATTCCACGATGCTGGTCCGAGCTTCATGAGGAACAAAGCGATGGCGACAATGAAGGCCACGCCCAGCATGAAGTTGCCAAGAAATTCGGACATACCAAGCATCATGAAGCTGGCCACGAAGGTTGCGAGCACAATACCAATCTTCATATTCCGACCCTTGCGATACAGCTGCATTGCTTCCACGGACGGCATGGCCGGCGTCTCCATGAGATCAATGGGTTCTGACACGGTGGCCGGAACATTGGCTGGGGTGGAAGGCGCCGACGGTAGGTCGTCGAAAAGCTGGGTGAGTTCGGACTTCATGGTTGCTTCTGCGATGGAAGTGAGGCGGGTGTCATACTCGTTCATGTCGAGGCGCCCGGAGGCAAAGTGCTTGCCCAACTCGTCCATTGCGTGCTGACGTTCGGTATCGCTGATTCGGTAATCGGAATTGAATGTTTGGCTCATGCTTTTAAGCGTAACGATGCGTACGCCGATTGTCTGTTGGGGTTTGCCCTGAAATTTCCCCTAATAAACACATCGGCGTTTCCGCAGCTCAACGCGCGTGAATACCCGGATACCCCTAGAACAGGTCAGGGTTATTCCTGATCTTTATCAGTATCTTGACTGATGTCTTTACCAGTCGGTATCGTTGGTGGTTTCGCCATCGGCGGCTTCGCTACCGGCGGCTTTGCGACGGGCGGTTGCGCCACCGGGGGTTTTGCCGCGGGAGGCTTTGCGACGGGCGATGCCGCAGGCCTCGACCCAGGGGGCATCGCCCCTGGTGGGGTGGCTGTTGGTGGTTTCGCCACCGGGGGAGCAGCAGCAGGGGGCTTGGCCGTTGGCGGCGTAGGAGCGGGTGGCTTGGCGGCTGGGGGACGTGCCGTTCCCGGGATCGTGGCCCCCGGGGCCACCGTCTTCGGCACCGAACCCCCAGGTGCGGCCGGTGCGGTAGGAGCTGTGGCTGCTGGGGGTCGAGCCACAGGAGGTTGCGCCGTTGGGGGTGCCGCCTTCGGAGGTGTTGCTTTCGGCGTTGCCGCGGGTGGCACCACGGATCCGAGCGCTGCTGCGCTGGGCACGGCCGCACCGGGGGGAGTGGGTGTTGCCGGCCGGCCCCCAGGTGGTGTGGCCCCCGGAGGCGTCGCCGCTGGTGGGATCGCTGCACCAGGTGCTGCTGGTTTCGCTACCCCAGGAACTGCTGCACCCGGAATCGCCGCGCCGGGGGTGGCAGGCCGGGCTGTTGGTGGCTTTGCCCCCGGAGGTGTTGCTGCTGGTGGCATCGCCCCGCCAGGTATTGCCGCGCCAGGCGCTGGTGGTACCGTCGATCCGGGAATCGCCGCCCCCGGTGCCGCAGCCCCTGGGACTGCTGGCTTCGCTGCCCCAGGTGGGGCAACAACAGGAGAAATGCCAGGCTGTCGAGTCCTCCCCACAGCGGTCGTAGGTGACGCAGGTTTCGCCGGAGATGCCTGCGGTTTTGCGCTCTTTCCTGCCGGCTTCGGCTCCGGTTTTTCCTCCCGTTTCTCCCGGATAGGTGGTTGCAGGAACTGCTTGGGGCGCGGGTCCGGGAGGTGGCCGTCGACAAGCACGGAATCCCGCAGCATTTGCGCAACATCCCGCACCGCCGGGGCCGGGGTAGCATCCGCGACCGCCTTCACCCCGGACACCATCATCGTATTGCAAAACGGGCAGCCCACAGCAATCTCCGCCGCACCCGTAGCAACCGCCTCGGCGGCCCGATTCTCATTAATGCGCGTGCCCAAATTCTCCTCCATGAACATGCGCGCACCACCCGCACCGCAACAAAAACCCTCGTTACGATTCCGCGGCATCTCCACCAAATCAGCCCCCGTGGCCCCCAACAATTCGCGGGGCGGATCGAACACCTTATTGTGCCGACCCAGGAAACATGGATCATGGTACGTGATCGGCTTCCGGTCCTTCGGACCCCGGGGAATAGGTGTGAGCAACTTATCCCGAACCAACCGGTTGAGTAGCTGCGTATGGTGGAAAACGTCGAAATAACCGTCAAAATCCGGGTACTCGTTTCGGAACGTATTAAAACAGTGCGGACACGTCGTAATAATCTTACGCTGACCTTTGGGAACCCCAGAAAACACCCCGTTAAGAGTATCAATATTTTCCAGGGCCAATTGCTGGAACAAAAACTCGTTACCTGCACGCCGCGCCGGGTCGCCGGTGCAGCGTTCCGCCTTGCTCAAAACCGCGAACTTCACACCTGCTGTGTGGAGCAGCTCGACGACGGCGCGGGTGGTGCGCTTGCCATCATCGTCAAACGCTCCCGCACACCCCACCCAGAACAAGTATTCGATATCATCGAAGCTTTTCGCATCCTCGCCGAACACCGGCACCTCAATGCCGTCGCGGCGGGCCTCGGTAATCCACGAGGCGCGCTCTGCATTATTACGCCCCCACGGGTTGCCCTTGACCTCAAGGTTTTTAAACATCCCCACCAGCTCGGAGGGGAAATCCGACTCGGCCAGCACTTGGAAGCGGCGCATGTTCACCACGTGGTCGATGTGCTCAATGTCGACCGGGCATTGCTCCACGCAGGCGCCACAGTTGGTGCACGACCACAGCACATCCGGGTGGATAACATTGGACTCGCCCACGAGTTTGAGCAGGTCAACATCGGAATATGTGGTGTCGGTGGCAAACGTGTCCGGGTCCTGAAGGTAGGAAGCATTGGCGACGGCCGCATCCCGGATGTCGGTGACAAACAGCTTTGGCGACAGGGGCTTCCCGGTATTCCAGGAGGGGCATTGTGTCTGGCAGCGACCGCATTCCGTGCAGGTTGCCGCATCAAGGAGCATCTTCCAACTGGCGTCTTGGAGATGCCCAATACCAAGGGAAGAATCCTCCTCAATGGTGTCGATCGTGAGTTCGGTTGTGCCGTCGTAAAGCGGCAGGACCTTACCCAGTGCGGGGGCGCCGTCGGGGTTGCGTTGGAAGAAAATATTGAAGAACGCCAGGAAGCGATGCCAGGCGACACCCCACGTGAGATTGCGGGCCACCACCACTAACCACACCATGCCCACAAGCAGTTTGAACAGGGCAAAGACGCTCACCATTATGGGGCTGGCGGGGAGGAACCGGGCCAAGTATTGGGTGAGGAAGTCCGCCCACGGCGAGGCATGACCATAGGTGGCTATCTTCCCGGCCTTCACCAGGAGCATGCCGGCTCCCTCTAGGAAGATCACACCCTCCACAAAGAAAGCCGAAAGCGCGTTCGACCCGTAGAAGCGGGATAACCGCTCCCGCATGCCCGTCGACAAGCGAATGGCAAAGAGGAACCCAATGCCCAGGACGGTGCCGATCGCCAGGACCTCCTCGGCGAAATGATACAGCGACCACTGGGACAGCAGCGGCCACCCGCCAGCCGGGTTGAACGTTTGGATATAGGCTTCAAACCACACCAGCGACCCAATGAGGAAGCCCACCATCACAAACCAGTGGGCCACGGCAATGGCGGGACGCCGTATCAGCTCGGTGTGGAAAAACACCTCCTTGAGCACCTGCACCCCGCGGCGCACCGGCCTGTTTGTGCGGCCGGGTGCGGGTTGACCAGCGGCAATAAACAGATACAGGCGGCGGGCGGCGCGAATGAATAAAACCCACGCGGGCGCTGACAGCACAATGCCGAGCACCCCCATGATGAGCGTTGGTGTGACAGCCGGCATGGGGCAAAACCTCTATGAGTCGTAGCGGAGGGACGCGTAAAGTATATGCGTCTGCCCACACAACTGACCAAGAGGTTCCGCCAGTCTTTTCCGCTACGACGTTGTGAGCTGCACATCGCAGGCAACCCTTCGCTTGAATTGAATATATCTGGCACACTGGGGGACATGAAATTGCTTTCCTAGGAACCGGCCGCATTCGCCAAGCATCTGATCGCCAACAATGATTATGAGGTGCGGGTCTGGAACCGTACGCTGGACAAAACCACTTTGCTTGTCGACGCCGGCGCCACCGCATACCCCACCGCCGCCGAGGCCGTTACCGGCGCTGACGTGGTGATTACGGCCCTGTTCGGGCCGAAAACCGTGCGCAGCGTGGTCATCGAACCCGACCTTATTCCCGCAGGTATCCCCTGGATCGACATCACCACTGTGTCTCCTCAAGACGCCGAAGAATTCGCCGCCAACGTTCCCACCTACATTGCCTGCCCGGTGGTTGGCACCCTGGGGCCGGCCCGCGCCGGAAAACTTGGTGTGTACGTGGGCAGCCCCGATCCGCAGCTACGGGAGCTGGCTGCCGGCATTGTATCCCCCTGGGCGGACCCAAGCCGGTTGAAATTGGTGGACTCCCAACCCAAGGCGGCCATCGGGAAACTTCTCGCTAACCTGGCCCTAGCGATCAGCGCCGAGGGTATGAAAGAGGCTCTCCTGTTTGGGGATGCCACCGGCCTCACCGCGGCCGAAACCCTGGATCTGCTCGACTCCACTGGCTTGTCGTTTATGGCCAACCTGAAACGTGATTTTGTGCTTGGTGACCGAAGCACCAACCCGGGTGATTTCACCGTCGACGCCCTGTGTAAGGACAGCAAGCTGATGCTGGACACCGCAGGCCAGGTGCTGTCCGGCATTCAGGCGGCGGTGGAATCCTTTACCATCCAACAGGATCATGGCCGGGGTGACCATGATTTTTCCGCCATTCTGGTGCACCGCTCCGAATAGGTGTGGTGCCGTTATCGGCCGTTGGTTGGGCGTCGACAAGCGTGCGGCTAGCGCAGCGCGGACACCCACCCCTTGCGGCCGTTATGCAGGATCGAACCGCGATAAATCCGGGCGCTCAGCCACAGGGCTGCGCCGGTTGTCGCCGCTAACAACACGTACGACGCCACCAGTTGCACGAGGGACATGTTATTGGCCGCATAGGAGATGGGTGTCAGGGTCGTAGAGAACGGGGGAATCCACGCCAAGACCTGCACAATTGGGCTCGATACGTTGAGGGAGCCGAAAACGGCCGCATACATTGTTGCCATCATGAGAATCAGGATTGGCGACTGGGTGGACTGCAAATCCTCGGTGCGCGACACCATCGACCCGGCCGCCGCGTATAGGCTGCCGAAAAACAGCATCCCCAGGATGTAACCCACTATGAGCAGCGGAATCATGCCATAGCTGATGGTCGTACCCTTGAGCAGACCGGTGGACTGCACCGCAATCGCACCGACCGTGATAATGATTGCCGTGCTGAGCGCTCCCATAATCAAACTGCCCAGGAGCTTCCCCGCCAGAAAATTCAGCGGCCGCACACTGGACAGGATGATTTCGATCACCCGGGACGATTTTTCCTCCGTTACCCGGCTGCCCACTATGGCTGCGAACGTCATAATGAATGTCATCATGATGAACACCCCAAGGTAGGTTGTGAACACGTTTGCCGCATCGATGTCCCTGCCCACGTTCACCGTGGTGATGGCGGATGGCGGCGTGGCCTGACTGTACTGTTGTTCGGTGATATGAAGCTGCGCCAATGCTTGTTCCTGGGCCATGCGCTGCACTGCTGCGGTGACGGTGGTGACGAGGCTTTCGGAAGGTGCACCATCCGCCAATAAGTCGAACCCCTGATCGGTAGCAACCAGTGCTGCATCCTTGCCTTCTCGTACTTGTTGCTCGGCGGCATTCCGGTCTGGGGCGGTGGTCACGGTCAGATTATTTCCAGCCGTAAACGGTGCGGAGTCAACGCCCACCACCACAAGCTCTGGTAGCTGATCCTGATTCTTCTGGTACCACGATGTGCCGAATATGGCTGCTATCACCACCACAAGCATGGTCACTACCGTAATCATGATACCCTTGCTGCGTAGCAGCGCCCGGATCTCTTGACCCGCCACAATCTGAATGGTTTTCATGACACAAACTCCTTAAATAGGTCCACCAAATCGGGCACCCGCCGGGTAAACGAGTGCACCGGCCCCACCGCTAACGCCGCGGCGAGAATATCTTGATCGCTCACATGTTCGGGTTTTTCGATGATTGTCTGGCCCGGCTCCTCGGCGACGATTCGGCACCCTACCGGGCACCATTCCTGCGCCGGCACGGGGGAGCCCACCTCGTATCGGGCCGGCCCCTGGGTGCGGAGCTCCATGACGGTGCCCTGTGCCCGCATTTCCCCGCCGCTGATGATCCCGACCCGGTCACACAATCGTTGCACTAAATCTAATTGATGGGACGAAAATATCACCGGTGTGCCCTGTTGAGCTCGGGAAATAAGCATGTCGCTCATCACCTGGACGGCGATGGGATCCAGGCCGGAAAACGGCTCGTCAAGCACCAAGACATCGGGATTGTGCACCAGCGACGCCGCCAGCTGCACCCGCTGTTGGTTCCCGAGACTCAGGTCCGTGAGTTGGCTGGTGGTTCGTTCCGCCAGGCCCAGCTGTTCCAAGAGCCCCTGGGCGTTCGTGGTGGCTTCTTGAATGCCAAGCCCGTGCAGCCGGGCCAGAAACACCAGCTGGTCCAGGATTTTCTCCTTCGCATACAGGCCCCGCTCCTCTGGCATGTAGCCGATGTCGCGCCGATTATCGGCGGTGATGGGATTGCCATCCCACAGCACCTCACCGGCGTCAGCGGCGAGCACCCCCAGGATGATGCGCATCGTTGTGGACTTGCCCGCGCCATTGGATCCGACGAACCCGTAAATTTCGCCGGGTTTTACGGTAAGCGACACGTCAGTGAGCGCGGCAACGTCACCAAAATTCTTGCGTAAATTGCGTACTTCTAGAGTGGTCACTGATATCCTCCGTTTCCACTATCTGATTCACTTTCGGCACCTTCGGTGAAGGTGATGGCGTATGCGACCGTTGGTAATGTCATGGTAATGATGATGATGAGTGTGAGCAGGAGCGCGATAGTAAACGCCACCTGGACGGTTATTTCCGGTATGAATAAGGGGATGAACGCTAGCGCGTACACTATGGGAAGCATGAGATAGCCAATTAATTTCAGTGATATTGACCGCCATGTGGTGATGACGGCGTACTCGTACTCGTCCAAAAAATCGTCGGGTGCCGAGTCCTTGAGCCTGATGCTGAAGCGCAATACCTGCAGCGCCATCATTGCGACTGGGGTGCAGAGCATCCACACAAACAGCCAGTTCTGCCACCATAGTTGCGCTACGCAACAGGCCAGCATGACTGCTATCGTCAGGTAGTATATGACGATCAATGCTTTACGACGTCGTAACGTGCGCCACTTGAGAAACTTGGTTGCCGACAGGTCGTAGTATTTCTGCCACCGTTCCGCTCGTCGTAATTGGTAGCGATGAGCCCAAACGACCATGTGCTGCGTAAATTCACCCATGCATAATCATCCCCGGTTATAGATGTGGGTGGACATGGGCTCAAACTGTTTTCGGCTGAACACCGCCTCGACTGGAAGTTCGAATACCTCGCAGATGCGCATGGCTAAATCCAGGCTGGGGGAGTGGTCGCCGCGTTCCAGGGCACCAATGGTTTGCGGATTCACATCAACCCGAGCGGCCAATTGTGCACGAGTCATATCCCGCTCCGCGCGTAAAAGCCGCACACGATTAAAAATTGGAATAGTTGGGCGCTTCTTTGGGTTCATATGACCAATTGTTGTATAAACCCAACATTAAGTCAAGGGTTACCTATTACTGGTGGTAGTTCAGGGCTAGCGAAGTTTTTGGGCAAAGCCCCCGGCGGCCATGTGCATGAGCCTCAGGTTGGCAAGAAGGAGCACGCCAATGACCACGGTCCACACAGCCAACCACAATGGTTGAATCGGTTGCGTCATGATTGCGGCAACAATGATCGCCACCGATGGCATAAGCAGCAGCACTGCTGTCCGGCTGCCTGGTGCCCAACCGGGAAAGCGCAGTGCCTCAAGCGCATGTGGAATGAGATGCAGGGTAAAGGCAATAAATGGGGCTAACACAATCTCGATGGATCCGACAGCAATGCCGACCAACATGATGATGACGGAGAGTACGAACTCTTCACTGATCATCAGGGCAATGCTCTCTGTCGAGGGGTAATTCTTGTCACCACCTGTGACAAACATTTCGGCGGCGAATTTTTCGTCTTCACGATGCCGTTTGATATACGGCCGGACACAAATAATTTCCTCAAATTCATGCACCATAAACAGCGATATACCAATGAATGCGAGTGTGCCGAGTGCAAACATATTCCTATATATAGCAGAGTGGGGCGAAGACGCAACCATGGTTTTTGCCACATTTTGCCATATTTTGGGTGCGCCTGCCGGCCTGGTAGAGCCTGGCCTGGTGCTGGGGATCGGGGCAGAATCGAGCGCTTCGAACTCCAGCTCAGTGAATATGAAGCTGGGGCGGTGGCTTGGCCTTTTCCGTTAGCTTGGGTTCTGGGTGAGAGTGCCCTAAATTCCTGCCTCTGGGGTGGAACCCAAGCTAAAGCAATTCTGGTGTTGTACCTGCTGGAGGTTGCCGGTGTCCTGCTGCATATGTTCTAAGCATGGTTTTCATTTGGTGGCTCTTGTTGACCCAGGAAGAATTTTGGCTAGAAATTGGAAACCATGCTTAGAGGTTATGCTGCGCTCTGGTAGGGCGGTGGGTATTGGATGTGCTGAGCTTGGGTTCTGGGGTTTCTCCAAATCTCTGGTGAGCCGAATTGGTTGGAACCCCAGTTCAGGAAACATGAAGCCGGGGAGGTGGCTTGGCCTTTTCGTTAGCTTGGGTTCTGGTTGAAAGTGCCCCAAATCCTTGCTTCTGGGGTGGAACCCAAGCTAAAGCAATTCTGGTGTTGTATCTGCCGGAGGTCGTCGGTGTCCTGCTGCACATCTTCTAAGCATGGTTTTCAAAATCTGCCGCTCCAAACCCCCAAGAACCGGTATGCCCGCCAGGGAAAGACCATGCTTAGAACATATGCAGTTGAGGCGGAGTAACGGGTATTAAAAGTGCTGAGCTTGGGTTCTGTTCCCTGGCATAATCTTATGGGGTATCTGAATCGAGAAAGTATAGCTCAGTAACTGTGCAGCCGTTTTATTAGGCTTGGGTTCCGAGTGATGACACCTCACCCTGCTTTTTACATGGAATGGAACCCCAGCTTATAAGATGTGCTGAGCTTGGGTTCCGGCTAATACATTCCCAAATCCCTGCCTCTGGAGCGGAACCCAAGCTAAAGCAGCTTCAAGGTCATGCCCAAAGGTTACCGGTGTCCTACTGCATATGTTCTAAGCATGGTTTTCAAAATCTGCCGCCCCAAACTCCCAAGAGCTGGTATGCCCATCAGGGAAAGACCATGCTTAGAACATATGCAGCAGTTAGGCGTGCGGGTGGGTCAGCCCCTAGCATCTGTTCTAAGCATGGTTTTCATCCACCAGCCCCCGTTGCCCCAGGAAGAATAAGTGCCAACAACTAGAAACCATGCTTAGAACTTGTGCTGCCCCCTGGTCCTTCGCCAGGCATCAGAAGTGCTGAGCTTGAGTTTGCCACCAGCACCGCCCTATACATTCCCTAATGAACCAGAACCCAAGCTCAGCAAACATGCTGTTAGCGAAAGAACACCCATGTTCTTGCCGAGGGCGTTCTAAGTCCAGTGTTAGCCAGGCAAGTTCAGCTTAGGAGTCGGCAGTTGCGGATTTACTGGTGGATTTGCTGGTGCTTGAGCTGGTTTGACCCGATTCGTTGTCACCCGGCTTCCCCTCAGGTGTGCCAGGTGCGCCAGCCGGGGCACCAGACCCGCCGGGAGCATCAGATGGCCTACCGTTCCCAGCGCCAGGCCCGCCTGAACCGGATCCACCAGGTCCGCCACCAGTCGGGCCGCTGCTCTTCTGTTGTGTCACGCTGCCTGCGTAATCATTGGTGGGATCCCGGTAGATCGTGTGGATGTGGCCCCACCCGGAGGTCTGCACCCCGGACACGGTGGCCCCGGCGTCGTTATCCTGGCTGGCCAGCTCGATATACACCTTGGGTCCAGAAATCTGGAAGTAAATCCCCTTCCCTTGAGACGTGTCATACACGGTTGCACCCGACCAATTCACATAGGTATCGTCCAGGGTCGCCGAGATCTGATCCATGGTTGCCTGCGTCGTTTCCGAGTCCGCCAGGTTTGTCCAGTTCGCAATCACCTTGAGCAGCAATTGTTTTTGCTCGTCGGTCAGTTCGGAGCCCTTGATCCCGGTGCCGGTGGGATAGTCACAGGTGTCGCTGGGTGCGCAGGTGAGGTTTTTCACCTCTTCACCCTGGTAGAGCTTTTGTTTTTGCTCGTCGGTGAGGGAGTTATAGAAGTCGAAAGCGGTTTGGTACATGTCGCCGAGGGCGGATTGGGTTTGCCCATTGCTGTCGGTGTAGGTGGTGGGCTGGGTGCCAAGGTGTGTGGGTGCGAATGTGATGGCGCCGTTGCTGAATGTGGCGTTGATACCCACGTGGTGGCCGCCGAATTGGATGGACCAGTCATTGGTGGTGCTGGGGCTGCCGAAGAATGCAATATTGTATTGGGTGTTGCCCAAATCGCTGGCGTTGGTGTTGTCTTTCAGGTACTGGTCGCCGGCCATGATGCCGGTGACCTTGGCGTATGCCTCGTCATTCAGCAGCGCCTTGAGTACTTTCAGCGCCGCCGCTCGTTGAGTTTCGCCCAGGTCGCCGAGTTTTATCCCGGAGCGTTCGACGAAGGTGACGGGAAAGTTGGACCAGGAGGTGGATTTGGTTTCGTCGTCGTAGTCGTAAAGGACTTGTTCTTTCTGCTCGTCGCTGAGGGTGCTCAGGAATTCCTCGGCCGCCTTGGCTGTGTCCGAGATGGTTTGGCTCGTGGTACCCTTGCTTGTCGACGTGGTGTCGGCCACCTGCCGGACGATAGAGGTCCCGCCCTGCGCGGTCGCGGTGTCGGTGGTACCGGTGGTGCAGCTGGCGATGGTGAGCCCGCCAGCCACGATGAGGGAGGCGAGCGGGAAGGACTTTTTCCAGAATTTGTTACTCATGGGGATAACTATGCATTACCATCCTGTAGGTATCCCCTATGAATCACTGGAAGGATTATGCGACTTCGCTTTAAACGCAGACAGGTACGCCTCGGGCAATTTTCAGGGTGTGCCGCCAGTCTGCCAGGCTACGTCCAGTTGGCAGGTCGAGGGCTTCGAGCCATTCGGTGTAGGGGACGCTCTGTTCGTCGAGGTAGTCAGTCACATCGCGGTAGTCGGTGCGGTGCGACGGCCCGAAGACTGCGGTGGATACGGCGAATTGCGCGGCGAAGTCATGGGTGAAATCGGCCACGATAACGGCGTCGTAAAGCGGCCGAAGCTTGTCGACGCTCACCGCAACGTTGCCGAGTACCCGCACCGTTGACTTGGTGCGGCGGGGGCTGCGGTAGTGGAGGTCCAGGCCCAGGGGTGTGGGTGCGGCGTCGATCAGGTCGACGTGCAGTGGGACGGAACAACGCATGAGCAGATCAGAGGTGTAGAGACCGGCAGCGCCGGCGCCGATGACTGCGATACGTAGGTGAGGCATCAGAACCCCTTTCAAAGCTCTAGACTGATTTGTCTAGAATTTAGCACGGATCGGTCTATTTCTCGTCTGTATGGCCTAAACTGCCAGCTCATCACGTGAATAAAATTATAGACACCTTGGTCTACAATGAAACGATGATCCTTTACGTATCCGCCACCCAGGGCGAGGCAGCCCAGGTTCCCAGCGACTATCCACTCATTGTCACCGGCATTGGTATCATTCGCGCCACCTTGACCCTCACGGAGTATTTGGCCCGCGCCGACGAGCTGCCCGAGCGCATTATTAACTTCGGCACCGCCGGTTCCCTGGATGGTAATACCGGGATTTTTGAAATCGACCACGTGTTTCAACACGATTTCGACCACAAGGTGATCGAACAAATAATCGGAAAGCCCTTCCCCAATGGCATTGACCTGCCCACCGTGAGTACGCTTCCGACCGCGCATCTTGCCACCGGCGATAGCTTTGTCAACGATCCCGACACCCGCGTCCGGCTGGCGCAGCAAGCCCAGCTATGCGACATGGAGGGCTACGCCATTGCGTTCGTTGCCCAGCATTTCGGGATTCCCTGCACCCTCATTAAACAGGTGAGCGACAACGCCGATGACGCTGCCGCCGATACCTGGGTGGATGCGGTCGATCGCGGCGCCCAGGATCTCGCGGGGGCGATCCGAACGCTCACTCAAAGGCTCAACCGCCTATGACCGTGAGTGGGCGACCATTTCGTCCCACTCCACCACCTTTTTCCGTTCCCGCCCCTCGGCCGAACCGAGGCTGCGTTCGTGGGCGTCGAGTTTATGCCACCCATCCCAGGTGGTGTAGGGGATTCCCTGGGCCTCCAGGTATTCCGTGATGTCCCCGGTTGCGGTGCGTGGGGTCAGCCGGCCGGCCAGGGCGTCCGCTATCAGCATGTCCGTGGTTTCCTTGGCGTCGGATTTGGTGTTGCCGATGAGTCCGACCGGGCCGCGCTTGATCCACCCGGTGACATACACGCCGGGCACTATCTCCCCGGCCGGGTCCACAACATGCCCGCCATCGTTGGGGATGACCGCCGTGCCATGGTCGAAGGGGACGGCGGTGATTGCTTCGGACCGGTATCCCACGGCCCGGTACACTGCTTGGACTGGCCATTCGGTGAACTTGCCGGTTCCCTGCACGTGCCCGGTGCCATCTAGTTCCATGCGTTCGGTGCGGAGCCCAACAACGTTGCCGTCCTCGCCGAGGATTTCGACCGGGTTTTCGAAGAGGTGAATATGAAGGGTGTGCGGGGCATCCTTGGGCTCCCGCATGGCGTATTGCTCCAACGTTTGGCACACCAGGTCCTGGGATTTTGAGGCACGGCGCGCCGCAATGGA
>ERZ773008.1781-NODE-1781-length-14742-cov-9.822019_pt1 | contig 14742 bp, 9 predicted proteins | sample MGYA00580664_ERZ773008 | MGnify/ENA primary metagenome ERZ773008 (study PRJEB29015, sample SAMEA2738016) | human oral metagenome | biome: human oral; feature: human-associated habitat; material: dental | place: China | collected 2048 ... | reverse complement strand
CCCCCGCCACTGGGTCCACAACGCCTGGGTCACCATCAAGGGCGAGAAGATGAGCAAGTCGCTGGGCAACTCCCTGACCGTGGCCGAGCTGCTCAAGACGTACGACCCCGCCGTCCTGCGCCTGGCCCTGGGCACCATCCACCACCGCTCCACCGTGGAGTTCTCCGACGAGACCCTCGCCGAGGCCGCCGCCCTGTGGGAGCGCCTGAGCGGCGCCGTCCTGCGCGCCCGGGAGGTGGTCGATGATCCCGGTCGTGCTGACGCCTCCGATGCCGCAGCCGTCGCGGTGGACGCCTCCGCCGAGGAGGTCCGCGCCCGGGCCCTGCCGGCCGAGTACGCGGCCGCCATGGATGATGACCTGGGCCTGGCCGGGGCCATGGCTGTCGTCCACGCCACCCTGAAGCGGCTCAACACCGCGCTCGCTGCTCCCTCCCCGGAGCGCAGCGCCGTCGTCGATGCCGCGCTGGACCTGCGCTCCCAGCTCGACGTCCTGGGCCTGGACCCCCTCGCCGAGCCCTGGCGCTCCCGGGTCCTCGGCGGCTCGGGCGTCGGGAGCGACTCCGCCATGGACGCGCTCGACCACCTCGTCGCCGCCCTGCTCGACCAGCGGGCCGAGGCCCGCGCCGCCAGGGACTGGACCCGTGCCGACGCCCTGCGCGACGAGCTGACCGCGGCCGGCGTCGTCGTCGAGGACTCTCCCGCCGGCGCCCGCTGGCACCTCGCCTGAGCGCAGCTGAAAGGACCACCCATGCCCGGAAACGAGCAGTACCCCGGAGCCAGGCGCCGTACCTCCAAGAAGGGCCCCACCAAGGGCTCCGGCGGCAAGCGCCGTCGGGGGCTGGAGGGGCGCGGCCCCACGCCCAAGGCGGAGGACCGCGTCGGCCACCCCAGGGCGCGGGCGAAGGCGCGCGCCGAGGCTCGCGCCGCCCAGCCCACGCATGCCAAGCGGTTGGAGCAGGCCAGGGCCCGCATCGGCGTGCCCGCGGACCATGAGATCGTGTGCGGTCGCAACGCGGTCGCCGAGGCCGCCCGCGCGGGCGTCCCGATCACGCGGGTGTTCATGATCGCCTCCGCGGCCTCCTCCGGTGCCGACGAGCGCCTCAGCGCCGTCGTCCGGCGTGCGACCCTCCTGGGCGCTCCAGTGGTGGAGGTCACCAAGCTCGATCTGGAGGCCCTCACCGACGCCGCCCACCAGGGCGTGGCCATCGAGGTGCCCGCCTACGAGTACGCCGATGCCCTCGACCTGCTGGAGCACGCCCGCGGCGCTGGCCGCACGCCGCTGCTGGTCGCGCTGGACCATGTCACCGATCCGCACAATCTCGGGGCGGTCCTGCGCAGCGCAGGGGCCTTCGGGGCCGACGGCGTCCTCATTCCCGAGCGGCGGTCGGCCGGGGTCAACGTCACCGTGTGGAAGGTCTCGGCCGGGGCGGCGGCCCGGGTTCCGGTGGCCCGCGAGACGAATCTCGTGCGCACCCTGACGACCCTGAAGAAGAGGGGCTGTTTCGTCGTCGGACTCGATGGCGGCGGGGACACGGTGCTCGAGGACCTCACGCTCGCCGACGCCCCGCTCGTCGTGGTCACCGGGGCCGAGGGCGCGGGCCTGACCCGCCTCGTGCGCGAGACCTGCGACGTCGTCGCCTCCATTCCGATCTCCCGCGCCGTCGAGTCGCTCAACGCTGCGGTGGCCACCGGCGTCGGCCTCTACGAGATCGGCCGCCTGCGCCGCGCCGCCCGGGCCATGTCCGAGGAGGCGCAGCGGGCGTCGGGGCGGGCCGCCGCAGAGGCGTGAGGCCGTGATCAGAGCGTCAGGGCCACCGGGGCGCACCGGCTCGACGCCGGTCGAGCGCCCAGGGCTGACCAGTGTGCCCGTTGCTGACACAATGGGCGCCGGACCCGTACTCCCCATCACCGGGCCGACCGCGGTGCGGCCGGCCCCAGCCGGCTAGGAGGCCGCCATGGCTCAGGACACCGCACAGCGCTGGAACCGCACCGAAGGCGTGCTCATCGCTCCGGGCACCCAGCCGGAGGCGGTCGCCGGCCGCCTCTCCGCGGATCGGGTCGTCGCCCGTCTCGAGTGGTACCCCTCCAGCCCCCATCTGCTGTCGATGACGCTCATGGCCGACGCGGACGGCCGCGTCGCCGTCACCCCGCCCGCGCGCGGGGGAGTCGTCGCCGGACTCGGCGTCAGCGAACTCGCCGAGTCCCTGGCCCGCGAGTTCGGGGCGGACGTGACCATCGGCCCCGCCGCCTTCAACGCGCTGCCGGACGACGTCGTCCTTCCCGAGGTCCCGGGCGGCCCCGGGGCGACCACCTGCACGCTCGTGGTCTCCCCGCTGAGCGCCTACACGGTGCCCCTGCAGGCTACGCTGCTGGAGCGCCCGCTCGTCGTGGCCTCCCTGCCCGGCCTGGACCGCCGGATCGTCATGTACACCGGCGACGGCGCGGGGCTGGGGACCTTCGGCTGGGACGAGGAGTCCCTGCCAGTCCTCGTTCTGACTGTCGACGAGCGCGACGTCACCGCTCGTGCCATTCCCACCGGGGAGAGCGAGGACGACGCCGTCTTCTCCTGGAGCATGACCTCGCGCTACGTGTGGGGCGGGGTCGATGAACCGGGTCCGGCGCTGCGAGCGCTGGTCGATGAGCTCCTCAGCGACTCGACCGACGCCTCCGTCATCGCCTCGACCGTGCCGGGCGCCGACGTCGAGGCCGCTGCGGCCGCCTTCGAGACGCCGGGCCTGGACGGCATGATCTCCCTGACTCGCGCCCTGGGCCTGCCCGACTGGGTGGAGTCCGTCCTGGCCCGGCGTCTCGCGCCCGCGGAGGTGCCCGGCGCCGTCGTTCACGAGCCCCGCGGCCTGTCCAACGCGGTGGGGCGCAGCGTCGGCATGCTTCTGCGGGACCCCTCCACCCCGGGCTCCGCCTTCTGGCAGTCCTACGTCCGCACTGTCACCGACATGCCCTGGGCCGTGCGCGGCGCGGCGATCCTCGAGGCGGGACTGGGCGGGGCGCTGGTGGGCGTCGCGGTGCGCCGTCACCACAGGAACGGCCGTCTGCCCGGCGGCCTGCTGGGCGTGGGCATCGTGCTCATGGCGGACGCGATCGCCGAGACCTCGCTGGCCTCCTGGACGCGCCACCGCGAGTTGCGACGCCGCGCCGACGAGGAGATGGCGCTGGTCGCCGAGGAGCTCGGCGCCTGAGGCGGGCTCGCAGGGCGGCCGCGGCCGCCGAGCGGCGGGAACCGGGCGTTCGTGACGGGCGGCCGCGGCTCCGCGGGCGGCCTTCGCTCACTCCCCCTTGAACTTCATGCCGGCGGTGAAGCCCATGGGATTGAGCTCGTAGGCCATGGCCATCTCCTCGTCGCGGGCGGCGAACTCCTCGTCGTCGTTGACGACGGGCTCGTCCTCCTCCCCGTCGAAGATCGCGGCCATCTCCTGGGTGTCGCCGAGCGAGAGATAGGACTCCTCGTCCCAGTGCTGGGGCAGGACGTTGTCGATGTAGTCGGCGAGTACCTCCTCGGTGGTGACGTCGCGCTGCTGGGCCTCGGACATGTACCAGCGGTGCTCGAGCACCTCGTGGAAGATCTCCGCCGGCTCGAGCTTGCGGCGCAGCTCCATCGGCACGGCCGCGATCGTCGGCTCGAAGACGTTCGTGAGCCAGGCGTGGGCCACCTGCTCGATGGGCTCGTCCTGGCGGCCGGTGTAGGCCCGGTAGGCCTCCAGGTCGTTGAGCATGCGCTGCCCCTGCCGCTCCTGGACGTCCAATCCGGTGAGGCGCATGATCTGGCGGTGGTAGTGACCGGCATCGACGACCTTGGGCTGGATGACCATGCGTGTGCCCGAGCCGTCGGCCTGCGTCTTCATCATGAGCTCGCCGACGTCGAACCCCAGTTTGTTGAGGCGCTCGATGCGCCGGCGCACGCGCCACCGCTCGCCCATGTCGAAGGTCTCCTTGCCCGTGAGCACCTCCCACAAGTCGGTGTATCGCGTCACAATGCGATCCCCGACCTCGATGGTGTCGACACTGGGCTCCAGCAGTGCGCCGGCCTGGAGGTCCATGAGCTCGCCGATGATGTTCGTACGGGCGATGTCGATGTCGTACAGGCGCTTGCCCTCCGTCAGGCCCTCCGTGTGGAGCTCGCCGGTCTCGGCGTCGACCAGGTAGGCGGCGAAGGCGCCCGCGTCGCGTCGGAAGAGCGTGTTGGACAGCGAGACGTCCCCCCAGTAGAAGCCGAGCAGATGCAGGCGCACGAGCAGGACGGCCAGGGCGTCGATCAGGCGCGTCGCCGTCTCGGGGCGCATGTACTGGCTGAACAGGGCGCGGTAGGGCAGGGAGTAGGACAGGTGCTCGGTGACGAGGACGGAGTTCAGGGCGCTCCCGGACAGGTCCGCCCGCTCCGTGATGACGGCGGTGGGCGTGACGCAGGGCGCTCCCAGGCGCACGAGGTTGCGGAGCAACTCGTACTCGCGGTAGGCGACCGACTCGCCGATCTCCTTGACGGCGATGACTCGCTCGGAGAGGTTGACGAAGCGAACGATGTGCCGGGACAGGCCGCGGGGCAGGGCCGCGAGGACCTCGGGCGGCCACGTCTCCAGCGGGATCTCCCAGGGCAGGTCGAGTAACGCGGGGTCGATCGTGGCCGCGGTGATCTGCATGGACTGGGGCATGGGGCGATTCTCTCAGGAAACGGCCTCGACGGCGCGGTGACCGCCGGAGTGGCGGTGGAGCGGGGACCGGCGGGGCCTTGCATGCGAGCGAGGGGACCGAACCGAGAGGAGAGGGGACCGACGAGCGCGGGGTCCCGCACGCGAGCGGCGGAGGCGCCCGCGCGGCTCGGGCGACGCAGGTTCATTCGCGCGGGCCGACGAGCGCGGGCCGCCCCGGTGCGCACCGGAGCGGCCCGCGGGGCCTTGGGCGATCCGAACGCCGGGCGGTCGGGCCCTCGGCCGGACATCGTACGGTCGAGTGGTCAGGCTCTCCGCCGGACCGGGCCCCTACCGGATACTCGGATGTCCGGGCGGCCGATTCTCAGACGGGCAGGCGCTCGCCCGTCGAGGCTGAGAAGATGTGCTCCTCGCCGGGCTTGATGCGCACGTAGACCGTCTCGCCGGGCTCGGGCGCGGTGCGCGGGGGGACGCGGACGATGATCTGGCTGGAGTCCTCGCCGGAGCCCAGCTTCTCCTCCGAGTCCTCGGCGCCGACGAGCTCGCCGTAGATGTAGGCGTCGCTCCCCAGCTCCTCCACGAAGGACAGGCGCACCGGGATGGAGTGCTCGTCCTCGGCGGAGACGACCTCGAGGGACTCGGGGCGGAACCCGATGGTGACCTTGCCGCCGTCCTCGGGCTTGATGGCGTCGACGGTGGCGCTGGACAGTTGGATCTTGGCGGCGCCGAGGGTGGCGACGTCGCCCTCGACCGCGAAGCGGCCCAGGTTCATGGCGGGCGAGCCGATGAAGCCGGCGACGAAGTCGTTGGCGGGCTTGTCGTACATCTCGCGCGGGGTGCCGACCTGCTGGAGGATGCCGTCCTTGAGGACCGCGATGCGGTCGCCCATGGTCAGGGCCTCGGTCTGGTCGTGGGTGACGTAGACCGTCGTGACGCCCAGCGAGCGCTGGAGGGAGGCGATCTGCGTGCGGGTCTGAACGCGCAGCTTGGCGTCGAGGTTCGACAGCGGCTCGTCCATGAGGAAGACCTTGGGCTTGCGCACGATCGCGCGCCCCATGGCGACGCGCTGGCGCTGCCCGCCGGAGAGGGCCTTCGGCTTGCGGTCCAGGTACTCGGTCAGGCCGAGGATCTTGGCGGCCTCCTTGACTCGCTTGTCGATCTCGGCCTTGGGAGTGCCTGCGATCTTGAGAGCGAAGCCCATATTGTCGTGCACACTCATGTGCGGGTAGAGGGCGTAGTTCTGGAAGACCATGGCGATGTCGCGGTCCTTGGGCTGGACATCGGTGACGTCCTTGTCTCCGATGAGAATGCGGCCGGAATTGACGTCCTCAAGGCCGGCGAGCATGCGCAAGGAGGTCGATTTGCCGCAACCGGAGGGGCCGACGAGGACGAGGAACTCGCCGTCGGCGATCTCAAGATCGAGGGCATCCACGCTCGGGCGGTCATTGCCCGGGTAGATGCGGGTGGCGTGATCGAAAGTCACCGTTGCCATGAGTGGTATCCCTTCACCGGCAGGTACGTGCCGGACGATCCGTTGTGAAAGGTGCCGAATGCGTGTCCGCATTGACACGTGCGCTCGGCCGGTCGGTCGCGCGCAGGGCTCATGCTGTCACAGGTTTGGCATGGCCCGGTAGATCTACGGGGTTCCACTCGCTCCGGATGACGGTGAAGCCCCTCACATCCCATGTCGCGACGGGGGTGCCCGGTACTGTGGGCGTCATGACGCAGAACCCGGACCTGGGAGCAGGCACTCCGATTTCCCTGGCGGGACTTCGCGCCGGCACCGAGGTCGGGGGATACCGGCTGATCCGGCGGCTGGGGGCCGGCGGTATGGGCGTGGTCTGGGAGGTCGCCGATGGCGCGGGCAACCACATCGCCATGAAGATCCTTCACCCTCAGATCGCCGCGGATCCCATGGCGAGGCGCCGTCTGGACCGGGAGGCTTCGGTCCTGGCGCGCGTCAGGGATTCCCGCGTCGCCCGCATCCTCGATATCGAGACCGGTGATGGCGCCGACGGGACCGGCGTCACCTTCGTCATCACCGAGCTCGTCGACGGGCCCACCCTTCAGTACGAGGTCGACCACGAGGGCGCCTACGACCTGACCACCGACGCGCGCGATCTGGCGGACCTGGCCCACGGGCTGGTCGACTCGCTGTCGGCGGTCCACGCCGCCGGTGTCATCCACCGCGATCTCAAACCGTCCAACGTCATGCTCGGCGCGCAGGGCCCGGTTCTCATCGACTTCGGCATCGCCCAGGTGGCCGACGACGTCCGCCTCACCCAGACCGGTCAGGTCACGGGGACACCGGGCTTCATCCCCCCGGAGATGCTCGACGGCGGGGAGCCGACCGCCGACGTCGACTGGTACGCCTGCGCGGGCGTCCTGCTGTTCACCGTGACCGGGCTGGCGCCCTTCGGCTCGGGCGCGTGGCAGGTGGTCTTCCGCCGCGTCTACGGGGGCACCCCGGAGCTGGGCACCCTGGAGCAGGAGAGCCCTGCGCTGGCCAGGGCCTTCACGGCAGCGCTCGCCCCGGAGGCGAAGGACCGACTAGGCCCGGACGGACTGCTGGAGGTACTCGACGAGATCGCCGAGGGCGGCACCGGCGAGGAGGCCGTCGACCGGCTCCTGGGGCCGGAGGAGGACGAGCCCGACTCCGAGGAGTCGGAGAGGAGCACCAACACGTTCACGGGGTACGGCACGGCGCCGGGTTACGGCCCGACCCAGGGATCCCCTCAAGACGCCTACGGCGCGACCTCGGCCTCCCCCGCAGCCTACGGCAGCCCCGTCTCGGCGGCCTCCGGTGCTGAGGGCGGTTACGGCTACAGTGCGCCGTCGGCTTCCTCAGCGGCCTCGGTCCAGCCCCCGCCCGCCATCCCGCCTCGGTCGTGGTACCAGAACGGCTCACCGATGCCGGCAGGGATGGCACAGTCAGCGCAGTCGATGCAGTACGGCGCCGGGACCTCCGCTCCTGTGACGCCGTCGGGGGCCTACCCGCGGCCCGCACCGTCCGGACAGGTGCCGATGTTCCCCTACTCGGGGTATCACCCGACGGCCTCCCCGTCCGCCTACCCCAGGCCCGTTGCCGGCCCCGCACCGGCGGCCATGCCGGCGACCGGCGCGATGGCCGGACCGATGGCGACCGGTGCTCGGCCCGCACAGGTCCGTCGGTTCACCGCCCCCACCCGTACGGCCGACCTGCCCGACTGGGCGCAGGAGCCTCAGCGTCGCCCGCGGGTGATGCTGGCCCTGTGGTTCGCAATGTCCGCCCTGGGGATCATGAGGCCGGGGTGGATGGCCATCCTCGCAGCAGTTCTCGCAGTGATCGCCGGCACTGTGGGCCGAGCTCAGGATGCTCGGCGCTGGAACCGACTGCAACGCGGCTCCGCCTCGCCGTCGGACACCTCTCGCATGTGGGTGGCAACCCCGTGGTACTTGCTACGTTCACTGCTGTCCACTGGCTTCGCCTTCATCCTGGGCCTGATGGTCGCAGCCCTCACCCTATGGATCTCCAACGTCACTGGAATCATGGAGGACAGTCCTTCATCTCTTGGCTCGGTCCCTCTTCTCACCCGCTTCATCCTATTCTTCCTGCTGGAAGTCGCCTTCTACCTTCTTGTCCTGTGGCTGGTTCCGTGGGGCGCGGCCACCCGACGAGGCGGCGCACATATCATCAATATGCTCACCCACAGCGATCACAGCAGAAGGCGCATCACAACGATCCTGCTCGCCATTGGCGTCATCGCGCTCCTGCTGAACTTTGCCGGACTGGCCCCAGTCCCCAGCACCGCCCCGTTCGGAGACTGAAAATCGTAGGCGGGTGGCGACCGACCGCCTTGCCCTCAACGCAGAGGAGCCCCTCCGCGGCATCCTTCAGCACGGACGGGCACAGGCAACGACCGATGCGTCACAATCCGCCACCGGCAGACGTCAGGCGTGGTTTCAGACTGCATCGTCAGGCAGAATGGCATCGCTACAACTGTAACTCGTTGATTATTCACCTACGTCGTCCGCTTGCCACCGCACCACAAGGAGCACCGCGTGTCCACTAAACAGCCCGGCCAGTCCAAGGCCCAGCGCCGCGAGGCCGCACGCCTCAAGGCCAAGGAGCTGCGCGAGGCCGAGGAACGTCGCGCACACCGCAACGCGATCGCGCGCCGCAGCTTCATCGGGGCCACGGGAGTGGCCCTGGCCGGCGGCCTGGGCTACCTCGGTTACCTGGCTGTCAACCAGAACCAGGGGAAGAAGGAGTTCCCCGCAGCGGGCAAGGGCCTGGCCACCGAGAAGGCGAACCAGAGCGGTGTTCCCAAGCAGGTCCTGGCGGACGCCTCCTGGACCTACGGCGAGGGCGACAAGCCCGACACCATCGCCTCCTCCGCCCCCGTCCTGGACATCTACTTCGACTACTCCTGCTCGCACTGCGCCCAGTTCGAGGGCATCCACACCCAGGAGATCAACCAGCTCCTGAGCGACAAGAAGATCACTCTGGCTCTCCACCCCTGCAAGCTCCTCAAGCAGGAGTGGACCAGCGTAGTCATGAACGCCATGGGCGTGGTGCTCGACGAGGCTCCGGCGCAGTCCCTGAGCTTCCACGGCGCCGCCTTCGAGATCTTCTCCCAGGTGCTGGAAACCAAGAACCAGAGCCTCATGACCGTGGACAGCCTGGTCACCGCAGCCACCAAGGTGGGTGTCCCCAGTGAGGTCTCCGCCAAGTTCAAGGCCGCCGTCGACTCGAACAAGTACAAGAAGTGGGTCGAGCTCGGAGACAAGGCCTTCGCCGACAGGGACCTGCAGGGCACCCCGTCCGTCTTCTTCAAGGGGGAGCAGGTCGACCTGGGCAAGCTGCAGTCACCCACCTCCCTGACCGAGCTCGTCACCGGGTCCACGCCGACGGCGCAGCCCACTCAGCAGTCCTCCGAGCAACCGGCCGAGCAGCCCGCTGAGCAGCAACCGGCCGAGGAGGGCGCCGCCGAGCAGCAGGGCGAGCAGGGCTGAGGCGCACGCCCCGCCCCCGCGCGCACCTGCTGCGTCCCACAGGTCCAGGGCGACGCCGAAGCAGACTCACCCTCGCCGGTTTCCCGCCCCGGGGCCGTCTGTGCCAGACTGTCCCACGCACCTGCGGCCGCCTGCCGGCCGCGCGCCGCTTTAGCTCAGTTGGTAGAGCAGCTGTCTTGTAAACAGCAGGTCGTCGGTTCGAGTCCGACAAGCGGCTCCACTCACCGCCCGCAGCCGTCCGGGGCCCGGCACACTCCTGTCTCAGACCTACCCCACGGCCCGGCAACGAGCTCACCACTGGGAGGGGACATGTCGGTGACCGCATCGCCGACGCCGTCGTGCCCGCTCCACGAGGCCGGCACCTGCCGCTCCTGCCCCCACCTGTCCCTGCCGCTGCCAGACCAGCTGGTCGCCAAGCAGTTCCGCGTGGCCACGCTGCTGGCCGAGCACGTCCCGGCGGACCTGTGGGAGACACCGGCCGCGAGCGCCCCGGAACGCTTCCGCAACAAGGCGAAGATGGCGGTGGCCGGGACCGCCTCCCGCCCCACCCTGGGGATCCTCGACGCCGCCGGCCACGGCGTCGACCTGCGCACCTGCCCGCTGCACGTGCCGGCGATCGAGGCGGCCCTGCCGGTCCTGGCCGACCTCGTCACCGACCTGGGCCTGCACCCCTATGACGTGCCCGCCCGCCGCGGCGAGCTCAAGCACATCCTGGTGACGGCCTCGCCCGACGACGATCTCATGGTGCGGTTCGTCCTGCGCTCCCGGCGCCATGTGGGCCACCTGCGCGCGGCTCTGCCGGACCTGCGCCGGTCCCTGCCCCAGCTGGCGGTGGCCGGTGTCAACATCCAGGGCGTCCACCAGGCCGTCATCGAGGGACCCGAGGAGATCGTGCTGACCGAGGAGGACCGCCTCCTCATGCGCCTGAGCCTGCCGGCATCGTCTGGGAGCGCCTCGGCCGTCCGGTGCGCCGACGACGTCGAGCTGCCGCTCTACCTGCCGACCCGTTCCTTCTTCCAGACCAACACGGCCGTTGCCGAGGCGCTCTACGCCACCGCCCGCTCCTGGGTCGAGGAGTCCGAACCGGCCCGGGTGTGGGACCTGTTCTGCGGGGTCGGTGGTTTCGCCCTGGCCCTGGCGGCGCCGGGTCGCCGGGTGCTGGGTGTGGAGGTCTCGGCATCGGCCATTGACGGGGCGCGCGCGGCCGCCGCTCTCATGGGGCTGGATCCGGCGCTCGTGCGCTTCGAGGCCGGGGACGCCCGAGTCCTGGACCCGGCCGCTCCGGGAGCCGGCGCCTTAGGAGTCTGCGGTGCCCGGGGCCCGGACCTGCTCGTGGTCAACCCGCCGAGGCGCGGGATCGGGGAGCGGTTGGCCGGACGGATCGAGGCTTCCGGCGTGGAGCGGGTGCTCTACTCCTCCTGCAACCCGCGGACGCTGGCGGCGGACCTCGCGCGCCTGCCCTCGATGCGGGTGGTGCGATCCCGTCTGTTCGACATATTCCCGCACACCGACCACGCCGAGGTACTCGTCGAGCTGGTCCGCGGCCAGATGGTTGATTCCAAGGGGGCGCGGCCTGAAGGTGGGCTCCGGCGTGCGGCTACTCGAGCTCACCCAGGGCGGCGCGCACGTCGGCCAGGCAGGTGTTGATGGCGTCCGCCTCGTAGGGGACCTCGAGGTCGCGCACACGCACAGCCAGGTCGGCCAGGTCCCGGGCCTCGCCGAAGCCCTGGCCGGCCAGGGTGCGGGCGGCGGCCACGGAGCCGGCCTGCCCTGCGCCGGCGGCCGCGGCCGCCTCGACCAGCTCAAGGATCGGGGTCTGGATGACGCCGAGGTCCTCGGCCACGAGATCCAGCTCGCCACCCACGAGCTCGCGGCGCGCATCCAGCAGGGCCACGCGCTCGGTCAGGGCGTCGGCGCCGTCGCTCAGCGCCGAGCACAGCTCGGTGAGACTGCCGACGGCGTCATTGGCATCGACCTCGTCCTGACCCTCGATGATCTGGAGGGCGAAGATTCCGGCGGCCAGGTTGTGCAGGCGGGCCAGGGCGACGCGGAAGCTCACTGAGTCCAGGTCACCGCGCAGCTCCTCGATCTGGCTGCGCAACGGGTGGAGCTGCTCGGAGCACTCCAGGACCAGGGCGTCGACCTGCCGGCAGCGCTCGACGACGTCGTCGACCCGGGGCCCGCCCCGGAGGACCGCGACATCCGCCCCGATGGCCCGCATGGCCTCGCGCAGAGCGCCCAGGCGGGCTGAGAGCGCCTCGATCTCACCGGCCCGCCTGCCCAGGAGGTCGACGAGCCGCTGTCCTTCCTGAAGGATGCCGACGAGCCCGGCGGTCTCGGCCTCGATCCGGCTCATGGCGGACAGGATCCGGGCGACGGGGCCCTCGGCCTGCGGGCTGTCGGGGATGCCGACGCCGTGGGCCAGGAGCGCGCCGACCTCGGCGACCAGCACCCGGCGGGTGAAGTCGATGGCGTCGGCATAGCCCAGCCCCTGCAGCTCGGCCTGGAGGGCGGCCTGTCCGGCGGCGGCCACCTCCCGGCGGGTGGAGCCGGCCGCGGCGGAGGCCTCCTCGACGTCGCGGACCCGGGCGTAGGCGGCCTCGATGTCGTCGCGCAGGTCGGTGAGCATCGGCAGGGTGCGCACGGACAGGTAGCCGGAGCCGGAGGGCACGATCGTGGCGAAGACGCGGTAGTGGCCGTCGTCGGAGGAGCGGTTGGTGATGTAGGCGCTGGCGGCCCGGCCCTCCTCGATGGCGTCCCAGATGGAGCGGAACAGGCCGGCGGGCATGTCCGCGTGCCGCACCACGTTGTGGGCCCGCCCCACCAGGGCGCCGCGCGGGTAGCCGGACAGGCGCATGAAGGTGGAGTTGGCGCGGCGGATGCGCCCGTGGGAGTCCGTGGTGGAGAAGAAGAGCTCGTCGGCGGCGAAGACGTGCTCGACGTGAGCTGCGGACTCGACCATGAGTGACCTTCCTAGTGACCTTCCTGAGGGCGGCGCAGGCGCGCGGCGTCGGAGCTGCGGTGGCTGCGGGGCATTGTGGGACCTTGGTCGGGAGCCTACTCTTGACCGGCTTTCGAGGCGGCCGATCCCGCAGGGAGAGCGCGTCACCGTGGTCTCGGCGCGATGGGGCCGTTTACTGCCGATCGAATCGGTCGCTGGCGCAGGCTGCTGCGGCCCGCCCGCCACCGGCCCGGGGATGATTCCCCATGGTGGGAGCGCGCCAAGGCGCTGACAGGGCCGGGCGGGCTCCCTAACCTGACGCCATGACCCCGCGTGATCCCCTGATGAGCCTGTCCGCCTCCGACCACTGCGGCTTGGCCCGCCGTCAGATGCTGGCACTGGGCGCACTGGTCCCCGCAGCAGTGGCGCTGCTGGGCGGCTGCTCCCTGGCCTCGGGCACGCAGCTGACCTCCAAGGTCACCCGCGAGAAGGTCAGTCTCTCCGACGTCGCCTCCCAGGTGACCAAGGCCGCCACCGCCTGCGACCAGCTCGGGAGCAAGCTCCTGACCCACTACCTCAAGGAGAACTCGGCCACGACGGCAATGGCCTCCCCTCTCAGTCTCGCCTTCGTCCTGGCAATCCTGGCCGACGGCGCCACTGACGCCTCGGCCCAGGGCTATGACGCACTCCTGGGACTCTCGGGTGAGGACCGTGACCGGGCCTGGTCGGCCATTCAGAACTCCCTGAACCGCTACGACAGTGATCTCAAGGGCTTCGACCCGGACAAGGCCCCCGATAAGCCTCTCGTTCACCTGGCCAACCACGTCCTCATCGCCGATGACAAGAAGTTCAAGGTCAAGCAGACCTACCTCGATGCGGTGCTGCGCTGGTTCTCCACTGAGATCGAGCAGGTCGGTGTGAGCTCCATGAAGGAGAACCTCGATGCCTGGGCCTCGCGCAACACGGCCGGCCTCATCCCGGAAAGCGGCATCGATGTCACCCAGGACACCCGCCTGGTGGTGCAGAACGCGCTGCTCTTCGCGGCCCAGTGGGAATCCCCCTTCGAGGCCGGGAGCACTTCGCAGAGGAACTTCACGCTCGCCGGGGGCAAGACCGTCAAGGCCGATCTCATGCACGACACACGCTCCATCCCTCACACCACTGGGAAGGGCTGGGCGGCAGTGCGCCTGGCATACGCCGGCGGGCAGGACGGGAGGGACTCCGACCTCGCTCTCGACGTCGTCCTGCCCGACGCCGGAACCCTGCCGAGTGCCATGGATGCCGGGACATGGGCGGAGGCATCCAAGGCCCTGGACAAGGTACGCCCCCGAGAGGTGGAGCTGGCACTGCCCAAGCTGGACCTCACCTCCGAGCCCAAAGAGCTCCTCGACTTCCTCAAGGAGCAGGGGCTCAAGCCCGAGGGCCTGGACAAGATCGCGCCCGAGCTGGCACTGACCCAGGTGGTCCAGCAGATACGCCTCATCCTGGATGAGGAGGGCACCGTCGCAGCCGCTCTGAGCGAGGGCCAGGCAGCGGCGATGGCGGCGCCGGCGGAGCAGACCAAGCCAATCACGTTCACGGTGGACCACCCCTACGTGCTGCGACTGCGGGACCTGACCAGCGGCACCGCTCTGCTCGAGGCCGCCATCATGGATCCCACCGTCAAGGAGATCAGCGGCTCGGCCTGACCGGGCCCGCTGGCGGCCGGCCGAGGCGCCCTCAGACCGTGGCTCCGCCAACCAAGGTGGCCCGTCGGCCGAGGCTCCCCACGAGCCCAGGCGCCCCAGCCCAACCATTCCAACAGCCGAGGTGCCCTATCGGTCAGGGAACTCCACCCCGCCAGCCCTTGCCCTGTCGCTCAGGCTCCCCCGGCCGAGCCACCCCACGGGCCGAGGCGCCCCACCTCACCGGCCGAGACTCTGTCCAGATTCTTCCGGTCGGTGGGGCATCTCGGTGCTCGGAGCGCTCCCAGGCGGTAGGCTCCAGGGCTGACAGGAAGCCGTCGCGGGACCAGCCCGTCTCGGCCCGCCGCCTCTTTTCAACCAGCAGGAGAACTCCTCATGACCGTTGAGCTCGTCACCACCTCCAGCCCGGAGATCGTCGAGGCCATGGAGCGCCTCATCCCGCAGCTCTCCCGCAGCGCCC
>ERZ773008.1779-NODE-1779-length-14746-cov-17.025458_pt1 | contig 14746 bp, 12 predicted proteins | sample MGYA00580664_ERZ773008 | MGnify/ENA primary metagenome ERZ773008 (study PRJEB29015, sample SAMEA2738016) | human oral metagenome | biome: human oral; feature: human-associated habitat; material: dental | place: China | collected 2048 ... | reverse complement strand
TCCGGGGTGCGGGGCGGGAAGGGGACCTCCCAGCCGAACTTGACGATGGCGGAGAAGAACCCTCCGATGATGCCGACGAGGATCGCGGTCCCAATCCTTCGCCGCGTGGGGTCGGTCTTCTCCAGCAGAGCGGACAGCATGGGTGTCTCCATGGGTGACTGGGGTGAACAGTGTGATGACCGGGTCGGTGGACGGCTTGCAGATCGAACGGTGTCTTAGTCGTCCGTTGTCCACCGACCCGGCCCTCGGAAGCCTGGCACGAGAGGCGGCTGGACTGCAATGCCATCGTGACCTGCGTCTGGTCGTGTTGCAGGTGCGACATGGAGCATCTGGGCTGCGGAAGATGGCGAGGACCCCGCCGCAGCGACAACTGCGGCGGGGTCCTCACTCAATGGGTAACGCGGGTCTACCGGCTCAGTTGCCGCCGCCCTGCTGGCTGCCGGCGCTGGCACCGGCGCCACCCTGCTGCTGGCCGGCGCCACCCTGCTGGCCCTCGGCACCGCCCTGCTGGCTGCCGGCGCTGCCGCCAGCGCCGCCCTGCTGACCGGCGCCACCCTGCTGACCCTGGTTGTTATCACCCTGAACGGAACCGCCCTGCTGGCCGGCGCCACCCTGCTGGCCTCCGGGGCTGGCGGGCTGGTTGTCGCCGCCCTCGGGCTTCGCGGAGCCGCCGCCGGCAGCACCGCCCGTGCTGTCGGTGCTGCCGGACATCTTGCTGTCGGCGCTGGGGGCGATGGAGCCGCCGTCGCTGGTGCTGCCGGCGGTCTGCTTGGTGGCGGGCGTGGTCGAGTCGCTCGAGCCGGAGCCGGAGCAGGCGGCCAGACCGAGTCCGGCGGTGACGATGAGGAGTGAGGTGGCGAGGGTCTTGGTGGCACGTGTAGCGGTGAATCGCATGAGTTCTCCTTATGCGCTTGCTGGTGCAGTGTCAGTGCGGGATGGCCCGCTCTTGCGGATCCGGAGCCGCCGTTGTCCGTGTTGCTCACGGGGCTCTCTGTGGGAGCTCGACGGCGTCCGTCATGAGTGACGATCGTCATAGACGGCTATGTGGTTGTTCGACAATCCCCGTTGCCGATGGCTCCGAACCTCTTTCGAGACTAACAACAAGAAACGGACCGAAAGGGTGAATCATAGTGACAACGGTCTCTAGTCTGGTGGTCATCGGACTGCTGGGAGGGCTCATCACGGGGATCTCCCCGTGCGTCCTGCCAGTGCTCCCCGTCATCCTCCTCTCCGCGGGAGCGCAGGGCGCACGCGGTGATGGAGACGAGCCCGACGGCGGCCTCGCCTCCCGCTTCCACCCCTACCTCGTGGTTACCGGCCTTGTGGTTAGTTTCACGGTGTTCACGCTCCTGGGATCGACCCTGCTGAGCCTGCTCCATCTGCCGCAGGACCTCATCCGGTGGGTCGGCATCATCATGCTCGCACTCATCGGCCTGGGCATGATGGTGCCGAGGGTCATGGAGGTCCTGGAACGACCCTTCGCGCGTTTCCAACGTTTCGGCGGCTCGAAGAACCCCTCCAACGGCTTCCTCCTCGGCCTGGTGCTGGGAGCCGCGTACGTGCCCTGCGCCGGCCCGGTCCTGGCGGCCGTCGCTGTGGCGGGTGCCACCGGGCGGATCGGCGTCGACACCGTCGCACTGGCCCTGTCCTTCGCCGTCGGCACGGCGATCCCGCTGCTGGCCTTCGCCCTGGCTGGCCGCGGCATCACGGAGCGGATCCGAGCATTCCGTACCCGTCAGCGCGCCATCCGTATCACTGCCGGTGTCGTCATGCTCGGCCTGTCCGTCGCGCTCGTCCTGGACGCCCCTGCGGCTCTCCAGCGTCGCCTGCCCGACTACACGGCCTCCCTTCAGGCCCGTACCGACGAGCTCCTTCACGGCGACTCCTCCTCCGGAACCTGCCGTCCTGGAGCCGCTACTCTCGGTGACTGCGGCCCCCTGCCCGCCATTGATGGCACGGTGGCCTGGCTCAACACGCCCGGTAACCAGCCCCTGACCCAGAAGGACCGCTCAGGCAAGGTCACTCTGGTCGACTTCTTCGCATACTCCTGCATCAACTGCCAGCGCTCGATCCCCGGCGTCGAGAAGCTGCACCAGACCTACGCTGAGTACGGCCTTCAGGTGATCGGCGTCCACTCCCCGGAGTACGCCTTCGAGAAGGAGGTGGACAATGTGCGTGGCGGCGTCGAGCGCCTGGGCATCACCTACCCCGTCGCGGTCGACTCCAACCTGACCACCTGGAGCAACTTCAACAACCACTACTGGCCCGCCCACTACCTGGCCGACGCCCAGGGCAACGTCCGTCAGACTCACGTCGGCGAGGGCGGGGAGGCCACGACGGAGAAGCACATCCGCGAGCTGCTCAAGCAGTCCAACCCGAACGTGAGTCTCCCGGCCCCTGTCTTCCCCGAGGTCGACGACGACGCGGGCACGGACAGTCCCCGCACCCCCGAGACCTACCTGGGTTCAAGCCGGGCTTCCGGCTTCGCTCAGGGCGCCCTGCAGAAGGGGCGGCACTCCTTCTCCTTCCCCTCCGACCTCAAGGCCGACACCTTCGCCCTTGACGGCACCTGGAAGGTTGATTCCCAGTCCATCGCCCCGGCCGACGGGCCCGGCCGGCTGCGCCTGTCCTACCGCGGCAAGCAGGTCAACCTCGTCGTCTCCGGGGAGGGCGACCTGACCTGGAGAGTCAACGGGCGCACTCATACCGCCCACGTCTCGGGCGTACCCAACGGGATGGAGCTGGTCCGTACCGACGAGGTGGGCTCGGGCGTGCTCGAGCTTCAGGCGTCGCCGGGCCTGGAGCTCTACTCCTTCACCTTCGGGTGACCCTCCGGTGCTGATGGAGGCGACACCCCGGGGATCCTCCCAGGAGACGAGTCGGGAGACGGTGCGATGATCCTGACGACGCTGGAACCGCCCACTAGGACGCGCACCGCCTCCGCCGCCGGTCTCGCCTACCATTACCCTGTGACAAGCAGTTCTGGCGGCTCTGAAGGGGAGTGGATCGCTCAGGTGGCCGACGGTGACGCCGACGCCTTCGCCCACCTCTACGACGCCTGGTCCTCTCGCCTGTTCGCGCTGATCCTGCAGATCGTCGTCGACCGTGCCCAGAGCGAGGAGGTCCTCCAGGAGGTATTCCTCGAGGTGTGGCGTACCGCCGGCTCGTTCTCTCCGGCTCGAGGCAGCGCCCGGGCCTGGCTGGTGACCATGGCCAGGCGCCGGGCGATTGATCGGGTGCGCTCCTCCCAGTCCTCCCGAGACCGGGAGAGCCGGTGGCGCGGCTACATGCCCGACGTCGATCTGACGCTTCAGCAGGTCGAGGACAGGCTGGAGGGCGAGCAGGTCCGCCGGGCGCTCGAGGCCGTCGGGGAGCCCTACCGCTCCACCATCGAGCTGGCCTACTTCACCGGCCTGACCCACCGCGAGATCGCCCGCCGCACGGGCACGCCGCTGGGGACGGTCAAGACACGGATCAGGGACGGAATAGCACGGTTACGACGAGAGCTGGGGGTGCAGGCATGAAGGACCGCGACAACACGCACAAGGACGCCATCGGCGGCGGTGCCGATACGCCGGGCACCGCGGATTCCGACGGCGTCCAGGGGGTCGATGATGCCGACACCCGTGAGGCGCTCGACTCCGAGACGGCGGCCCTGCTCGGATCCTCGCTGAGGCCCGTGGCCCCGCCCGCCGCGATCCGCGCCGCCCTGCTGGAAGCCGTCGCGCGTGAGCCACAAGCGGGGCAATCGGTCGGTGCTGCTGACAGCGATGACGGGGATGACAGGGATACCGACAGTGTCGTCGACAGTGACGCCGGCGGGACCGGCGGCGCAGCCGCCGGCCGGGGCACCGGCTCAGCTGACTCGGCGGACTCGTCCGTCGTCCCCCTCGATGCGCATCGCAGACGCCGCTCGGTCTGGCGCACCGGTCTGATGCGAGCGGCCGCGGCCGTCGTCCTGCTCGGTGTCGGTATCGGTGTGGGGCGCTGGAGCGCGCGGGGCGCGGTCGATGAGGCCATGGACTCCATGGCGAAGTCCATGGCGCCGACCCAGCACTACGCCCACCTCAACCAGGCCCAGGACGTCCAGCGGGTCACCGACACGATGCCGGACGGCCACGTCGCGACTCTCACCTGGTCGCAAGACATGAGCATGACTGCCCTGACCCTGCCGGCCGCGATGAAGGACTCGGCCGGCGACCGCAGCCTCCAGGTCTGGCTCAAGGAGGGGGAGCGGACTACCTCGCTGGGTGTCTACGACCCCCGCGACGGAGCCGGCTTCTCCTTCCTCGACATCATGCCCAGACCCGGTCAGCAGATTGTCATCACCATGGAACCAGCAGGTGGATCGCCCCTGCCGACGACGCCGCCCCTGGTCACCCTGCGGGTGAGTGGGGACGCCGAGCAGTCCGGCACCGCGACCGGCTCACCGGCACCCGAGCCCTCCTCGACCCCCGCCGGGGACTCCGCTTAACGGTGTCGAGTGGCTGGTGGGGACCAAACAGCCCGTGTTTGTGATGCAGTTAACGCATGAGTTGACTGTGGAGTTCTGGGGGTAGCGCTGACGAACGTCAGTGTCGGTCAGTTGATTCCCCGTCCTGCCGCGGTTTGCCGGGAACAGCTCGGAAGGCCGTGAGGACAGAGGGTTACGGACGTCGAAGTGAGGCGATTTAAGGGAGGAACGGTGAATGCCTCTGCCGCTGTGCGGAAGACGCTGTTTGTGTTTCTTTTTCTTCTCTCAGTTCTGACGCTTGCCTTGATTCGGGATTCCGACGTCATATCCAATGCGAAGAATCCGGTCCCCTGGTTGATGGCCGGTCTTGGCGTTTTTGGTTACCGGTGATCATTTCGGACCGGGAATGACAAGGCGATACCGCCTCCGTGTCAGAAATAGTACGGGAAGGGTGACCAGTCGGGGGAACGGCGCTGGAGGAACGCATCGCGCCCCTCGACCGCCTCATCGGTCATGTAGGCCAGGCGCGTGGCCTCACCGGCGAAGACCTGCTGGCCTGCCATGCCGTCGTCGGCCAGGTTGAAGGCGAGCTTGAGCATGCGGATGGCCTGTGGGGACTTGGCCGCCACGATAGCCGCGTACTCCAGGGCCCGACCCTCGAGTTCGGCGTGGGGAACAGCCTCGTTGACCACGCCCCAGCGCTCGGCGGTGACGGCGTCGTAGGTGCGGGCCAGGAAGAAGATCTCCCGGGCGCGCTTGTCTCCCACCTGGCGGGCCAGGAGCGCTGAGCCGTAGCCGGCGTCGAAGCTGCCGACATCGGCGTCGGTCTGCTTGAAGCGCGCGTACTCGATGGAGGCTAGGGACAGGTCGCACACGACGTTGAGGCTGTGACCGCCCCCGGCCGCCCAGCCTGGCACGGCGGCGATGACGACCTTGGGCATGGTGCGGATGAGGCGCTGGACCTCCAGGATGTGCAGGCGTCCGGCGCGGGCGGCGTCGATGCGCGAGCGGCGCGCGGCGACTTCGGCGTCGTGGGGGTCTGAGCCGGGTGCGGTCTCGGCTTCCTGCGAGGATGCGGAGGAGGGGGTCTCCTCGCGCTCGTAGCGGTAGCCGTCGCGGCCGCGGATGCGCTGGTCGCCGCCCGAGGAGAAGGCCCAGCCGCCGTCCTCGGGGGAGGGGCCGTTGCCGGTGAGGATGACGGCGCCGACGTCGCCGCTCATGCGGGCGTGGTCGAGAGCGCGGTAGAGCTCGTCGACGGTGCGGGGGCGGAAGGCGTTGCGCAGCTCGGGGCGGTCGATGCCGATGCGCACGACCGGCAGATCGTGCAGCCAGGCGCCGTCGTCGCCGCGGACGCAGCCGCGATGGTAGGTGACATCGGTCAGGACGAGTCCGTCGGGTCCGCCGCCCGCTTCGGGGGCACGGTGCCGGGCATGGCCGAAACCCTCGACCTCGCGCCAGCGGGAGGGGTCGAAGATCTCGGAGACGCGAGCGGGCAGAGGGCGGTCGGCGGGGGAGGACGGGCTCATGGGGCCAGGGTAGGAGGAGGGGGGGAGGCGAGTGCGAGCGGGAGGCTCGACGAGCAGGACGTTCTCAGGGTGGGCGTTCCCCGCCGAGGGCGGCGGGCCGCCGGGTCGATCGAGATACTAGACTAGAGGGTGTTGTTGAGGGCGGGGGCTGCGGCTATGAGGAGCATGAGGGGCATCAACCGGGTCGTCAATAAGACGAGGTACGGGCGGCACGCCTACTGCGTCCTGCTGTCCGGCCTCGCGGTGGGGATCGATGCGCTGTTCCGTCCCGGGATTCCGTGGCCCGCGTGGGCGGGTGCGTTTGTTCTCTTCCTGCTGGAGGCGGAGGGGCTGCTCGTGCTGGTCGGCGGTCGTCGCCGCAGCGGGCGGGAGGCGACCGACGCCGCTGGGTGCGCCGAGTCGCTTCGGATGCTCGCCGTGGTCGGCGCTACGGCGGCCGTCCTGATTCTTGCGTGGGGTGCGCTCGCTGTCGCCCGATGAGCGGTCCTATCGGCCGCAGATCGGTATCGAGCGTCTCGGGGCGGGACCGCGTCGGGCCCTGAGCACCGGCCGACTACCCTGACCCCATGACGCCGACGACGCAGACAACCGAGACCGGGACGGCGGGCGCCGGCCCGGCCGTCGATCGCCCCTTCGTCCCCGCCGAGGACGGCGGGGGCCGCGTCGACTCCGAGACCGGGCGGCTGCACGAGGTCATTGTTCACCGTCCGGGGCGCGAGATCGCCCGCATCACCCCCATCAACGCGGACTCCCTGCTGTTCGACGACGCCCTCAATATCTCCCGAGCCCAGGCCGAGCACGACGCCTTCACCGAGATCCTGCGCGACGAGGGCGTCATCGTCCACGACTTCCGCGAGCTGCTCGCCGAGACCCTCGCCGTCCCCCGGGCCCGCGCCCTCGTCCTGACCGAGACCGTTGGGCCCGAGGCGGTGGGCGTATCCACCTCCGAGGTCCTCACCGACTACCTTCAGGGCCTTCCCGACACCGACCTCGCCGAGGTCATGCTCGCCGGCATCACCCGCTCCGAGTTGCGTGAGCGCCTCGACCCGGCCGACGCCGCCACCCTGTTCGACACCACGTTCCTGTCCACCCTGGAGGGGCAATTCGTCATCACCCCGCTGCCCAACCACGTGTTCACCCGGGACACCTCCGTCTGGCTCTACGGCGGCGTGAGCGTCAACACGATGGCCCTGGCGCCGCGACGGCGCGAAGCCGTTAACTACGAGGCCGTCTACCGCTTCCACCCCGCTTTCGCCGGCCGCGGCAGGCTGTGGACCGAGGCCCACGGCGCCTCACCGGCCACCGTCGAGGGCGGCGACTTCCAGATCTTGGGCAACCGTGCTCTGGTGATGGGGCTGTCGCACCGGTCAACGGCCGCCGGCGTCGAGCGGCTGGCCACCCGTTTGTTCGACGACGGCGCCGCCGACCGCGTCATCGGCGTCCACATGCCCGACCGCGCCTTTTACACCGAGCTCGATGCCGTCATGCACCTGGACACTCTCATGACGATGGTGACCCCCGACACCTACCTGCGCTTCAGCGGGTTCAACGACGTGACGACCGTTGAGATCGAGCCGGGCGCTAGCGGCAAGGCGCTGCACGTGACCGTCCACGACGGCTCCGAGATGGATTCCGTGCTCGCCCGCGCCGCCGGCATCGACTCCTTCCGGGTCATCAGCCCGGACATGTCCGACGAGGCCGAGGCGCTGCGCGAGCTGTCTCGCGACTCGTGCAACGTGGTGGCCCTGTCCCCGGGACGCGTCATCGGCTACGCCCACAATCAGGCCGCCAACGACGTCCTGCGCCGCGCCGGCGTCGACGTCATCGAGACCCCCGGGGTCGAGCTGGTGCGCGGCCGCGGCGGCTCCCACTGCATGACCTGCCCCGTCACTCGCGGTTCCGTATAGCCCCGGCAGCAGTACAACCGGGATCGAGAGACAGTAGAATGTGATGATTTATACATTCTGATGCCTCTCGGGGTCGCGGTTGCAGATGTTGCGAGATTTCGTTATGGGACGTCGTGAACGACTCCGCGTCCCGCGGAGGAGGGACGTGCAGTATCCTGTGTCATAGCAACGATTGCGCAGCCCCTCATGGGCGACCCCGAGGGCTCGGCCGAACCCGGTGCCGGCACTCGGACGACATCTGTGATCGTCGTCACTTGAAATCTGCTGTCAAGAGCGCGTCGACAGTAATGCACGCCGATGTGACGCGCTTGCAGTTGACCGTCTACGTGCACTGCATACATAATCGGACTCGTCTCGCGGTCGTGCTGAACGTCATCCACGTCAACCCAACTCGATAAAACAACTCGATACAGGCAGCAGATTCAACACGTCAACGAGCACTCCGCCGCCCTGGTAGTCCTGTCCATGCAAGTGTAGGAAGAAGCCACCGATCCCGACACCTGGCCGTCCAGAGGGCGCCCGGAGCAAATATTGATTTTCTTGCCTCCGGCCCCATGGCTCGAGCCCCGGATGTCGGGTCTCGAGGAGAGTTGTGAAAGTAATCGAGGCGAACAACGTTTACAAGATATTCGGTCGGCGTCCGGTTCCCGGAGTAAGGAGACTCCAGGCGGGGCAGTCGCGTGACGACCTCAGGAGGGATGGGCTGACCGCTGCCGTCATCGACGCATCCTTCGATGTCGACGAGGGTGAGATCTTCGTGGTCATGGGGCTGTCCGGCTCCGGCAAGTCAACGCTGATCCGGATGGTGAACGGGCTCCTCCCGATCACGTCCGGGGACATGACTATCTACAATGAGACCCTGGCCAGCACCTCCAAGAAGAAACTGCGCGATATTCGCCGCAAACGAGTATCCATGGTCTTCCAGAACTTCGCTCTTCTTCCTCACCGGACGGTGGGGGAGAACGCCGCTTACGGCCTGGAGATTCAGGGCATCAATCGCTCCGAACGCCAGCGCCGGGCCGAGGAGGCTCTGGCGATGGTCGGGCTCGAGGGCTGGGGGGACTACAAGCCCGGCGAGCTCTCCGGCGGGATGCGTCAACGAGTGGGTCTGGCGCGGGCCCTGGCCGCCCAGACCGACGTCCTGCTCATGGACGAGGCCTTCTCCGCGCTCGATCCGCTCATCCGCCGCGAGATGCAGGACCAGCTCATTGACCTGCAGGGCAAGCTCGGAAAGACGATCCTGTTCATCACGCACGACCTCAACGAGGCCATGCGCCTGGGGGACAGGATCGCGATGATGCGCGACGGGCGGATCGAGCAGATCGGCACGGCCGAGGAGATCCTCCGCGATCCCGCCTCGAACTACGTCGCACGATTCGTCGCGGACGTCGACCGCACCCGCGTGCTGACCGCCGGGTCGATCGCCGAACCGCCCTACGCGGTTCTCGGCTCGGACCGCAGCCCCCACGCGGCCCACAAGCTCCTGCGGGAGAACCAGCCCTCGTGGCTCCTCGTGCAGAATCGCGACCGCACTCCCGCCGGATTCGTCTGGGAGGACGACGTCGCCCGCGCCGTGACCGAGGGCGCCCGCAGCCTCCCGCTGTCCACCGTCCACGGCATGCCCGTCGTCCAGGAGTCGACCCCGATCAGCGAACTGTTCGACGACTCCGCCCATCACGCCGCCCCCATCGTCGTCGTCGACGACGACGGCCGGATCTCCGGCGTCATCCCGCGCGTCACCCTGCTCGCCGCGATCAGTGATCACAGCGGGAGCGGGGACGGCGGCCAGGGCGAGGAGTCCTCGGCCGCCGAGGGCGAGAGCGGGCGGATCGACGGGATCGAGCAGACCGAGCAGCAGACCACCGAGGTCGAAGGAGTCGACGCCCGATGATGTCAGCACAGACCCCCATTCCCAGGATCCCCGTGGGCTCGTGGGCCGAGTTCATTATCAGATGGATTCAGAACAATCTGGCCGGCTTCCTTGACGCCATCGCCGATGCCGGGAATCAGATCAACGAGGCCCTCACGAACATTCTCCTGGTCGCCTCGCCGCTGGTCATGGTGGTAATCTTCGTGCTCATCGCCTGGGTGGTGAAGTCATGGAAGCTGGCTGTCGGCACCGCCATCACCTTCCTCCTCATCATTTCGATGGAGCAGTGGGAGAACGCGATGGAGACGCTGGCCCTTGTCATCGTCGCCACCTTGACCGCCCTCATCATCGCCATCCCTCTGGGGATCTGGGCGGCCCGGAACAAATACGTCAGCGCGCTCGTCCGCCCGATTCTCGATCTCATGCAGACCATGCCGGCCTTCGTCTACCTCATCCCGGCGGTGCTGTTCTTCTCGATCGGCGCCGTTCCCGGCCTGTTCGCCACGCTCATCTTCGCCATGCCCCCCGGGGTGAGGATGACCGAGCTGGGGATCAAGCAGGTCGACAAGGAGACCGTCGAGGCAGGCCGGGCCTTCGGCGCGACCGACTGGGAGATCCTCACGGGCATTCAGCTCCCCCTGGCCATCCCCACGATCATGGCCGGGGTCAACCAGGTCATCATGCTCGCCCTGTCCATGGCCGTCATCGCGGGAATGGTCGGCGCCGACGGTCTGGGTCAGGAGGTCGTCTCGGCGCTCGCGAAGATCAATATCGCCAAGGGCACGGAGGCCGGCCTGTCGATCGTCTTCCTGGCGATCTTCCTCGATCGCGTCACGTCGGCGCTCGGCGCGCCGAGGGAGAAGGGGTCCCTGCTCTCCCTCATGAGCGGGATCGGGCGACGGTCCTGAATGCCGCCGTTCCTCCGCCGCCCTCGGGGTCGTCGGCGCGGGGCGGACTCGCGAGCACTAGTCACCGGTACACACGAAAGGAACACCATGCAGACCTCTCGACGGACATTCAACGCGGCCCTCGCCTCCCTCGCGATGGGGGGCGCCCTCGCCGCTTGCGGCGGCTCGCGCTCGAAGGGCAAGAACAAGAAGTTGACGCTCGGCTTCATCTCCTCCTGGACCGACGGCGTGTGCATGACTCACCTCACTAAGATCCAGGTCGAGAAGAACGGGTACACGACCGAGCTCAAGGACCTCAGCGAGCCCAGCGTCCTCTACACCGGCCTGAGCAAGGGCGATATCGACCTCTACGCCTCCGCGTGGCCCGAGGTCACTCACAAGCAGTACATGGACCAGTACGGCGACTCCATCGAGGACCTGGGGTCCTACTACGGGTCGGCGAAGCTGACCTGGGCCGTTCCCTCCTACTCCGCGATGAACTCGATCGCTGATATCCCGGGGCACGCCGACGAGCTCGATCACAAGATCATCGGGATCGAGGACGGCGCCGGCATCACCCAGATCTCCAAGGAGAAGGTCCAGCCCGCCTACGGACTCGATGATGGCACGTGGGAGGTCAAGACCTCCTCGACTCAGGCCATGGTCACCGAGCTCGAGAAGGCGATCGATGCGCAGAAGGAGATCGTCGTGACGCTCTGGCACCCCTTCTGGGCCTACAACAAGTACGACGTGCGCGACCTGGAGGACCCGGAGGGCGCGCTCGGCAGCGGTGAGGGACTCCACTTCCTGGGACGCAAGGGATTCACGGACGACTTCCCCGAGGTGGCGAACTGGCTCGGCTCCCTCAAGCTGGAGGAGAGCCAGTACGGCGAGCTCGAGAGCCTCGTCAGCAACTACGGCGAGGGCAAGGAGGACGACGCCGTCACCGAGTGGTCCAACAGCCACCCCGAGTTCGACTTCAAGGAGTCCTGACCCTTCCCGGCGCCGTGCTGCCGTGCTGCGGCCCCGTCGTCTCGAGCCGTTGCCGAGTCGACGGGGCCGCAGCACGTGGTGGTGCGCCCTCCATGCCATACGATCCTCCTGTTCCACCTCTCCCTTCCGATTCACCGCACTGAAAGGACCCGCATGACCGCCTTCGCCCTGCCCGCTCCCGATCCCGTCGTCCTCGCCGGCCTCAAGGGCCGCAGCTTCCTGCGCGAGCTCGACTTCACCCCCGAGGAGTGGATGGCCCTCATCGAGCTGGCCGCCCAGCTCAAGGCGGCCAAGAAGGCCGGCCGCGAGGTCCAGCGCCTGACCGGCAGGAATATCGCCCTCGTCTTCGAGAAGACCTCCACGCGCACCCGCTGCTCCTTCGAGGTCGGCGCGGCGGACCAGGGCGCCCGCACCACCTACCTCGACCCGTCGGGCTCCCAGATGGGGCACAAGGAGTCCGTGGCGGACACCGCTCGGGTCCTGGGGCGCATGTTCGACGGCATCGAGTACCGTGGCGACTCCCAGGCCAAGGTGGGGACCCTGGCCGAGCTCTCCGGCGTGCCGGTGTGGAACGGGCTGTCCGACGAGTGGCACCCCACCCAGATGCTCTGCGACGCCCTGACCATGCTGGAGCACGCGGGCAAGCCCGCCGGCGAGATCTCCTACGCCTACGTCGGCGACGCCCGCTTCAACATGGGGCGCTCGCTGCTCGTCAACGGCGCGCTGCTCGGCGCCGACACGCGCATCGTGGCGCCCGAGGAGCTGTGGCCCGACGACGCGTGCGTCGAGGCGGCCCGCGAGGTCGCCCAGTCCACCGGCGCCCGCATCACCCTGACCGAGTCGGTCGAGGAGGGAGTCGCGGGCGCGGACTTCGTCCACACCGACATCTGGGTGTCCATGGGCGAGCCCAAGGAGGTCTGGGACTCCCGCATCGCTCTGCTGCGCCCCTACCAGGTGAATGCCGCCCTCATGGCGATCGCCGGTCCGCAAGCCAGGTTCATGCACTGCCTGCCCTCCTACCACGACCGCAACACGGTCATCGGCGAGCAGATCTACGAGGCCACGGGTATGGACGGCCTGGAGGTCACCGATGAGGTCTTCGAGTCGCCGGCCTCCATCGTCTTCGACCAGGCCGAGAACCGCATGCACACCATCAAGGCCGTCATGGTCGCGACCCTGGGGAGCTGACGCGCCCGCTGCACGGGGCGCTCGCACCCCCCTCCGCCGGCCGGCCTCGTCGTGACGATCGTTCCGCGGAGCGAGCAGGACCTGCGCCCGGACGGCGGACACGGTCCGCCGCTCATCCGGTTATCCTGGGCGACGTGCCCGACAGGAACGAGGTCGTCGGCTCGCCGCTCCGCGTGCGCGGCGAGCTCGACCTGCACGCCCTGAAGGCCCAGGACTCCTCCGGGCTCCTCGACGGCATCGATCGCGCCGTCGTGTGGGACATCAAGATGACCACCCGCTTCCGCGGCATCACGCGCCGCGACGGCGTTCTGCTCCACGGCGGCGCGGGATGGGGGGAGGTCGCCCCCTTCTGGGACCATGACCTCGACGCCTCCGTCCCGTGGCTCGCCTCCGGACTCGAGTGGGCCCTGGCGGGAACGACCGGGCTGCCCCGGAATCGATACAGCGTCCCCGTCAACGTGACGATTCCCGAGGTCTCCCCGGCCGCGGCCCGCACCCTCGTGAGACGATCCCGCGCGGACACCGCCAAGGTGAAGGTCGCGGGCTCGCACGCCTCCGCGTCCAAGGGCCTGGAGGCCGACCTGCGGCGCCTTGAGGCCGTTCGCGACGCGCTCGGACCCCGCGGCCGGATCCGTGTCGATGTCAATGGGGCCTGGGACCCGACCACCGCCGCCGCGGTCCTGCCACTGCTGGACAGGGCCGCGGGGGGCCTGCAGTACGTCGAGCAGCCCTGCCCCGACGTCGCCGGCCTCGCCGCCCTGCGCCGCCTCGTCGACGTCCCCGTCGCCGCCGACGAGTCCATCCGCCTGTCGAACGACCCCCTGGCCGTCGCCCGCAGCGGCGCCGTCGATGTCGCCGTCCTCAAGGTCGCCCCGCTCGGCGGCGTGCGCCGCGCCCTCGCCCTGGCCGAGCGTCTCGGCCTGCCCGCCGTCGTCTCCTCCGCGCTCGACACGTCGGTGGGCCTGAGCGCCGGGGTCTCGCTGGCGGCCGCGCTGCCCGAGCTCGCGGGCGCCTGCGGGCTGGGCACCGTCCGCCTGCTGGACCGCGACGTGGCCGCCCCCTCCTTCGCGCCCATCTCCGGGGGCCTGCCCGTCAGACCCGTCCACGTCTCGCGCAGGCTCCTGGCGAGCGTCGGCGCCGACGACGACCTGACGTCTCGCTGGCAGGTGCGGCTCGGCCACATCGTCAACGCGCTGCGCACCCGCCGCGAGCGGGAGCGGCGCGATCCGGCCTCCGCGATCGCGGGAATCCCCCTGTGAACGGGGCGATCGGCGAGCCCCGGGGCTCCGCGTCCCCCTCCCAGACCCCTTCTGGCGATCCGCAGCCCGCCGCGCTCGCGGCCGCGCGGGCGGTTCTCGACTCACTGATCGGCATGGGCGTGCGGCACGTCATCCTCGCCCCGGGCTCGCGCAGCGCCCCCTTCGTCCCGGTTCTGGTCGCCGCCGAGGCCGAGGGCCTCATCCGCGTGCGCGTCGTGCTCGACGAGCGCAGCGCCGGATTCATCGCCCTGGGGCTGGCCCGCGCCGAGATGAGGCGCCGGGGCCCCCGTCCGGCCGCCGTCATCACGACCTCGGGGACGGCCGTGGCCAACCTCCATCCCGCCGTCGTCGAGGCCGATGCTGCCGGCGTCCCCCTCCTCCTGGTCACCGCCGACCGCCCCCATGAGCTCGTCGGCACCGGCGCCAGCCAGACCACCGAGCAGACGCGCCTGTTCGGAGGCGCCACGCGCGCCGTCGTCGACCTGCCCGCCGACCTGGTCCGCGACCTCGGCTCCGCGGCCGCGGACCTCGCCATCGGCGGCCGGGTCCGCAACGCCGTCGAGGCCGCCCGCGGCCGGCTCAGCCGGGACCCGGGGCCCGCTCAGATCAACGTCCGCTTCCGCCCACCGCTGGCGGGTGCGCTCGTGGAGCGGGCCGTCGCCC
>ERZ773008.1776-NODE-1776-length-14761-cov-3.211954_pt1 | contig 14761 bp, 9 predicted proteins | sample MGYA00580664_ERZ773008 | MGnify/ENA primary metagenome ERZ773008 (study PRJEB29015, sample SAMEA2738016) | human oral metagenome | biome: human oral; feature: human-associated habitat; material: dental | place: China | collected 2048 ... | reverse complement strand
GGTACGCTGATCGGCGGCCTGGGGGTGGCCATGTACCTGCCGATCTTCAAGCTGGGTCAGGTGGTGTAAGTACACGGATCCGGCCCTGTCAACAGGTCCCCGGATCCAGTACAGAAAGCGGGAAGTGGCCTGAATCCTTGCCGCTGCCCGCAGCAAATGGCCCGGGATCTCACCCGGGCCTTTGTTTTTGGGATAGGGGAGAGAGGTCTTACTGCTCCCAGGGGAGCTCCGGCTTTCCGAAGTGACCGTAGGAGGAGACCAGGTTGTAGTCGACCTCCCGGAGGCAAAGACGCTCGATGATCGCCTTTGGCGTGAGCTCATAGTTTTGTACGACATCGCTCCAGATATTCCCTACATTTTCATGGGCGCTTCCGAAGCAGTCCAGGTAGACGGACACCGGCTCCGCGACGCCGATCGCGTAGGCGAGCTGCACCTCGCAGCGCTCGGCCCGCCCCGATAGGACGATATCTCTTGCGATCTTCCGCGCCATATAGGCCGCGGAGCGGTCGACCTTCGAGGGATCCTTCCCGGAGAAGGCTCCGCCGCCGTGGTGCGCGGCCCCGCCGTAGGTATCCGCGATGATCTTTCGCCCGGTGAGGCCGGAGTCCGCGAAGGAGGATCCGAGAACGAAGCGGCCTGTCGGATTCACGAGGATCCGGAAGTCGGTGTTCAGATTCATCTCCTCCGCGCTCTCCTTCATGATTTTGCTGATGATCTCCCTGACCTCCTCCAGGGAGGTGGACTCCCTGTGCTGGCTGGAGAGGAGGAAGGTGTCGATGCGCCCCGCCTTGACCCCCTCGGCCATGAGCTGCACCAGATCAGCCCAAATCGCATCGAAATCCGCATCCTTACCGCTGCTAAACGGGTCAATCCCCAGCCGAAATAGCGTCTCAGCACGGTAAATATTGCCCACGCCAGGAAATAACGACTGATCCATAAGCAGCGACGCAATGCTCCGGCTCGACTTATTGACCTTCTCTTTAATGGGCTCCGGGTCCGCATCGGCCCGCAGCGGATCCGCCCCCAGCTTATCGACGGCCACTGCCTTCTCCTCCGCCGTAATCAGCCGACACCACTGTGGCCCCCGCAGGTTTGCAGCAATAGTATCGGTGGCCATGTGCAGCCGAATCTGCCCCTTGGTTTCCGCAGGGTCCTCGAAATGCAACGAACCGATGAGCCCCAAATGTATATAGATAATGCGCTCCGGTTGGGAAACATCAAACTCGATAAACAGATGCTTCCCATAGGCATCCGACTCCAGGTATGGTTGACCGTCCAGGGTTCGGGCTTGGGCATCAAATCTGCCCTGCGGCGAGGTGACTATTGGGCTGGTGTCCGTGAATTCACGATTGAGATGTTGGGCAAGACGATGAATGACGTGGCCTTCAGGCATAGGTGTGTAGTCTAGTCCCATTCCCCTTCCAAAGCATGTCTACTAGTGGAGCGGTGGAACCGCATTGCGTCCACATGCTTCATGGGAGATTCCCGGACCCAGCCCCAGCACCTCAGCGGCTACAAACTCCAGCTCAGCACTTGTGCGGCACCAAGCTTGCCTGTAGCTGTTCTTCTAAGCTCCGAAACCCTCCTGTGGCATGTTTGGGAGCCTTGCGTTTCGGTGGAAGTGGAGCTTAGAACAGTTACTACCTGCGCCCTGGCCGGGGCTTCATGGGTGCTAAGCGGGGTTTCTGGTTTCAGGGCCACCCAAAGGTACCGGTTTCAGACAGAAACCCCGCTTAGTAGAAGTGCTGAGCTGGACTTCGGATTTCTGTTCGTTGCTACTCCTGCTGGTATGCACACCTGCTACCTGGAACTCAAGCTCAGGACTGGTGCAGCTGGCCCTGTATCGCAATCTCTAAGCTGTAAAACTCTCCCGAGGCGGATTGAAAACCCCTAGTTTTGTTGGAAGTGGAGCTTAGAACAATTACTACTCCCGCTTTTTAGGGCTGCAACGATTCTAAGCAGGGTTTCCGCCAAAATCAGAGCTTTTCGGTAGCTCCTAAACTGGATTAGCGGCTTAGGGGAGGTGCAGCTTCAACTGTTTTACATGGTAGCATCTGTGCTGAGCTGGACTTCGTAATCTGCTCTGTTCACCCTCTAGGCGTTTTATAAATCTGCTACCTGGAACTCAAGCTCAGTACTATTGCAGCTAACCATGTAGCTTTTCTTCTAAGCTGCAAAACCTTTCTGGGGCAAGCTTGGGGGCTTACATTTCGGCAGAAACGCAGCTTAGAACAATTACTACCAGTACTGCTTTCGTGTATCCACGAGGCTGCATGAATGCTAAGCGGGGTTTCCACCTGAAACTGATGCCTTTGGGCGCTCCTTGAACTGGAAACCCCGCTTATCAGAAGTGCTGAGCTAGACTTCGGATTCCCTCCCCATGCTTCTCTTGTTGTTACGTATATCTGCTACCCCGAACTCAAGCTTAGTACTGGTGCAGCCGACTATGTAGCACTACGCCTAAGCTGTAAAACCCTCCCGATTGAGCTTGGGCGCCTTGGGTTTTGGCGGAAGTGGAGCTTAGAACATGCACTACCCGTTTCTCCCTGGGGCTGCAAGAGTTCTAAGCGGGGTTTCTCCCAACAGGTTCGTGCTATCCCAGGCGAATTGAACCGTACCCAACCGAAAACCCCGCTTAGAACATGTGCTGAGCTTGACTTTGGCCGTGTCTCCTCTTCATCCAGGTGTTCCACGAACCTGTTGCACCCCGTAGCACATCATCTAAGATGCAAAACCCTCCCAGAGACGCTTCAAAAACCCCACGTTTTGCCGGAAATACAGCTTAGAGCGCTTACTACTCGTGTTTTCTCGTGGCTGCATTTATTTTAAGCGGGGTTTCCGCCTGAAACTGATGCCTTTGGGTGCTCCTTGAACCAGAAACCCCGCTTAGTAGAAGTGCTGAGCTTGACTTTGGGTTTTTGCCTGTTGCTACTCCTGCTGGTATGCACACCTGCTACCCGGAACTACAGCTCAGCACTAGTGCAGCCAATGCCGTAGCACAACACCTAAGCTGCAAAACCCTCCCAGAGACGCTTCAAAAGCACCACGTTTTGACAGAAACGCAGCTTAGAACACCTGCTATCCGCGTCGCCCCGCCACAGCCTGGAGCTGCAAGAGTTCTAAGCGGGGTTTCTCCCAATGGGCTGGCGCACTCCAGCCGAAACAAGGCGCCTAAACCAGAAACCCCGCTTAGATAATATGCAGCCCTAATGCTTCACGGGTGCTAAGCGGGGTTTCTGTCGCGGGCGGTGCCGTTGGATGGCTCCTGTATCAGATTCCCTGCTCAGGAAGCATGTAGCATTGTGATATGGCCGTGTCAGCCTCCACATATACAAGGCATATCTGGCACATTTGGTACACCTGGGGCGTTTGGCATGTGGCAAATGTGCGGTCGCGGTGGGCGCAGGGGAGGGGGTTTGCGTGCGGGAGGGCGTCGTCAAGCAAGGAGGGAAGGAGGGGGAGGGCGGGTACCCCAATAAACTTCCTGTTCAGAATGGGTTATGGGGGTGTTGCGGGGGTGTGGCGCGAATTGGGGAATGCCCTCGCACCGTGCTCGTATAAACCATGACTTATGGATGGCATGTCATCGTGGGGGCAAGAAAAAGTAATAAATACCAGTATTATGCCTACCCCTAGGTGGGTCGCAGTGGGTGTTTCGAACAGCCACTATTAAACTTAGGCAGTAACTGCATAGCTTAAGAACTCACAGAATCGGAGTTGATATAGAAACATCCGGTTCGCGTTGCGTGCTTGACCACAAGCAGTTGCTTTGTCGAACAAGGAGAAATTCGTGTCCAGTAAGCGCCCCACAACCCGCAGCTTGCCGCTAATCGTGTATTTGGTCATTGCAGTGGCCGCATTGATCGGTACCGGCGCCGGGTGGGCTTGGTATGTCACCTACCCACCTGAGCGAATGGTGGCACTCATTGTCGGTATCGTTGCCGTTGTAGTGGTGGCGGCGGCGCTTTTAGCGAATCGGCGTGCCTGGCAGATCATCATGAATCTAGCCCCCACGGCCTTACTGCTTGCAATATTGCCCTTTGTGACCAAGCAACTTGGTGCGCAAACCACCATCGTGGTGCTTGTGGCCATCACCACGCCATGGTTGGTTGGTACCGCAATGCTGCCGGCGTTCCGGCCGGTGGCTAGGATGTCCGGCACGGATAAACAAGCCAAGCAGGATTTTGTTCGGGAATTCTGCCGCGGCTGGCTGCTCATGCTGGTCTTTACGCTCATCCCGGTGGGGATTTTTTCGCTTCTCCTTCTTATCTGTGGTTGGTCCGCCGGCAACATTGGCCTCTATATTGCCGGCGTCATGAGTAATGTGTTTTTCCTGCATTGCCTCATACCCACCATGGAGATCCGCAAGGAAGCGGTCGTGGCTGGCTGGGTTGCCTACGGGGCGGTGTTCTTCTTCCTCCCCGGATTCTGGTACCTTGCCCCTCTCGCCGGCGCGGTGCTGCAAATCCCCTTCCTTGGGAAGGGCCTGCTTGGTTTATTCCAGGCTCCCGCCATGGATCTGCAAAGTATGCTGGCCAAGGCTGTGTATGGGGTGCTCATTGGTGGGGTGCTGTGGATGGATAAATTCCTGGTTCTAGTGCTCACGCCGAACGAGGAAAACCTTTGGCTGGCGTACACCGCCATTATTCCCGTCACGGTGACGCTCGCGGTGTGTAACGCCACGAAGTTCCCGGACTTGCAGCACAGTTTTGACCAGCTAGTGGATGATGTGGCTCACCGGCCGTTGTCGCAATTGGGGAGCGATATTTCAAATTCTCGGGGGAACCTGGCCTATTTGGTGGCTAGCACTATTGCGGTCAGCACGTCTGCAAGTTTAGGCTCGTTGCTCATGGGTGGTGTTTTTGGCATTCAACATGGGTACACCAGTTTGTTGCTGTTCCTGTTGCCGGCCACATTGGTGGCGGCATATGTCAGTATGGCGCAGTTAAGTCAGGTGCGGCGGCACGTGAACGCGGCGGTTGGTGCTGGCGGCTATTTGGTATTGGTGACGGTGGCGTTCGCATTCCTGTCACCATTGGTGGGTTTGGTTATGGCGTTGTTGGTTTCGTCGGTTGTGGCTATGTTAGCGGCGGTCCGAGTGGAGCGCAGCGTGGTTGATGCACCATATGAACTCTTCTGGCAAAAGGCGGTGGCATGATGCCCAATAATGAAAACGATAAAGACACATCGAGCTTGCCGACGGACGTATCGCGGGATGCGTCAAAACTCAATCATCCCAAGCCGGCAAGCCGACCAACCACACCTAAATCGGCTATTAAAGGCAGTGGGCAGCTGCGGAAGGAACCCTTATTCCCCTCCCGCACCGACATGCCCACCCCTCCCAAGGTGGCCGATGAGCCGGAGAAGCCTCGCACTCCGCTGTTCCCATCGTGGCATTCGGAAAAGTCGGAAAAATCCGATCCCGAGCCGCCACGTACCCCCCTATTTCCGTCATGGCATAACGAGCGGCCCCCCACACGTCCCATGGAGACGGCCAAGCCATCCGAACCTTTGTTCCCGTCCCGGTCGTCGTCAACAAACCCGAATCGGCATTCGGCAAATGACTCTGACGTAGAGAAGCCCAAGACTCCGCTGTTCCCATCGTCAAATTCGAAACCACGATCATCTGGTGACGACCCCGATATCCCGGACAAGCCGCTGTTCCCGTCTACCGGCGGTTTTCGGCAGTCGAAGACCCAGTCGCACGATCCGATATCCATTTTCAGTGGGTTCACGATGATGGATAATCCCACACCGCCACCGGTGCGGAAACCCGAGCCGCCGAAGCCGGCATCCCGGCCGAACCCCGAAACGTCAAAGCAGGATCGACCCGCATCTATTTTCGATGATTTCAAGTTCATCAAGCCGGAGTCCGAACCGGATTCCGAGCTGGAGCCTACCCCAAAGGTTGAAGCTCCTCAGGTGCAGCCCGAGGCTCCCGCGGCGCCGAAGCCCCCCAAGGCGGCTGAGACTCCCGCGGCGCCAGAGGCGGTGTCGCCCACCGTGGACGTCACGCCGGCACCACCCGAGCAATCGACACCACCGGTATCCAAGACCCCGGCGGCCCCACCGCAGTCGGCATCGACGCCAACCGTGCCGACCGCACCATCTACGCTGGACGTTTCGGACGTGGACGTGCCTGATGCACCTGAAACATCGGATGCGCCGGACACGTTGGCCGTGTCCGATACATCGGATTCCGCAACCATCAAGCCGGAATTACCTAAACATGAACAGGCATCATCTATGCTCGGCAGCTTTGATTTTGTCAAAGCCCCCGAACCAGAATCCCAGCCTACGGAACCTGACGAGCCACCAACACCAACCGTGGCGGCGGCCGAAGCACCTGAGTCTGAAGCAACGGGAGTAACTGAAGCTGCCGAACCAACCGAGGCGGTGGAAGTGCCGGAAGATCCGGAAACCACCGGCATTGGGGAAGAACTACCCACATCAAGCATATGGACTGATGGTTTCAGCTCACTGAAACCCATTACCCCCTTGCCGCCCACCATCACTAATTTCGATGATGACGATGACTTCGACTACACCCCACTCTTTAACGAGTTGGGGGCCCAGGTGGCGGCGTCGAAGGCCGAGTCGGCGGCGAAACCTGAACCCGAGCCGGAACCTGAACCCGAACCTGAGCCGGAAGAGCCGGAGGCATCCGACGAGTTGGGGGTCATAAAGCCGCTCATCATTGGACACCAGGCGGATCTGAAACCATCCACTAACCCGTTTTCCGCGATAGTGCGGCAACCCCTGGCGTCGCAGGAGCCCGAGCCTGAAGCCATGCAGGACCCCACATTGGGGGTAGCAGAGGTCTCAGAATCAGTGACACAGGTAACACCAACTGTGCCAACCTTGCCAACTGCGTCGACTGTGCCGGAGGCACCGGAAGTTCCGGCAGCCCCGGATTCTCTGACGCCACCGGCGGCACCAGCGCCAGCCAGGATCCCCACGGCTGCCACCACTCCCGCGCCCGCCGTCCCTGAGGCTCCGCCAGTAAAGCCGTCGAAAGCGCGGAAACCTGTGGACGTCGACAAGCTCAAAGCCGAATTGAGCGAGTGGGGCGCTTGGGCGTCCATGCCACAGCTGGGGTCAAAGAAACCGCAGGACAAGAAGAAATCCAAGGTGGGCGGGCCATCATTGGTGTACCGCTTTCCAGGCGACAGTCAGGTGTTACAGGAGGTCGATATTGCGGTTGTGATGGAATCCACATATCCGTTTACGGCGGGTGATACGGCGGTATCGGTGCAGAACATTATTCGGCACAATCCGGACCTCACATTCGGCGTTATCCACATCGCAGATAATTCGAACGCACCTGCGAAAAGCATGTTTGAGCTTCCCGCAAATGTGAAGTGGGTTGACGTGATTTATCTCGAATCGACGGAAGTCTCGGAAAAATTTTCCGGCCTAGTATCGTCACCGGTGACCGATGAGCAAGTCCGAGAAGTGCTTGACGCTATTGAATCATCCGTGACCGGCAACCATGAACCGATGCATGCGTTGTACGAGAACGCCATCAACCCGCAAACCCGCACATGGTCGGCGTGGGGCGCGCTTGGGCATCGGGAATTCATGAACGCCGCAATTAAAGCCGCAGGTAAAGCCGATGATATTAGCCTCAGTCAGCTCTTCGACCTCGCCTATAACTTCTTCTTGCGGATCTATACGCTACTCGATCGGGTGCTGCCTACCGCGCGGGTGTATCACGCGCATTCCAGTGGCAATGCCGGCCTCGTGGCCGCGGCAGGTGCGGTGCAGAACAAGGGCAAATTCTTCCTCACCGAGCACAACCTCAATATTCGTGACTCCATTAACAAACTATTGAGCCGGGATCTCAACCGGCGGGTTACTAGTGAAGCACCACTAAAGCTAACCACAGATACGTTCGAACGCTTCTGGACTCAGTGGTGGCTGGAACTTGGGGCATTAAACTACGCAGAAGCAGAGTTGATTACTTACCTGTATCCGCAGGCTGTTACCGATGCCCAAGAGCTAGGCGGCGCCCAGGAGAAAGCGGAAGTTCTTCCTGACGGTATTGAGTGGGAAGACCTGGAGATTCCCCGCATTTGGCGGCAGCAGGCAGTGCCGAAGCTGGAGCGCAAAATCAGTTGGAAACTCGCGGTTGTGGGAGATTTCCAGCCGAGCAAGGGCATTATCGAGCTCATTGATGCGGTCAAATTGATGGTGGATGGTGGGAAAACCGATGTGCGCGTCGACCTGCTCAAGCCCGCCGATGGCAGCACCACCGACGAACCGGAATATTATTCGCGTTGTGTTGCTCACATTAAGCAATTGTCGGTGGAAAACTATGTGCGGTTGCGTGATGTGAAAGACGCTCGTGACGTGATGCACGAATACGATGCACTGGTAGTGCCCAGTTTCCAGGAGAGTCAACCCCATGCGGCACTCGTGGCCATGACCATGGGTGTGCCGATTATTGGCTCCAGTGTGGGTGGCATGAACGCTCTGGTCACCGAAGAATTATCGGATGCGCAGCATAAGAAGATTGGTGCAAGTGGGGAATTAGTTCCCCCCGGTGATTCAGCGGCTCTTGCTACACTTATGGCAAAGCTTACGCAAAGCCCAGAACTTTATCGTGCATGGCATGAAAATGCCCTCGCTCGCATCAAGGCTTTTTACCTTTTGCCACAGGTTATGCGTCGCTATAACGCGATCTATCGCAATCTTGGGGCAGGGAAACACAAAGTAATTGGTGGCATGGCGATGGTGCCGTGATGATGCTGCGGTTGTACATGGTGCCGCGGAAACGTTATTGATTGTGCAATGGCTTTGTTGAAAACAATGCTGGGGCACAATCATGACGGAATTCTGATGTATCGTGTGCTGTTCGTGGCGGTTCTGGTGGCTTATGGCAGTGAGCGTATAACCACATTCGTACCAGCTACTAGAGGAGGTGGCTGACATCTCTACGCCTGAAGATTCACCCATTAATTCCACATCAGAAGACCCGTTCGAAGTCGCATCTACTGAGGCAGACGCTGCGCCTGCTGATGCCGCATCAGCCGAGGTTGGGGGCACCGAATCGGTGAACTCCGCCGAGGCTCCCGAAGCCGCTGCGGCCTCCAAGGTCGACCTTGCTGAAGCCATTGATGCTGTGCCGTTCCCCGAGTTCAGCCGTGCCGCATCGGCGACCGGCGAGTCAGAGACAACCCCGGCGGAATCCGGGGAACCATTAAAACCGCATCCCCGGCTTTCCTGGGTTCGGCATGGGCATCCGATATCGTCGTGGCAGTTGAAAAAGGCTGCAGGCAGGTACCATGTTGCGATTCTGAACCCGTGGGAGCTTCGCGCCGCCCACAATCTTAAAAAGCATAACCCGCACATGAAGGTGCTGGCCTATAAGAATCTCAGCTCGGTGCCCACCGCCGCGGCCGAAGAAAAAGGCCCGATTTACACCTCCGGCATACATCCAGTCATGGCCCAGAATCTGGGTACGAGCGCCCGGCTGACCCGGCGTGTTTCGCACAAGGGTCGTGACCACCAGCGGGTGTGGGATCTCACCTACCAGCAGGCTTGGTTGGGTGGTGTTGCCGCGGAGATGGTCGATAGCCCGTTCGACGGGGTGGTGGTTGATTCTGATCTTGATGAAAGGTTTTTCCGCCACGAATTGGACAGAGAACAAATGTATGAGGGCATAGAAAAGCTGTTCAATCGGGCTGGTGAACGGTTGACTTCCATGGGGAAGATAGTTGTGCCGAATTTCCCGGCTCGGGATGGTAATTGGCGGGGTCAGGGCCGCTTCGGTGGCGTGTTCGAATCCAATTGGTTGGGTTGGGGCGGCGCCGGCGATGGGTGGTTGAGCGCCGATGAGTGCGTGGAGCAGGCCCGTCGTTTGAATGAGGCCGAGGGGCAGATTATTCTCCGGGCCCCGGGTGCGAACCGTAACTATATTCGCCATTTGGGGTTGGCGTTGGCGGCGGCGTGGGTGTTTTTCCCGCAGCGTGAGGTATCGGTCGCGGCGACGGGCGCCGATGATTTCAATGGTGTGCCGCTGGTTCCCGAGGTGGATCTTGGCGATCCCACCTCGGATGTGATTCGTGACGGGGATTTGTTCCGCCGCGAGTTTACCGGTGGTGTCGCCAGGATAAATTTGAGCGAAACCACATCCATTGATGGGTTGCGTCCGCATTCCGGCAGCGTGGAGGCTTCGTAGTGAGCCTGTTGGTGCTTGCCGCCTAGGCGCGTGTTACCTCCCCGGACTTTTTGGGTTCGGGGAGGTTTTTGTGGGTTTTGGGGTGCCGTATTGTTGGCTACTAGGCTGGGAAGACATGAGCCTTGGCAAGATTCTCCTGTTTTATAAGTTCACCCCTATTGCGGATCCGCAGGCGATGCGGTTGTGGCAGCGTGACCTGTGTGAGCTGCTTGGTCTTACCGGCCGGATTTTGATTTCGGAGCATGGTATTAACGGCACTTTGGGGGGTGACATGGAGGATTGTAAGCGGTATGTGCGGAAGTTTCGGGAGTATCCGGGGTTTAAGGATACGGAGTTTAAGTGGTCGGCTGGTGGGGCCGATGATTTTCCGAAGTTGTCGGTGAAGGTTCGGGATGAGATTGTGGCGTTTGGGGCGCCGCAGGAGCTGCGGGTGGATGAGCATGGTGTTGTTGGTGGGGGCGTGCATTTGAAGCCGGAGGAGGTGAACCAGTTGGTTGCGGATCGCGGCGATGATGTGGTGTTTTTTGATGGGCGGAATGCGATGGAGGCCCAGATCGGTAAGTTTAAGAATGCGGTGGTGCCGGATGTGCGGACGACGCATGATTTTATTCGGGAGTTGGAGTCCGGCAAATATGATTGGATGAAGGACCGGCCGGTGGTGTCGTATTGCACTGGGGGGATTCGGTGCGAGATTTTGTCGGCGCTGATGAAGAATCGTGGGTTTACCGAGGTGTATCAGATTGATGGGGGGATTGTGCGCTATGGGGAGAAGTATGGGAACCATGGTTTGTGGGAGGGGTCGTTGTATGTGTTTGACAAGCGCATGCATATGGAGTTTGGGTTAGGCACGAAGGACCCGGGGTTTGTGCAGTTGGGGCATTGTAAGTGCGGTAAGCCGACTAATAAGTTTGAGCATTGTGTGAATGAGGATAATTGTCGGGATTTGGTGCTGATGTGTGAGGATTGTTATGCGAACCCGGCGACGCGGCATTGTGGCCGGGAGGAGTGTGCCGAAGTTGCTGCTCAGGTGGCTGCTGTTGCAGGTTAGTGTTTGGTGAGGTGTTGACCACCTTCGTCCCATGGGGTGGGGTTTTGATGGAAAAATGTCAACCATGGCATCAAAACTTTTAGCGCATGGCGCGCATGTGACTAGCGTCGATAATAAGCTTGGCGAATTATTGTGGTTGAGCCCGGTTGCGAAACTTGATGGCCCGGGGGCGATTCGTGGCGGTGTGCCGATTATTGGGCCGTGGTTTGCGGCGCTCACCGGCCAGGAGCCGAAGCATGGGTGGGCCCGGGTGTCGCAGTGGCAGCTTATCGACGACGCTACCGCGCGGATCACGAAGGACGGTCTGGAACTTCAGGTGGTTGTGGTGGATCATGCGACTGGGTTCACCATGACGTATAGTGCCCGGAATGTGGGTGATGAGCCTAGGAAGATCCAGTTGGCGTTCCACCCGTATTTCCGGGTTGCCGATGTGGAGAAGGTGACGGTGTCTGGGGTGGATGGCGCCGATGTGTATGATGCAGTCACGAAGACGCACGTGACCCAGCAGGGGGATTTGACGTTTACGGCTGGTGAGTATGATCGCATTACCCGGGGTGGGGATTATGAGTATGTGATTTCCGACCCGGGGTTACGGCGTCGCATTATTGTGAGTTCGTCGGCGGCGGATAGTGTGGTGGTGTGGAACCCTGGCGAGAACACTATTGCCGATATTGGTGACGAGTGGCGGCATTTTGTGTGTGTGGAGCCGGCACTGTTGGGTGAGGATTATCAGGGGGTGGTGATCCGGCCCGGGGGGAATCATACGATTTCGTTGACGGTGCAGGCGGAAGCGTTTTAGGGGGTGAGCATGACCTTGAGGGCGGTGCGGGAGTCCATTGCCTGGTAGGCGTCGGCTACTTGTTCGAGCGGCAGGGTGAGGTCGAAGACTTTGCCCGGGTTGATTTTGCCGGAGAGCACGTCGGCGATTCCTGCTTCGAGGTAGTTGCGGACTGGTGCGGGGCCGCCGGCCAGGCGGGCGTTTTTGCCGAAGAGGGAGCCGAATCCGATGGGTGCTTCTTCGTATTGGGGAACCCCAACCCGGGAGATGATGCCGCCGGGGCGGACCACGCCTACCGCTTGGTCGTAGGCGGGCATGTGGCCTACGGCTTCGAGTACCACGTGGGAGCCGTAGCCGCCGGTGAGGTCCATGACTTGGGCGATGCCGGCTTCGCCACGTTCGGCCACCACGTCGGTGGCCCCGAATTCGCGGCCCAGGTCGGTGCGGTCTTTGTGCCGGCCCATGAGGATGATGCGTTCGGCGCCGAGGGATTTGGCGGCGAGTACCGCGGAGAGGCCGACGGCGCCGTCGCCGATGACGGTGACGATTTTGCCGGGTGTGACTTCGCCCATGTGGGCGGCGTGGTAGCCGGTGAGGTAGACGTCGGAAAGCGTGAGCAGGGAGGCGAGCAGTTCGTCGTTGGCGGCGTCGGGGTTGATGTCGGGGACTTTCACCATGGAGCCGTCGGCGAGGGGGATGCGGGCGTATTGGGCCTGGAGTCCGCCGGGGTCGGGTTGGCCGTAGAAGCCGCCGTGGATGCAGGAGGTGTGCATGCCTTCTTGGCAGTAGACGCAGGTGTTGTCTTGGTAGGCGAAGGGGACGATGACGAAGTCGCCGGGGTGGACGGTGGTGACGTCGCTGCCTACTTCTTCCACGACAGCAATGAGTTCGTGACCCATGGGGTTGCCGGCGTCGTTGTGGGGCATGTTGTGGTAGGGGTGCAGGTCGGAGCCGCACACGCAGGCGCGGACTGTGCGCACGATGGCGTCGGTGGGGTATTTGATGGTGGGTTCGGGAACGTCGGCGATGCGCACATCACCGGCACCGAACATGAGGGTGGCTTTCATTGGTGGACCTTTCATTGATAAGAAAGCACACCAGCCTTCATGAAAATATAATTCAGTAATGGCTGGTTGGGCCGGTCTTATCGTAATAAACCGTTGGTCTCTATGTTATCACAAGCCAATAATGTAGGTTTCACCTATTAATGATGCACCAGTGCCATTTGGAACGTCGTGGTCATCCACAACATGGCAAAGGGGATGACAAACCAAAACGTGCCCATCCACGGCCGCCACCTGGTATACGATACTAATTTGCGATACATCATAATCGCCGTGCCGAACATACTGGCGATAGGAATCATGCTGGTGGCAAACGGCCACCAAATCTCCGCCTGGCGCGAACAAAACCACGTGGCCGTCCCCGCCTCGCAATACTCCCCACCCTGCATCCGAGCCACCATCGCCAAGAACCCGGCAACCAGCAACGTCACCACCGGCGTGAGCACCGCCCACAATATAGCCTGACGAGTGGAACGCCGATTCGCCTGCGCCACCACCAGCGGGTCCGGGGCATCCGCCAGCTCATCAAAATCACGCGGCGCCGGCCGCATCATATTGGTGAAATCGGCATCGGTAATAAGGTCATTCTCTGGGTGATCGAGATACGATTGATTCAACATGGGATCCCTTTACAACAACGGGGGCAAGGCAGGGCGAACAACAACATCAGTAAGGCTTGCATCACGTGGCGTCTCTAACACATCCCCCACAACCCGGGCAACGGTATTCGGATCAAGATACTCATCCGGGATATACGGCAACCCCTCCTGGGCCCGAATCGCCCGCTGCATATCCGTAGCAATCCGACCGGGAAAAACACTGGTCACCCGAATCTCCGGCTCCTCGGCCCGCAACGCATCACACCACCCCCGCGCCGCATGCTTGCTGGCACTATAGGCACTCCACCCACCCACGGCCTGCCTGCCCGCCCCCGAATTGAGATACACCACCGTCCCCCGCGCAGCCCGCAACGCCGGCAATAACCGTTGCGTCAACTCCACCGGCGCCAAATAATTCACCGCCATGTGCTGCGCCGCAACCTCCCGCGACTGGCCCCGCCCAACGCTCGCAATCCCAGCACAATGCACCAGCGCATCAAGCTTATCGACGCCCGGGGCGGCGTCGTCAAGCGGAACCAAAAAATCCGCCTGCCACCATGTCAACCGCGAATGCTGGAGATCGGCTGGGGCAGTACGGTAATGGGCAAATACTCGATAGCCCCGATCGAGCAATAACCTTGTGACCGACAGGCCCACGCCACGGCTAGCACCGGTGACAATTGCGTGGGGGATCATACCCGAATTATAGCGATCAACAAGGGAAAATAGAATCAAACTAAAGTATCAAAAAAGCGCCATTGGATAAACCTATATACTCTGGCGCTTGCGGAAACGTCACTAGTTATTGTCGAGAGTGCCGTCCAAAATTGCTTGAACATTGGAGCGGCGAGATGCCTTTTCGAACGCTTTAAGTGCTTCTTCGGTGTCATAGGCTTCTGATAGTTCATTGATCAAATTGGCCAGTTTGGTGATATCGCCCAGCTTCTCCTCTGGCAAAGCTGCCAGCATATTTGCTAGGTAGGCGGTGCGTTCATTACCAACCCGCTCCAACTCAGACTTACCAAACGGCGTCAACTGCACCTTGACACCACGACGGTCAGTCTCCTCCCGAATCCGCTCAATCATGCC
>ERZ773008.1767-NODE-1767-length-14802-cov-11.522004_pt1 | contig 14802 bp, 17 predicted proteins | sample MGYA00580664_ERZ773008 | MGnify/ENA primary metagenome ERZ773008 (study PRJEB29015, sample SAMEA2738016) | human oral metagenome | biome: human oral; feature: human-associated habitat; material: dental | place: China | collected 2048 ... | reverse complement strand
AGAATATCATAGGGATGATGCGGGAGATTCACATTCAGTTTCATAAGCGCCTCCTATATATGAAAATGGACATCCAAGCTTATCAGCCCAAGAATGTCCCGTAAAATTTAGTAATTATTCTGCAAAATGCTTTAATAAAGCATTTTTGATTAGTTCTGTTGGCATAGCTTTTCCCGTCATCAGCTCAAACGCCCTATCAGCTTGATACAGTAACATTCCTAATCCATTTACAGTTGATAAGCCTTGTTCACTAGCCATTTGTAAAAAAGGTGTCTTCATTGGACTGTATGCAACATCAGCTACTAAAATATGCTTAGGAAAGATGAAACTATTTGGAATCGGTAGAGACTTCCCATCCATTCCAACCCCAGTTGCATTCACAAACAATGCCGACTGGCCAACCGCAGTATCCAAGGCCGATAGATCTTCAATAGCCTGCACTACAATAGGATGTGACAGGCGATTAGAAAGCTGGGTTAATCTATCCTCCGTCTTAGACAAATTTTTAGAGCGACTAAAGACAAAAACTCGTTTCACACCTTCTTTAACCGCTTGACTGATGATAGCGGAAGCTCCTCCTCCAGCTCCTAGAATGGTTAGATTTTTTCCTTTAAGATTGAAATCCGGCAAACTCTTGAAAAAGCCGACACCATCCGTATTATAACCGATAAGACAACCATGCCTGTTGATAATCGTATTAACAGCACCAATTTCACGGGCAGACTCATCTAGCTCATCTAAAAACTGTATAACCTCTGATTTATAAGGCATAGAAACATTAGCTCCCAGCATATGATAGAGCTTGATATTCTCAACAGCTTTACCTAAATCTTTGGAATCCACTTCTAAAGCAAGATAAACTGCATTCGTATCTGTCAAGTGGTAAGCCATATTATGAATAAAGGGCGAAATACTATGTTTAATTGGCTTTGCGATGACCCCAGCTAAGCGAGTATGACCATCAATTCTCATTTAAAATATCTCGAATTTTCTTCATATTGCTTAGAGAGATTTGACCTGGAGCTGTTGCCTCATCAAGACTAGCAAAAGACCAACTAGAACCGGTTAAGTCAGAGGCAATTCGCGAAATCTTTCCTACTTTTCCCATAGAGATTGTTACAAATTCTTGCTCCGGATTCAGAGTTTTAAATCCTCTGGTATAGTTCATCAAATCTAGGACATCCTGTTCACTATGAGCCATTACAGATACTTTGACAGTCTTCGGAGTCAAACTAGTCAACTCTGATAAGATTTCCATCATATTTTCTGGAGTTTCATTAAAATTATGATAACTCAAGACTAAGTTTGGAAATTCAAGCATCTCTTCAAACTTTTCTTTATGAGAGAAATATTCGAAATCTACATAATCTGGTTGATAAAGATGAGCTACATCTTTTATTAAGGTTACATACTCCTCGTCAGATAATTGAATATTCCCGCCTTCTTGCTTTGTTCGAAGTGTAAACAATAACTCACGACCTGCAAACTTTTCAAAAATGGCTGGAGCAACTTTTAAAATTTCATCTTTCTCTAAAAAGTCTGCGCGCCATTCGATCAAGTCTGCATCAGTAAAACGATGAGCATCTATCTGCTGGGCTTCCTCTAAATTTCTAGGCGTGACAGAAACTACTAATTTCATTCTTCTACCTTAATCGTAAAAACTTTTAAGTAATTACTACTTTCGTCTTTTTTATTATAGTTAAAATCTGCTGGCAAGCCATATTCCTTGATATAGCGATGTTTTTTGCCAACAAAACCTTTTTTAATTTCATTTCTAAATTTAGAACGTGAAACATTAGCCGCATTTGTACTTGCGATAATAATCCCCTTAGGATTCAAGATTTCAAGTGATTGCTTGATCAGCTTATAGTAATCCTTAGCAACAGAGAAGGTCTGCTTTTTATTTCGTGCAAAGCTAGGTGGATCAAGTACGATAACATCATAACTGAGCCCATGTCGCTTGGCATATTTAAAATAATCGAAAACATCCATAACCACAAATTTATGGTTATCTAAACTTAAACCATTCAGCTTAAAGTGCGCTTCAGAGAGTTCTCGGCTACGCTTAGCCAAATCAACAGAAGTCGTCTCACTTGCTCCTCCCATAGCCGCTGCAACTGAAAATGCTGCTGTATAAGAAAACATATTGAGCAAGCTTTTCCCAGATGCTAGGCCATCAACCAAACTCCCCCGAACCTCATGTTGATCCAAGAAAATCCCAGTCATGAGACCATCATTTAGAAAAACCTGATAAGCAACACCATTTTCCAAAACTGTAAAGACCTCTGGTGCTTCAGCTCCATAGACATGGGCTGATTCATAGTCCAGCCCCTTAAAACGAATTTTCTCATAAGTGCCAAAAACTTCTGAAAAAACAACTTGAAAAGCTTGTAATATAACTTTTTTTAAAGAAAATACAAAAGGATTGTACCAAGAGAAAAGCGCGTAATCTCCATAAATATCAACTGTCAGCCCCGCAAAGCCATCACCTTCTTGATTAAACAGGCGAAAAGCTGTGATGTCTTCGGATTGGCGGTAAAACTGCCGTTTCTCTTTTGCTTTTTCAAACAAAGAAATAAAAAAGTCCTGATCGAAAGCGACTTTTTGTTTAGAAACAAGCCAGCCAACGCCTTTATTTTGCTTAGAAATATAGCCACATCCGAGGAACTTCCCTTGAGTAGTGACTATTTCCACCGCCTGATGATCAAATGAAAGTTCTGGAAAGTCTTCTTTTTCTAAAATCAACACACCCTGTCGGATTTTTTCTTCCCTGTATCGAGATACCGTAAGCTTTTTCATAACTAGAATTATATCAAATATTGAGAAACTTTTCAAAAAAATTACATAAGCCCAAAAACCAAACCTATTTATTTTGCCCATTTTCTTAAATCAAATTATTTTTCAAACATGAACATCCTCTGCTAATCAGCTAAATGTTTCATTTAGAAAAACCACACACTTTTCATTCCCCTATCAAATCAAAAATGTGATATACTTATTATGTTACGGAAAAATTTAGGAAATAAGACAAGGAAGTACTTTTGTGAAAAAAATGACTAGGAAGATACTCAATTTTATGAGTACAAGACTAGGTTTTGTCTTGACCTTGCTTTGCTTATACTGGTTAAAAACCATGTGGGCATACACTGTCGATTTTAATTTAGATATTCAAGGATTTTACCAAGCTTTTCTAGCTTTTATCAACCCGATACCCCTTGGTTTACTGCTGATTGGCTTAGCACTCTATCTAAAAAGAAGCAAGCTTTTCTATGGATTGGCTATTCTTATATATACTATTCTCTTTATTTGGCTCTTTTCAAATGCCATTTACTATCGTGAGTTTAGTGATTTTGTCACCGTAAATACCATGATGGCATCAAGTAGTGTTTCAGCTGGTTTGGGAGAAGCGGCGCTTGGTCTATTTAGACCTTGGGATGTTATTTATTTGATTGATTTCCCTGTGCTAGGCTATCTTTTATATAAAAAGGCCATCCGAATTGACAACCGTCCCTTTAATAAAAGGGCTAGCTTTGCCATTACAGCACTATCTAGCATGCTTTTTTCAGCCAATCTTTTCTTAGCAGAGATTGACCGACCGCAACTCTTAACTCGTGGATTCTCAAATTATTATGTTGTACGAGCTTTAGGATTACCAGCCTTTTTAGGCTACAGTGGAAACCAAACCTATCAAGCAAATAAGGAGCGCTCCAAAGCTTCTGCTGATGACCTAAAACCTGTAGAAGCATACGTCAAGAGTCACTATGCTGAGCCAAATCCAGACTATTACGGTATTGCTAAAGGCAAAAATGTGTTTTATATACATTTGGAAAGCTTTCAACAATTCTTGATTGACTATAAATTGCAAACAGATGGTAAAGAGTATGAGGTAACACCTTTTCTAAACTCTCTATATCATTCAAACTCTACCCTAGCTTTTGCAAATATCTTCAATCAAGTAAAAGCTGGCAAAACTTCTGATGCCGAAACAATGTTAGAAACCGGCTTATTTGGATTAAACCAAGGATCCTTCATGGTCAACTATGGAGGTACCAATACCCAACAAGCGGCACCATTTATTTTGTCAAAACAAGGCTATACTTCTGCTGTGTTCCACGGAAACGCTGGAAGTTTCTGGAATCGAAATACAGCTTATAAACAATGGGGTTATAACTATTTCTTTGATGCATCCTATTTCACTGAGCAGGACGAGACAAACTCCTTCCAGTATGGCTTGAACGACAAGATAATGCTGAAAGACTCCATCAAATACTTAGAGCATATGCAACAACCATTCTATGCTAAGTATATCACGGTTTCTAACCATTACCCTTATACTACAAGTCTGATTGGAGACGAAGTCGGCTTTCCTCTTGCTAAAACCAAAGACGAGACCATTAACGGCTATTTTGCCACTGCAAACTATCTAGATTCAGCCGTCAAAGCTTTCTTTGATTACCTCAAGGCAAGTGGCCTTTATGAAAATTCTATTATCGTTCTCTATGGAGACCACTACGGTATCTCAAACTCTAGAAATCCAGATTTAGCACCACTTCTCGGAAAAAACTCTGAAACTTGGTCTAGTTATGACAATGCCATGTTACAGCGTATCCCATATATGGTTGTCATCCCTGGTATGACTTCAGGAAAAATTATTCAAACATTTGGTGGACAAATTGATATCTTACCAACTTTGGAACATTTGATGGGAATTGATTCTAGTAAATTTCTACAAGTTGGACAAGATCTCTTATCTAAGAAACATCAACAGATTACAACGTTCCGTTCTACGAATAACTTTGTAACTCCAAAATATACAAGTTATAGTGGCCGAACCTACTATACTGAAACAGGTCAAGAGATTACCAATCCAGATCCGACCACTCAATCAGAGCTAGAAGCAATTCGCAACGCAGCAAATACCCAACTTAAAATGAGCGATGCTATCCAAACAGGTGATCTACTTCGCTTCTATACTGGTAATGATCTTGGAAAAGTAGATGTCAAGAAATACTCCTATAATCATTCTCTTAAAGCAGAGAAAAAAATCGAAGAGGAAAAAGGAGATAAGTCAACCAGTCTCTACAGCCAGCGTAAAGGCGAATCTACTATTGATCTCTTTAACGCTCCAAGCTATCGTGCGCTTCATCCAGAACAATTTGAAAGCACTAGCTCTTCAGAAAGTTCTCAATCAAGTAGCGATAGTTCAGCTAGCTCGAGCTCTTCTTCTAGCAAATAGTGATTCTCTACTTTATAACTCGTTGGCTTTTATAAAATAAGGACTTAGACCTGTATTACAAGGCTAAGTCCTTTTAATTATTTCCTATGCGTAATTGATCTAGTTATTAATCTCTGTCTCAAGATATTCTAATGGCTGAAATTCCTTTTCAAAATCATAAAACGAAGATGATTTAAACAGGCAAAGAGTGATTCCATCGAGCCATTATTTGAACTGAGAATCTCCTTTAAGCCATTATATTAAACCTCTCTATCTTGCTCCCTTCCACCAATTAGATCAAGTACTTAAAATTTGAAAAATCAATCACCTATTCTCTTAAAAAGCTTTCAGCTACTTTTTTACTTTCCTAGATGACTGATTGGAATCATTCGAAACAGCACAGCTCTAAAACGTTGCTGCGATTGTCATTCGCTCTGAGTAAGTTTTGGAACCATTCGAAACAACATAGCTCTAAAACAACGTAAAGTATTCAATACGACGAGCAATAGTTTTGGAACCATTCGAAACAACATAGCTCTAAAACCAAAACAATCCACATTGTAAACAGCGACTTGTTTTGGAACAATTCGAAACAACATAGCTCTAAAACATAGCTTCAGGAATTGCGTCAAGCATTGCTGTTTTGGAACCATTCGAAACAACATAGCTCTAAAACGATAGGATTAAGGATATTTATCTATTTAGTGTTTTGGAACCATTCGAAACAACATAGCTCTAAAACTATGTCATGTATCATTTTAAACTACCAACTGTTTTGGAACCATTCGAAACAACATAGCTCTAAAACAAGTCATCTTCTCTGTAACATGGGAATAAAGTTTTGGAACCATTCGAAACAACATAGCTCTAAAACGACGACCAGATGGCTCCAACACAAGGTTGTGTTTTGGAACCATTCGAAACAACATAGCTCTAAAACAGCCCCTCCCGATTCAGTTACAGTATAGCAGTTTTGGAACCATTCGAAACAACATAGCTCTAAAACCAACGACGCGCCCCAAATCTAAATCAAAATGTTTTGGAACCATTCGAAACAACATAACTCTAAAACAGAGACACATGACCTAATCTAAAATGTTAAGTTTTGGAACCATTCGAAACAACATAGCTCTAAAACCAACTGAAGGTGAACCCGAAGCTTTCAAGAGTTTTGGAACCATTCGAAACAACATAGCTCTAAAACAAAAAACTAGTCGTACAGCAATTTGTGGCTGTTTTGGAACCATTCGAAACAACATAGCTCTAAAACTATATAATGTATCATTTTAAACTACCAACTGTTTTGGAACCATTCGAAACAACATAGCTCTAAAACACATTTGTAGCGATGATGCCAGACTTACCAGTTTTGGAACCATTCGAAACAACATAGCTCTAAAACATAAAGCTATGGTTGATTTCGGAGCTGGCGGTTTTGGAACCATTCGAAACAACATAGCTCTAAAACAGGAGCTGACCCTTTTAAATTAGGAAATCAGTTTTGGAACCATTCGAAACAACATAGCTCTAAAACAGGTTGACCATTATACAATGCAGAAGCTATGTTTTGGAACCATTCGAAACAACATAGCTCTAAAACACAAGCGGTGTCTGAAGTGTATAGAGGAATGTTTTGGAACCATTCGAAACAACATAGCTCTAAAACAACCCCCACCAGTTGCAAAAAGTCCGTCATGTTTTGGAACCATTCGAAACAACATAGCTCTAAAACATACTAGACCAGTTATAACCTGAACCAATAGTTTTGGAACCATTCGAAACAACATAGCTCTAAAACAGAGGAAAAACTCTTCTGGTACATTCTCCTGTTTTGGAACCATTCGAAACAACATAGCTCTAAAACTGAGTTCTCGGACATCTTCACTGAGGCTTTGTTTTGGAACCATTCGAAACAACATAGCTCTAAAACGCTGTTTCCATTATATCTCTGTGAGTAGCTGTTTTGGAACCATTCGAAACAACATAGCTCTAAAACCGCTAAAGAAGTTGATTTCATTGGACAATAGTTTTGGAACCATTCGAAACAACATAGCTCTAAAACATTCCGATTAATTGGAATAATGTGGTCAATGTTTTGGAACCATTCGAAACAACATAGCTCTAAAACCTTATCTGATGACGATCAGAAAAAAGTGGCGTTTTGGAACCATTCGAAACAACATAGCTCTAAAACACATTCAAGGCTGCGTCTTTCAATAGCGATGTTTTGGAACCATTCGAAACAACATAGCTCTAAAACACTTCAACACGTCAGCACCTCAACAGGTAGGTTTTGGAACCATTCGAAACAACATAGCTCTAAAACTACAAATGGTGATAATGGTTTGGGTGTTAAGTTTTGGAACCATTCGAAACAACATAGCTCTAAAACTGAACATCCTTAACCTTCAGCGTGAGAATAGTTTTGGAACCATTCGAAACAACATAGCTCTAAAACGTGTTTGGACCATACATATGACAACGAATTGTTTTGGAACCATTCGAAACAACATAGCTCTAAAACTCTGGTTGATTAGAGAATACATTAATATTAGTTTTGGAACCATTCGAAACAACATAGCTCTAAAACAAATCCTTTAGAAACCTTTATACAATAAGGGTTTTGGAACCATTCGAAACAACATAGCTCTAAAACTGACCTCTGTAATCGCTTCTTTAAGCTCCTGTTTTGGAACCATTCGAAACAACATAGCTCTAAAACACCAAGATGGATGCCCTTCGCCATGATTAGGTTTTGGAACCATTCGAAACAACATAGCTCTAAAACTACAAACTATTTAGCATTAGTTTAGCAAACGTTTTGGAACCATTCGAAACAACATAGCTCTAAAACAGAAATCCATATAGCTGGATCAATGAGTGGGTTTTGGAACCATTCGAAACAACATAGCTCTAAAACTTGCTAGCTCTTGCTCTTTAGCATTGAGCGGTTTTGGAACCATTCGAAACAACATAGCTCTAAAACAAACATCCAGATAAGCTATTTGAAATGCCAGTTTTGGAACCATTCGAAACAACATAGCTCTAAAACACGTAGAATTTTATAAACTGCTCATCGGCTGTTTTGGAACCATTCGAAACAACATAGCTCTAAAACCTATGATAGGGGCTATGGCATTTACAATCGGTTTTGGAACCATTCGAAACAACATAGCTCTAAAACAATTGTTTCTAGATAACTTTTTCTAGTCTTGTTTTGGAACCATTCGAAACAACATAGCTCTAAAACATGGCCATAGCTAATAGTTCTGGTGTGTTGGTTTTGGAACCATTCGAAACAACATAGCTCTAAAACAGCTCCTAGACTTAAACTTATATGATACCCGTTTTGGAACCATTCGAAACAACATAGCTCTAAAACTGATCCACTCTCTGACTATCAGCCTGATAAGTTTTGGAACCATTCGAAACAACATAGCTCTAAAACGTCCGTTTTTCTTTGCTTCTCTTAAAATGTGTTTTGGAACCATTCGAAACAACATAGCTCTAAAACCAGATACTGCTTGCGGAAGTGTGGTATTAAGTTTTGGAACCATTCGAAACAACATAGCTCTAAAACCCTTCGGTCTTCTTGCTTCCGAGATCCACGGTTTTGGAACCATTCGAAACAACATAGCTCTAAAACAACAGGCTTTTGACAACACTTACAATCTCAGTTTTGGAACCATTCGAAACAACATAGCTCTAAAACCATTTTCGACAATGTAGCGCAGTTGTTCTTGTTTTGGAACCATTCGAAACAACATAGCTCTAAAACCCATCCTGAAGAGAGATTTCATCTCCCAAAGTTTTGGAACCATTCGAAACAACATAGCTCTAAAACTTGGAATTACAGAAGACGATGCGAAAGCAAGTTTTGGAACCATTCGAAACAACATAGCTCTAAAACCTCCACGCTTACGAGCGGATATTAAACGCTGTTTTGGAACCATTCGAAACAACATAGCTCTAAAACACTCAATCGGTAATTTTAAAATACGTCAAGGTTTTGGAACCATTCGAAACAACATAGCTCTAAAACGACAAGACAGATTTGTTTGCATTTCTACAAGTTTTGGAACCATTCGAAACAACATAGCTCTAAAACGAATGTCTGATGCATGGATTATGAAAAACAGTTTTGGAACCATTCGAAACAACATAGCTCTAAAACTATATTTTTGAATGTGATTTTATTTTTGATGTTTTGGAACCATTCGAAACAACATAGCTCTAAAACGAGACCTTGTTTGGAACGAAGTTTGAAGGCGTTTTGGAACCATTCGAAACAACATAGCTCTAAAACAAAAAGCAATTAGAGTTATTTTAATAAAAAGTTTTGGAACCATTCGAAACAACATAGCTCTAAAACTTGGCAAACGGTGTTTTAAATATCATCCATGTTTTGGAACCATTCGAAACAACATAGCTCTAAAACGATTGAGCTTTGCTTTAATTTTGGCAGTATGTTTTGGAACCATTCGAAACAACATAGCTCTAAAACAAGCAGGAGATGCGGAAAAAGTAAGTGTAGGTTTTGGAACCATTCGAAACAACATAGCTCTAAAACAACGCATTTCACGCTTGAGTTTGCGTTTTAGTTTTGGAACCATTCGAAACAACATAGCTCTAAAACAGTCCCAAGCTTTTGCTTCTTCAGATGTTTGTTTTGGAACCATTCGAAACAACATAGCTCTAAAACTAAATTTCATTATCAGCCCAACGCAAACCAGTTTTGGAACCATTCGAAACAACATAGCTCTAAAACATCCACGGTCGATAGACCATTGCTGAACGTGTTTTGGAACCATTCGAAACAACATAGCTCTAAAACAACATCATGACATTTGATGCCATTTCTTCAGTTTTGGAACCATTCGAAACAACATAGCTCTAAAACAGGCTATTAAAACCTTAAATGATTCAGGGGGTTTTGGAACCATTCGAAACAACATAGCTCTAAAACGGGCAGACTCAATCATTTCTTTGATGATTTGTTTTGGAACCATTCGAAACAACATAGCTCTAAAACAAAGCAAGGCGCCAGTTGATACAGGTTTCCGTTTTGGAACCATTCGAAACAACATAGCTCTAAAACTTGTATGAAGTAGCTATAGCTCTATTAAAGGTTTTGGAACCATTCGAAACAACATAGCTCTAAAACATATTGACAAAATTGACTAAATGCTTCATGGTTTTGGAACCATTCGAAACAACATAGCTCTAAAACCTCGTAGAAAAATTTTTCTCACGAAATTTCGTAATCGCACCATTCGCCTCAGCTAGGCTTCAGTTCATCAGGTTCCTATTGTTGCTCTTATTATATCATATTTTCCATGTTTAAGAAATAGTCTTGATCCAGTACATACTGTGGTAAATCATAGACTGCCCTAGGTTCGACAAATAAGACAGTCAGTTGATTGAGTTGGATATACTCGATCAGATTTAATAACTCTTCTTTTGATAGATAGGCAGTCACATTGATGAAAATAAGTAGTTTCTTTTTGGAAAGATATTTAAAAACCTGGATAATTTCTAGCATCTTTTCAAAAGGCAGGTCACTCAGTGTTTCGATTTTGACTCCTAGCGCATCGATCAACTCTAAAGTTGTGATTTCATCATATTCTAGATCTAACTCATTTTCTAAACATTCAAATGCAATTAGCTCAGTAACAGTTGAAACTAATTTTTCTATCATAGACTTAACTTCCGGTTTTTCGTTTAATTGTTTTTCTAAATCGGAATGTATCATTTTTAACATTGCTGGAGAATTTAAGTTATAGCCTAATACATCTGTTATAATCAGTAATTCTGACTCTTTCAAAGATTTTAAATCTGAATCAAAAAGTTTAATATCACTTTCTTCAGAATATTGGTAAAGATTTTTCACAGTACTTGAAAAAATAATTTGATCTTCTACAACTAAAAAAGTTGCTTCTTTTATTTCTAATGGCTCATCTAACAGTGGGAAATTAATCTTCATCTCTAGGCTCCTCTCCCAGAAAAACCAAACGTGTATCCGAGTTTGCTACGCTGGTATTTCGCTCGCCATTTAAGTAAATCATGCGAGAAAATTGCTTCTCTGTGACCGTTAAAAGGGTAATGCTTCCTTTTTTAGGATTGTGAATCTTAAGACGTTCAATCATAGCGTTATTAGCTGAATTATTTAGCAAGAGCTTGCTGTAAATAGAGAACTGGTGCATAATAAATCCCTCATCTATAAGGAACTTCCGAAATTTTCGATAATCCTTGCGTTCCTCGGCGGTATCAACGGGCATATCAAACATTAAAATCATACGCATATATCGATAACTCATATCCTAAACTCAGGAACTCCTTTCTCAGGTTGATTGAGCGCTTGAATGACTTTCTTAGTATAATCGCTAACAATATTGGTGAGATACATATACTTTCCACTGTAATGGAAAGTGTCCGAGAAAATAGTAAAGAGCTCTCGCTTCATTTTAACAAAGGAACTGTTTCGATTTTCATAGACAATCCTGTCAATAATAGGACGAAAAGGTTCCATAATGTCACTGGCTAGATTAAATTGATTAAACTGATTGGCATGCTTCAGGCCAAACTGAGTCATACAACCAGATAAAACAATCTCACGCGCAAACATACTCAAAATTAAGGTGTAACCATAGTCCAAGGCAGCATTGATATCGCTCTCCTGCTCTCGACTAAAATCATTTCCAAACAAAGTATTGAAATAAATTCGAGCTGCATGACCTTCGCGATTACTAGGGTCAAACAAATCCAAACCATGATAAAGGTCAATGACTGACTGAGATTTTTCCAGAAAGCCACAGTTCCCAAGATAAAGGGCTTGATTGAGTATTTTTTGAGCAATAATGGTCGTCCAAACTTGTGCTTTAACATCTTCTCTCCAAGCAATTTGCCGAGAAAGTTGCAAACTGGAATCGTGCCGACCGTAGTAAGGCATTAAGTATGCAGTTGGCAATCGTTTATCATCACAGAAGATAACCAGAATATTTTCATCCACCAAGCGCTTAATCAACATGGTGGAGAGTACAATATCTGTCGTCTCCAAAAGTAAGATATCCACCTCGGACAGGTGAATTAACTCTGTCCGAGAGGCATCTTTAAAAATTAAGTGATTGTTCTTATAGGAAAGTTTAGAGTGCATATTGACAACAACGGTTCTCCATCCCATTAGTCTTCTCCTAATTTACTTAAGTCAATCCGAGTCTCGTAAAGACCAGTGATGGATTGGTGGATGAGGGTAGCGTTGAGGATTTCAGATACAGTTGTGTACCGTTTTCGATCAACATCTTTGCCAAAAAATTTAAAGGCAGCAGGAGCACCCAAAGCAGTGAAGGTCAACAAATTGATAAATGAATTTGCTAGGATTTCTATATCTGCCTGCTCATTGTCTGCATATAAGCTCTTGATTTTCTCCAGATTCGCTTCGGCTAGGACATATTTTTGAGAGAACTCAGATACAAGATTTAATAAATCTTTAAATTCATATCGGTGTTTCTGGATGTATTCCAAATGTTCTGGTTCGTCTAGTTTATGGACATTTTTAGAATGGTAGAGCAAGGTTGTTAAATATACTGGAAGCACTATTTCATTGCCTTTTTGAAGTTCTTTCGCACTTGCAAGTAGTCGTCTGCGACCATTTTCCAGTTCAAATAAACTATACTTAGGTAGGCAGAGGATGTTTTCTTTACGGACATTATGATAGCCTTTATTTTCAAGGAAAGTTATTGGATTCTCCTCAAAAGCGGCTTTTTCCATAATCGTGATACCAACTAGAGTTTTGACAGTCTTCAGTTCTTTTGATTTTCCTTTTTCGATATCGGCAATGAGCAAGATCGAATAGGCGATAACAGGACTATCAAATCCCCCATATTTAGTAGTTTCCCAAAGAATATCCTTTGTTTTTCGAGGGATTAGCTTGTCAGAATTTCCTTTAGGAAGAATGGACTCTTTAGAGAAGCCTCCTGTTTGCACCTCTCGCTTCTTCACAATATTCACCTGCGGAAGTGAAAGAACTTTTTTAACTGTTGCGAAATCTTTTTCCTTATTCCAAGCGATTTCTCCAGTGTCTTTGGAGTATTCGATATTTTCTCTTTTTGTGATAGTTCCGTCTGCGTATTGCACCTCTTCTTTAAAGAAGTTTAACAAATTTGAGTAGAAGAAATACTTTTCAGTTGCTTTTTCAATGTCTTTAGGATCTTTGGATCTTGAGATGTATCTCTTAAGATCGTACTTTTGATACTCACCATAGACGAATTCAGGCTCTAGTTTAGGATATTTCTTAAGGATAGCCTTAGCTACTACTGCATTTAAGTAGGCATCATGCGCGTGGTGGTAGTCATTGATTTCCCGCACCTTGTATAACCCAAATTCTTTACGGAAGTTGGAAACTAGGTTGGATTTCAAAGTGATGATTTTGACATTACGGTTCTTCTTATCCTTCTCAGTCACTTCTTTATTGAACCGAGTATCCAAGATCTGAGCAACATGTTTTGTGATCTGTCGTGTTTCAACTAACTGACGTTTGATAAAGCCAACTTTATCAAGCTCATTTAGCCTGCCTCGCTCTCGCTCTGCTTTGGTTAGATTATTAAATTTACGTTCTGAAATCAATTTAGAATCCAATAACTGTTGCCAAAAAGCTTTCATCTTTTCAACTACTTCAAGACTAGGAACATTATCGGATTTCCCACGATTATCCTTTGAACTAGTCAAGACACGGTTATCAAGAGAATCATCCTTGATAAAGGCCTGTGGGATGATGTGGTCGATGTCATAGTTACTTAGTTGGTTGATTTCAATAGGTTTCCCAGTATACATATCCCTTCCATTTTGTAGATAGTAGAGGAAGAGACGGTCGTTTTGAAGTTGAACATTATCTGTTGGATTTTCTTTTAGTATGTTTGAATCAAGTCCAGAAGCTAAATTTTTTAATGAATCTTCAATGCGCTTATATCTCTGTTGGGAATTCTTTTTCCCTCTGGCAGTAGTCTGATTTTCTCGTGCCATTTCAATCACAATGGACTCGGGAGCATGGCCCATAACCTTGACAAGTTCATCAACGATCTTGATACTTTGCAAAATTCCCTTTTTAATGGCAGGGCTACCTGGGAGTTCATGGACAACTTGCTTCACATCATTTGTCTTCCCAAACACTTGTGCTTTTTGGATAATTTCTTTGAAAGAAAGCCCGTCATCATGGATTAACTGCATAAAGTTACGATTAATCTCACCGTCATCAATCAGGTAGTCAAGAATCGTTTTGCCGCTTTTTTTATCACGGATACCGTTAATCAGCTTGGCAGAGAGTTTTCCCCAACCAGTATAGTGTCGACGAGTTAGTGCTTTGATTACTTTTTCATCAAAGAGAGAATTATACTGAGCAAGGCGTTGATTAATCATCTCACGATCTTCGAAGATTGTCAGAGTGTGAACGATATTTTCAAGAATTGCTTCATTTTTATCATCATCCATAAATTTCTTATCCTTGATAATTTTGAGTAAATCATGATAAGTAGATAGACTGGCGTTAAATTGTTTTTCAATTCCTTTTAGTTCGATTCCATCGTAGCCATCAA
>ERZ773008.1758-NODE-1758-length-14866-cov-7.150766_pt1 | contig 14866 bp, 13 predicted proteins | sample MGYA00580664_ERZ773008 | MGnify/ENA primary metagenome ERZ773008 (study PRJEB29015, sample SAMEA2738016) | human oral metagenome | biome: human oral; feature: human-associated habitat; material: dental | place: China | collected 2048 ... | reverse complement strand
CCGACACCGCCGAGTACGGCGACTACGTCTCCGGCCCGCGCGTCATCACCCCCGAGGTCAAGGAGCACATGAAGGAGGTCCTGTCCGACATCCAGGACGGCACCTTCGCCAAGCGCTTCATGGACGACCAGGCCGCCGGTGCTCCGGAGTTCAAGAAGCTCCGGGCCGAGGGCGAGGCGCACCCCATCGAGGCCACCGGCCGCGAGGTGCGTTCCATGTTCGCCTGGCGCGCCGACGTCGACAAGGACTACACCGAGGGCTCTGTGGCCCGCTGAGGCCTGCTGAGGTTGACGTACGGCGGTGCCCCGACGACTCAGTTCGTCGGGGCACCCCCATTTGCCTCAGCTGCCCCTGGGCTCAGGTGAGTCGGCGGCGTCGGAGGTGGACGCCGAGGGCCACCAGGGCCATGACCAGGCCCATGAGGCCGACGAGCAGTGCGGCTCCGCGCCCCGGACCGGTGCCGATGACGACTCCGATGCTGGTCGACAGTGCCTGCCCTGGTTCCAGGAGGGGCTGAAGCACGCGGTCGACCACTACTCCGGAGCACAGGTATGCCACCAGGTAGCCCATCTGAGTCACCAGGCTGATGGTGCCCCAGGTCCGTGCCTGCCGAGCGTTGTCGACCCGGGTGCGCACCAGGACCTCCGCACCGGCCTGGGACAGGGGAAGGCTGGCGAAGGTGAGGAACCCACAGGCGGCCATCCACCAGGCTCCCGGCCCCAGAGGAACCAGCACCATGGCGGCGCCGGAGCCGGCCAGGCCCGCTGCGAGCAGCGTCGTCGGCTGCGCGCTCTTCCAGGCGGTGACCAGTGCCGCCCCCACAAGCATACCGGTGGCTGCGACGGTCTCGATGACGCCCATCTCAGACGTGCTCACGGTGGGTAGGAGGATCGGTTTGATGAGGACCTGAATGACGCCGACAGCGAGGGTCGCCAGGGTCATAAGCGTCACGAGGGTGCGCAAGCCGGGGGAGGCGGCGATGGTCCTCCACCCTGCCAGGAAGCCGTGGTCATCGCCGGACTGGGTCGCTGCGCGCTGCGGCGCATCTGCAGCCAGGGCGCGGCGCACTGTCATTGTGCACACCACGGTGACCAGACAGGTACTGGTGTCAAGCAGGACGAGCCCCCGAACGCCGACAAGCGGCATGAGAAATCCTGCTGCTGCCGGGGCCAGGAGGTACTTGGCCGCAGACGCGAGCTGGAGGAGGCCGGAGGCGCGTACGTAGTCCTCCTCGGTGACCAGGTCGGTGACGCTGGCCCGCAGTGCGGGCTCGGTGAGCGCGGCCAGGCAGGAGGAAAGGATGGCTCCCGTACAGACCCAGGCCAGGGAGGGGCGGGGCGAGGACAGAGCCGTCAGGATGATGCCCAGGCCGAGCACTGAACCGGCATCTCCAATGATCATCATGAGGCGGCGGTCGTAGCGGTCGGCAAGAGCTCCGGCCAAGGGGGCTAGGAGGACGATGGGGGCGAAGGCACTCATCTGGACGGCTGACACCGAGGAGGCCGTTCCATGGGTGCGTAGCATGACGACGGCCAGTCCGAAGGCGCTCAGCCCCGTTCCCAGCGAGTTGATGAAAGATCCTAGAACGAGCAGACTCACACGTTTCACGAGTCGGCCTCCATGAGGATGGACAGGCTGCCGGGCCGGGCGCCCAGAAGTGTCTCGGTCGCCCAGATGAGGCTGTTTCTGCGGCGGGAGAGCTCATCCGGGCCGGTGTCCAGGATGACGTGGTCCAGGAGAATGCCCGAGGCACTCAGAAGCAGCTCGATGGCATCGTAGGGCCTGCTCGTGGTGAAAAATCCTTCCCTCACTCCCTGGGTGACGACATCGGTGAGGACCGGGGTCAGATGCTCGATCATCGCTGTGATAGACAGCAGGTGGAACTCCGCGTTCCCCGGTGCGTGGAACTGTTCGACGAGCTCGGTCTCGGTTTCCTTCACCCGCATCGTCGCCATGATCGCCATGAGTTTGTCCACCGCCGGAGAGGATGAGGCCGCGATTTCACGGGCGCGCTGCTCGACCTGGCCGACGATGCGTAGGACGAGGGCATTGAGGATCTCCTCCTTGCTGGGGAAGTGGTAGTAGAGCGTCCCCTTGGCGATGCCCACGACCCTCAGGATGTCCTCCATGGTGGTGGGCTGGAAACCCTTGGTGGTGAACAGGGCGTGTGCCGCGTCGAGAATCTCCTCTCGACGTTGCGCAGTGGGACGGTGGGCGCGCGGCATGACTCCTCCTAGACGTATCTGGTTGGAGCAAGACTAACCGACCATCGGTCGAAAAACGAGTACAAGTATTCCAATATGCGGATTATTTGTCTCGCATTGTGATCATGCTCTAAGGTGGCCTCATGACGCAGACCATCAAGCTGGCAGTAATCCCGGGTGACGGCATCGGCAAGGAGGTCGTTCCCGAGGGGCTCAAGGTTCTCGATCGGGTCCTGGAGGGAACCGGAATCGAGATCCAGTCGACCGCCTTCGATCTGGGGGCCGAGCGCTGGCACCGCACCGGGCAGGCCCTCACCGATGACGACCTTGAGGCCATCAAGGAGCATGATGCGATCCTGCTGGGCGCCGTCGGCGATCCCTCCGTCCCTTCTGGTGTGCTCGAGCGCGGGCTGCTTCTGCGCCTGCGCTTCGCCCTGGACCACTACGTCAACCTGCGGCCCTCGGTCTACTATCCGGGAGTGCCCACGCCGCTGGCTGATCCCGGCAACATCGACTTCGTCGTGGTACGTGAGGGTACGGAAGGCCTTTACTGCGGGAACGGGGGAGTGGTGCGGCAGGGCACGGCGCACGAGATCGCCACTGAGATCAGTATCAACACGGTCTACGGGGTGGAGCGTCTGGTCCGCTACGCCTTCGCCAAGGCGCAGGCCAGGGCGGCCAAGCACCTCACGCTCGTCCACAAGCACAACGTGCTCGTCCACGCCGGTGACCTGTGGCGTCGCACCGTCGAGGCTGTTGGTGCCGAGTATCCCGAGGTCAGCGTCGACTACTGCCACGTGGACGCTGCCACCATCTACATGGTGACCGATCCGGGACGTTTCGACGTCATCGTCACAGACAACCTCTTCGGTGACATTCTCACCGATGAGGCCGGTGCCGTCACCGGCGGCATCGGCCTGTCCGCTTCGGGCAACATCAATCCGGAGAGAACGTTCCCCTCCATGTTCGAGCCCGTGCACGGCTCGGCCCCGGATATCGCCGGGCAGGGCAAGGCTGATCCGACCGCCACGATCAGTGCCGTCGCCCTCATGCTCGACCACCTGGGACTGCCTGAAGCCGCTGCTCGGGTCGAGGCGGGCGTCAGGGCCGACATGGCCGCGCGTGGTGATGGCGCCGAGCGCACAACCAGCCAGATCGGTGACGCCATCGCCAACGCCGTGGTCCAAGGGTGAGTGCATCGCCGCATCGAGGCGCCCCGGCCGTCCTCGTCGCCGAAGCGTGACCGAAAGGCCCGGTGAGGGTACGCGAGGTGCCTGAGATGGAAAGCCAGGTCGCGGAATCTATCCGCCAGGATATGGGAAGGTCGTGTCCGGGTGGTGGCCTCGGCGGTAGGGTGGTCCTATGCCCGAGACAGACGCCACCTCGACCGACTTCGCATCCACCTCCTTGGCTCGTGCGGCCGAGGTCCCCGTTCCCAAGGCCGACGCGATTGCGGGTCGCTTCCCCCTGACCGCCAACCCTTCGCCCGTCGCCGAGGATGAGCGCGCGGGGGTGCTGGCCAACCTTCACTTCGGCGACTACTTCACCGACCATATGGCTCACGCTCGCTGGACGCAGGGCGAGGGGTGGGGCGACTATGGCGTCGTCCCCTACGGCGAGCTCAGTCTGTCCCCGGCCACCGCCGTGCTCCACTACGGCCAGGAGATCTTCGAGGGCATCAAGGCCTACCGGCACGATGATGGCTCGGTGTGGACCTTCCGGCCCCGCTACAATGCGGCTCGACTCAACGCCTCCGCTCGTCGCCTGGCACTGCCCGAGCTGCCCGAGGATGACTTCGTCGCCTCCTTGGTGGACCTGGTGCGCGCCGACGCTGCGTGGGTGCCTTCAGGGGAGGGGGAGTCCCTCTACCTGCGCCCCTTCGCCTTCGCCTCCGAAGCCTTCCTCGGCGTGCGCCCCTCCAAGGTGGTCGACTACTACGTCATCGCCTCTCCCTCGGGTTCCTACTTCACCAACGGCCTTGAGCCCATCTCCATCTGGGTGACGACCGAGTACCACCGCGCCGGGCGCGGAGGGACAGGGGCGGCCAAGACCGGCGGCAACTATGCTTCCTCCCTGCTTCCCCAGCAGGAGGCCTACGCTCAGGGGTGCGACCAGGTCTGCTTCCTGGATGACGTTTCACAGAGGAACCTCGAAGAGCTCGGCGGCATGAACATCGTGGTGGTCGATGCCGACGGGACCGTGCGCACCCCGCGCCTGACAGGGACGATCCTGGAAGGCTCTACCCGCAGCGCGATCATCCGTCTGCTGCGCGACTCCGGTCGGAGTGTTGTTGAGGACACCATCAGCCTTCAGGGGCTGCTCGCAGACATCGAGTCGGGTCGGGTCAGTGAGGTCTTCGCTTGCGGCACCGCCGCCGTTGTCGTGCCCCTTGGCCACCTCAAGGGAGAGGGGTTCGACGCCCGGATCGAGGGCAGTGAGGTCACTCGGCAGATCCACGACTGGCTCACGTCCATCCAGGCCGGCCACGCCGAGGATCCCTACGGGTGGATGTACCAACTCGTACCGCCTCGAGTGTGACATCACTGGAAGATATTCGTCTGATCGTGCAGAACGATACAGCGAATATGAGGTGGCGATGACAGGAAGGCGGCCTCAGTCTCGGTTGAATCTCGTTTCGCAAGGTTTTGCCCGGAATTCCTAAGAAATAGGAGTTCCGGGCAAGGCGCTCTCAGAAGATGTGATGCCATTGCTCCATGATGAGGACTCCCCTTCCAGATTCTGGAAGCGCTCCATCGTGAGAAAGGTCGTCTCCGGCGGCACCCTGTCGAGCCCCACGGCGCTCTACTCCTTCCTCAAGACAGCCACTCGGACAGTTGCTGTGGACGAGTCCTTCACCATCGACCGGATGCAGTCCCTGGCCCTCGGGATACGCCACCTGCGCGGTCATGACATCACGTTCATGACCGCGCCGACCACCGGTACGGCACTCTCCGCGGACGGTCAATCCATCGTCCTGCCCGACGCCGATGCGGACGCGCCCCTGCTCAAGGCCTTTGCCGAGGACCGAGTAGGCGCCTACCTCAACAAGCACCCCAATGCCGTTGAGCTGCTCCCCGCCACGGTGAACTGACTCCACAGCGGGGTGCCGCCCGAGGTGGATCCCGCGCCGATCTTTGACGTCCCGGTCTCGAAGCCAGGTCGGATCGCGCGCTTCCTGGACTGACGGGTATCACTTCGCCGGGGCTGGCTATGGGAGAAGTTAATATATATCAACCATATATCAGTATCGCATCGGTTCTGTGACGCCTTCAAGATCGGCTCGCGACTAGGCAATACTCATGGCGGTTTGTCTTGTACGTCGCCATGTGGGTGGCCCTTGGTCGCCCGGTCAGGAAGTAGATCGATGAAGCGTGTGATCACTTACGGCACTTATGATCTGCTTCACTATGGTCATATTGCGATGCTGAAGCGTGCACGAGCACTGGGGGACTTCCTGGTGGTAGCGCTCTCCAGCGACGAGTTCAATGCCGGAAAGGGGAAGCGAGCGTACTTCTCCTACGAGGAGCGCAAAGCGATGCTTGAGGCCATTCGATATGTTGACCTTGTGGTGCCCGAGCTGACCTGGGGGCAGAAGGTCGACGATGTTGACAAGTACGGCATTGATGTCTTCGTCATGGGTGATGACTGGAGCGGAGAGTTCGACTGCCAGCTCGAGGGGCTGTGTGAGATCGTTTACCTTCCCCGTACTCCTGAGGTCTCGACGGCCCAGATCAAGAACGACATGCGCCTGCGATGAGGGATGCTGCCCCCAGAAGGATCAGCCGTGCTTTCTTTGGTCTGCGGGAGTTGTCAGTCGCCACGAGGCTCGTGCGTTGCGCCGCTGCTAGAGCGCGTGAGGGTGGCCACCCGGCCAGGGCCAGGGGACTGCGCGAGAGGCTGCTCGACGTCTCGCTGGCGCTGTCGTGCTTCGCTGAGTGGGAGCACTGCTATGCGACCTTCGTCTTCAGACCTGTGTTGGCGGCTCGCAAGGACCTGGTGCGTGGTGTCGGTTGTTCTGGAAAGCGCCGTAGTGAGGAGGCCGGTTTTCTCAATGACTGTCTGCGTACTGGCGTCCGTATTTATTCGGTCTCCCAGCGGGGGCTCGTCCAGCGGCGTGGAACGACTTTCGGACACACCTGGGATATCTCCAACACAGAGGTGCTGGCGACGTCCACCATTGATCATTGGGGACCGCCCCACGAAACGGAGATGCCCGCCTCATGAACGCCCGCAGCACCGAGACCTTGCACGTCGTCATCATCGGTTCCGCAGGTGGTCAGGACACGCTCGACTCGCTTCAGCAGGATCTGCCGGGAGCCGGGATCATCCCTATCGGTTGCCCTGATCCGACGGCGGTGACCCAGGTCCTCAGACCGCTAAGCGCCGGTACCCGGGTTCTGTTTCTGAGGGCAGGAGACCGGGTCGAGCCCGGCTATCTCGCCTCTCTGGCCCAGCGCGACTCAGGCGACGCCGTCGGGGTCCTTCTGACGCCGTCCGTCGTCGTCGGTTCTGACGGCAGCCGAGACGACCGGTTGCAGTGGCGTTTCAACCACGGCAGCCGCATCGCGGACCTGGCCGTAGAGCCCTACATCTTTCCCGACACCATCAGTGGCACCGTAGTTACCGTGCCCCGCCGAGGTCTGCAGGACTGGGGCGGGCAGGGGGCGCTGGGCGGCGTCGAGGAATCCGATGGTTCCGGCGGCAATGACGAGAATTGCGGTTTGAGTGGGCTTATCGCTCACATCGTGGCCACAGGAAATCGTCTCGGCCTCCACACCGGCCCTGCCGTCGTCCGACATGACACGTCGTCCCTCGACTCCTGGGGGAGAGTCGGCCACTACCGCCACCTGCTGGGCTCGCTCCTCCCGGCATGGCTGCAGGCTGACGATCCTCCTCCCGCCTGGGTCTACCAGCTCATCATCCACCGCCTCATCCAGGTCACCGAGGCTGACCGGGGGCTGCGTTATCCCTCGGCCGGGCTCGCCTCTGCGGAGCGTGTCGAGGTAGCCAGGCTTCTGCGTGCCGTTACCCAGCGTGTTCCCGCAGCACAGATTGAGGCGTACTGCTCCACACCATTGGCCTTGGGACGTCGCACGGCCCTGGTATCCATGGCCGCGGGTCCGATGCCGGCGCCGATTCTGTCCTCGGGGCGCAGATTCCGCAACGACCAGAAGGCCTTCTACTTCTATACCGGGGCCGAGCCGGTGGAGCAGTGGAAGGTAGATGGCGACTTCGCCCAGCCAACCAGCGCCAAGACGGTCGATCACCGCTGCTTCGACGAGGTCGTGCTCCACGAGCGCATCGTCTGGCTGCCCAAGGGCGAGATCGCTGTCGTCATCAATGGTCAGGAGCTCCCGGCGGTGTCGGAACGGGGCGCTCCCGAGCCGCCTGAGACGATCCCAGATCATCATCGCCATGGATCATTGTCGTCCGGGCTGCGCCGGCGTCTGGCCGGGATCCTCGGTCGCAGCAGTACTGAGGACCAGCTGCAGCGCGCCAGTACATCGTCGGTCTCAACAGTGTCCTCCTCTGAGTCCTCCCTGGTGCCGTCGTCCGCGCCGTCGCCGTACACGGCCTCGTCCCCGACCGACTGGCCCCGCACCTGGCTCTACATGGACCGCCATAACAGTGCCGGCGACAATGCGGAACCGCTGTACCGTTACGCCCGCACCCATGCCCCTAACGTCCGGCACATTTTCGTCATCGAACGCACCTGCCCGGACTGGGACCGGCTTGCACAGGACGGATTCGTCCTCCTGGATCCGACCGGTCCGGGCTTCGATGCCGCCTGGAGTGGTGCTGAGACCATCCTTCTGTCCGACATCGACGACCCACTCATCAAGGATCGACTCACCGATGAGGGCACTGGCCCCGACCAGCGTGTCGTCTTCCTCCAACACGGCGTCACCATGCGCGACATGTGGCGCTGGTTCAACAGCGTCCGCTTGGACGTCGTCGTGTGCGCCACGGTGCCTGAGCAGGTGGGAATGACGGCGGACCACACCTCTTACACACTCACCGACCGAGAGGTCTGGCGCACCGGATTTCCCCGCCACGACCACCTCTACAGCCTCCTGGGGCAGGAGCGGGACCGGATTGTCCTGGCTCCCACCTGGGATCCCGAGATCTCGCGCACCCTGGAGAAAGAACCCGACGCTGTCGGGCTCCTCAACGCGCTCTACCAACCATGGCTCGAGCTGGCCGCTAGCCTGATCCAGGCAGACCGCCGTGCTGTTCTCTTCGCCCACCCCAAGTTCGCTCTCAATTCGCCCAAGTGGTTCAAGGCCTTGGGTATACCCGCCGTCACCGGCCGCGAGCTGCCCGAGACGTTGGCGTGTTCCTGGGCCGTCGTCTCCGACCGGTCCTCCGTCCTCGACGAGGGTATGCTCGCCGGCTGCGTCGGCATCGTGTGGGATCCCCACGGCCGGCCTGACACCGACCACTACCGGGCCCGCCACGAGGCTATTGGCGCCGTCTGTGCCGAGACCTCCGAGCAGGTTCATCGGGCGGTGGAGGATGTTGTCTCCGGCCGAGTCGTTGCCCCCGAGGACCTCGTCCTGCTCGACGACGGAGCCTGTGCGCGCCTCACTGGGTTGCTCCAGCGCGACGAGATCTGATGTGCGGTCTGACGTCGACGGTGCTTCGGGATGTGACTGCTCACTCCTGCGCGTCTTTCTGATATCCCAAGGCCCTGCCCGGGGGGCCTGCGGATTTCAGTGGCATTGGGCTTCTTCGGAGCTGTCGGCGAGGTAGGTGATGCACTCCAAAGTTAAGGATCTGACCGTTAATGGGTTCTGAAGACTGCGGCTGCGCTCCGGCCTCGTGGCATGAAATTGTCGCTCCATAGTTGATGACTACTTTAATCCTGTTGTAGTCGTATCCTTCTAATTTTTCGTAATAGGTTGCGCTAACGATTTCCTGATCCCATTTATTTGCCCATCCTCCCTTTTTGTGAGCATCGTCAGCATCGTTGATGGTGGACTGGCAGAATTTGCACTGGTCATCACTCATAGCGGCGAGCTCGGTGGTGTTGCCGGTCATGAAGGCGTAGCGGTAGAGGTCGAGGAAGTAGTAGACGCTGCCGGTGGCACCTCGTGCGGACTCCTCATCCATGTGCGCAGGTTTGGCGGGTGCGGGTTCGGCCAGGGCGGCGTCGCGCTGGGCCCGCAGCTCGGGTGTCAGGGCGGCTTCTCGGGAGGCGGTCGCCGAGGCGTCGGCGTCGGCGATACCCTGCTCGGCCCGGGCGACGGCCGCTGAGGCGCTGGCACTGATGCTTGCGCCGGCCTCGGCCCTGACATCCTTCAGCGAGCAGGCAGCCACCCCCAGGGCCAGCACACACGCCATCGTCAACCCCGCCGCCCACCGGCGTCCGAGGCGCGGCCCGGGGCAAGTGACACGTAACGCCTGTGCTGGTCTGCTCGGGCGTTCCGGTCCTCCTGTCGGGGCGATCCGCTCCTTGAGCTCGTCGACAGGGCCACGGCTCGGTCGGGCCTGAGGGCCTTGCGGTGCCAGACGCCACTGCGCCGGCACGGATCCCCGGTTGCGACCGGGTGCTGAGCCTTGCGCGCCCGCGGGCGCAGGGGATTGTCGAGACGTACTCATCACGGAAGCCTCCTCGCTACCGAAACAGCTCCACCCCATCAGGTCGGGCAACACTGCCCGCCCGGGCGGTGTATTGACATTACCCGCCCACACCCCAACGCCGCCAGACCCGACAACCTCCCTGTGGAAAAACCCGGGTCAGTCTTGACCAGCCGGCCTCTACTCGCCCAGTCCACTGCTCACACGAGCCGATGCACATCGGACATGCCGTTGCGACTGCGTGAGTCCTGCTCGCATCCGGCTACCTGAGCCGACACAGATCAAGCCTGGCTCGACACCACTCCGAACCTCCCGAGCTACCACCGGCTACCGCCAGGCCGCCCACCTGAGGTGGCCGTGCACCACCTGAGCGCAACGCCTTGGCCCACAGCCGAGATCGTGTCCACCCCAGGTGGATCCGCGCCACCTGACCTCGCACAACTCCAGCAACCATCACACAGCCCAATCAGCACCCCACGGGCCCGGACTCGCGCCCCCCCCGTCCCTCTGGCGCAGCCTCAGCCACCTTGTCCGGCACGCCCGGAGGGGCACATGAGCAGCCAGATGAGATACATCCCGCCCAGTGCGGCACTGACCAGGCCCACCGGGATCTGGAAGGGGCCAAGCAGCCGCTGCGCCAGAAGATCGGCGCCGCCCAGCAGCAGCGCTCCCATGGCGGCCGAGGCGACCATCGTGATCCCGGCCGACCGGCTCAGGCGCCGCGCCAGCTGCGGAGCCGCCAGCGCCAGGAAGCCGATCGGCCCGGCCACCGCCACACACACGGCAGCCAGCACCACGCCGTAACCGAGCATCACCCCACGGATCCGGCTCACGCGCGCTCCCAGGCTGGTGGCGGCGTCGTCGCCCATCTCCAGCATGGAGGCGGGCCGAATAAGCCAGAGCACCTGCGGCAGCAGCACGATCGCAGCGATGAGGAGCGGGCGGACCTGCCCCCACGAGATGGCGTTGAAGGAGCCGTACTGCCAGGCCTTGGCCGCCTCGGCGCTCTGGAGGGAGGCCCGGGAGATGAGGTAGCCGTTGGCCGCCGACAGCATCTCCGACAGGGCGATACCGGCCAGGATGAGGTTGTCGCCGCCAATCCCGCGGCGCAGCGCGACAAACGCGATGAGCGCCGCCGTCGCGAAACCACCGAGGATCGAGCCGGCACCGATCTGGAAGGTCGAGGAGGCGGAGGCCAGCAGGATCGCCAACAGCCCTCCCGTCGAGGCACCGGTGGTGAAGCCGACAATATCGGGACTGCCCAGAGGATTGCGGGACAGGCTCTGGAAGATGGCGCCCGACAGGGCCAGCATCGCCCCCACCAGCACGGCCGCGACCGCCCGTGGCAGACGCTGGTCGATGACGATGAAGCGATCCAGGTCGCTTCCCGTGCCGCGCAGCAGCGTCCCCAGAGCGTCCGCCGAGGAGATGTTGTAGGTGCCGGTGAGAACCGTCAGCACCATGACCGCCAGGGCCGTCAGGACCAGGAGGGTCGTCACCGTGACGGCGCGGCGGTGGATCAGGATCTCCTGCCGGGGCCCCACGGGCAGCCTCATGAAGGACCGGGGAGGCCCCGAGCGGACCTGCTGCCCCGACCCTTCCGGATTCGCGCGCGACTCCGCCCCCTCCGGGAGTCGTGGATTCGCGGTGGGCCGGCTCATCGGGTCCTCACCCCCGTGCGTCGCACCACCATGGCCAGGAGGACGGGGCCACCGATGAAGGCTGTGACGACGCCGGCCTCCATCTCCGCGGGAACGATGAGGACGCGCCCCAGGATGTCGGCCCCCAGGAGCAGGATCGGCCCGGCCACAAGGGAGACCGCCAGCAGCCTGCGCTGGTCGGCCCCCAGGGCGAGCCGCAGCACCTGCGGCACCACGAGCCCGACGAAGGATATCGGGCCGACGGCCGCCGTCGACGCCCCGCACAGAAGCGTGATGGCGGCCAGCGCCAGGGCGCGCGCCCGTGCGGGGCTCACCCCCAGGGCCCTGGCCTGCTCCTCCCCCAGCGCCAGGGCATTGAGGGTCAGCCCGGAGGTCAGGGCAAGCACGAGGCCGACGGCGAGGAAGGGGCCGATCCACACCAGCAGGCCGGCGTCGCGCCGAGCGAGCGAACCCAGGACCCAGAAGCGGTAGGAGTCGAAGGTCTTGGAGTCGTACATGGTGATGGTGCCGGTGATGGCGCGCAGGCTGGCTCCCAGCGCCACCCCGGCCAGCACCAGGCGCGCCGGCCCTGCGTTGGCGCTGCGGCGGGCCATGAGGTGGACGAGTCCTGCGGCCAGAGCCGCCCCGGCGAAGGCGAACCAGAGGTAGCCGCCGACGTCGTCGACTCCCAGGACGGACAGCGACAGGACGACGGCGAGGGAGACGCCGGCGTTGACGCCGAGGATTCCGGGCTCGGCCAGTGGGTTGCGGGTCAGTCCCTGCATGACGACTCCCGCGACGGCCAGGGCGGCCCCGACGACGACGGCCAGAACGGTGCGCGGCATGCGCATCCTCCAGATGATGATGGAGGCGACGGTCTTCCTCTGCCCGGCGAGCCCGGTGAGAATCTCCTCCAGGGTCAGGCTGCGGGTCCCGACGGCGAGGCTGACGAGGATCAGCGCCGAAAGCAGCACCAGGCAGATGAGCAGCACAACGCCCATCCGGGACCTGAAGGCGATCTTGCCCACTCCTACCTCGTTTCCCACGGGTTGATTCTTGATCAAAACAGTACGACTGAGGTTAGCCTAAGCACATGACATCGCTCTACAGCCGCCGGTCCGCGATTGCCTTCGCGGGACTGGCCACTGCTCTGCCCGTCCTGGCCGCCTGCTCCTCCAAGAAGGGCGGATCGGACTCGGCAGCCTCCCCCGACTCGTCCGCCTCCGCAGGGGCCAAGCCCACCCCGACATCCTCGGTGCCCACCGGCATGCCCGAGGGCAAGGGCTCGGGTCAGGCCGACGACGTCTTCCCCCCGCACGGTCACCCACTTCAAGGGCTCAGCCGAGATCCCCGCGGCCCCCACGAAGGTCATTGTCATCGCCACCGGCCAGCTCGACGTCGCCCTCACCCTGGGCATCGTGCCGGTGGGCTCCACCAAGGGCGACGGCGCCGAGGCCGTGCCGGACTACCTCAAGAAGGCCTTCCCCAAGTACGCCGACCAGCTGGGCTCGCTCACGGACATCGGCTCCCGCAAGGACCCCAGCGTGGAGGCCGTCAGCAACCTGGCCCCCGACCTCATCCTCATGAACGGGGCCATCAAGAAGGCCGACGAGGTCTACGCCTCCATGTCCGCCATCGCCCCGACGGTGGTGACGCAGGGAACCGGCCAGTACTGGAAGCAGGACTTCCTGCTCGTGGCCGATGCCCTGGGCAAGCCCGACACGGCCAAGAAGTGGCTGGAGACCTACCAGGCCGACGCCGCCAAGGCCGGCGCCGCCATCGAGGGCGCCCCCGCGGTCTCCCTGCTGCGCCACAACGAGGAGCGTCTGCGCCTGTTCGGCCCGCTGTCCACCCCCGGCTCGGTGCTGGCCGACATGGGGCTTGCCCGCCCCAAGGACCAGCAGTTCACTGATGACACCTCCAAGGACATCTCCCCCGAACAGCTCGAGCAGGCCAATGGCGACTGGCTGTTCTACGGCGTTCAGGGCGGCGACGCCTCGAAGGTCACCTCACTGGATCTGTGGCCGGCGCTGAACCCCGTCGACGCCAAGCAGGCCGTCCAGGTCGACGACGACGCCTTCTTCCTCAACGCCGGCCCGACGGCCATCCGCACCATCCTCACCACGGTCTCCGACTCCCTGAAGAAGTAGCCCGTGCCCTCCCCCGTCTCGACGGAGGCGCCCGCGGACGCCCAGGCCCCTTCCACGGGCCTGGGCGTCCGGGGCATCTCCCTGGCCTACCATCCCAGTCATCCCATCATCGAGGACCTGAGCACGGCCATCACCCCGGGCGCGGTGACGATGATCGTGGGCCCCAACGGCTGCGGTAAGTCCACGCTGCTGCGCGCCATGAGCCGGGTGATCTCACCATCGGCCGGGCAGGTGGTCCTCGATGGCCGTGACATCGCCTCCCTGGCACCCAAGAAGCTCGCCCGGCGGGTGGGCATGCTCGCCCAGTCCTCGATCGCCCCGCCCGGGATCACGGCCCACGAGCTGGTGGCGCGCGGCCGCTACCCCTACCAGTCGCTCCTGCACCAGTGGTCGCCCGACGACGACGCAGCCGTCACCGAGGCCATGGAGCGCACCGACGTCGTCGGCCTGGCGAACCGGCACGTGGCCGCTCTCTCCGGTGGTCAGCGTCAGCGGGTGTGGGTGGCCATGGCCCTGGCCCAGCGCACTGACATCCTGCTGCTCGACGAGCCGACCACCTACCTGGACCTGGCCCACCAGGTGGATCTGCTTGAGCTGTGCCGCGAGCTCAACACCGAGCTGGGGACCACGATCGTGGCGGTGCTCCACGATCTCAACCAGGCCTGCCGCTACGGCGACGAGGTCATCGCGATGCGCATGGGCTCCATCGTGGCCCACGGGCGGCCCGAGGAGGTCGTCACCGCCGAGATGGTCGAGGATGTCTTCGGCGTGGCCGTGCAGGTCATCTCCGACCCGCTCACCGGGACCCCGCTGGTGCTGCCGCTTCCGCGCGGCGCCGGCGGGACGACATCGGACACTGAGGACGAGCAGGGGCGGTAGCGCCCTGCCGGGCTCATCCGGGCTTCGGCCGAGCGCGATCACCCGCAATCGTCACCGCCGCTCGCCGGCGCCGGGCTTCGCCCGTGCTCGGGCCGAACACGCCGGGCCCTCAGGTTGAAGCCGATGCTCCACAGCCCCGCTGGGTGGCCCTGACAGAACCTCCCACGCGGTGGACCCGCGTCACGGCGCGTGTCTAGTCTTCACGTATCAACCCGCACTGATGTGAGGACATACCTGTGACTGCTTCTGCTCCTGCCCTGCCCACCACCATGCGCGGCGTCGTCATGCACGCCGCCGGGGACGTCCGCGTCGAGGACCGCGAGGTCCCCCACGTCATCGAACCCACCGACGCCATCATCAAGCTCGAGGCCGCCTGCGTGTGCGGCTCGGACCTGTGGCCCTACCGGGGCAT
>ERZ773008.1757-NODE-1757-length-14869-cov-3.117591_pt1 | contig 14869 bp, 18 predicted proteins | sample MGYA00580664_ERZ773008 | MGnify/ENA primary metagenome ERZ773008 (study PRJEB29015, sample SAMEA2738016) | human oral metagenome | biome: human oral; feature: human-associated habitat; material: dental | place: China | collected 2048 ... | reverse complement strand
ATGCGGCTTCCTACTCCACCAGCTAAAATTACTCCATAAACATTCATAGATTCCATTTCACTCCTGTATGACAATTAGCAAGCTAATTATCAATTATTCCTTTCTTTATAATTTTGGTTATAATCATTCAGATGCTGCGTATCCTGAATTTTTATCAGCTAAATTCTGATACCAGCTCTTTCCAAAACTCAAGGTTTCTACCAGTGAGCTCCTTACTCATCAATTCCACGAACTCTTTTTCTGCGTTTTTCCATACAGCATATTGAGCTGTGCCCATCGCTCTTACAAATTTTCTGAAATCCGATGCAATAGGTATTATGTCATCGTAGCTCATATCACTTGTAAATGCGTATATTTTTCCGGATCTACATTCTAATAAAATTGTATATGGATCTCCATTTGCAATTATTATTAAATCATTTTTGTGTAATACCGGATAATCCTCGTATTCTAGATTGCGATTTATTAGCCAGCTAAGGCTAGTTTCATCTCCATATCCAAACTGATAGCTAAGAAAACCGAAATTTCCCCAATTGTAGCTTAAAATATGCTTCGAAAATGCCGAATCTAAATACTCTATTCCAAGTTCGGATTTTACTTTCTCGATTTCAGACTGCGGAATTTCTTTTTTGCTAAGAATAATTCCATCTGTTATTTCAGCATCAAGTCCATCAGTTTCTTTCATTATTGAAGATATTATTTCATCGATTGTTAGTAATTGCATCTACAGTTCCTTCCTCTGCTTTATGACTTTATATCGCTATTTAGCCATTAACCTTGACAGCAACAATACCGTCTTGAAGGTATTCAAATTGCCAAGAAGTTTCTTCAAATGTCTCCACTCTATATGTCTCACAATTTTATAGTTCTAATTTTATGCCTTTTTTTCGCAAGTTTTCTATACACTCCGTTAGATATTCATTATCATGCTCTTTGTAAATAGGGGTATCTATATTTCTTTCTTCAAGATCATTATATTGTTCCACCTTCTTTCCCCTGTAATTCTTATCTCTCCATTCTGCAGAAACCTTGTACCCTCTTTTTTCCATTTCATCCATAACTAATGAGTGATAACTAAATAAGTAATATGGAGAATATAAAAACACGTAGTCTACTATCTTATGCTTTTTACCCCATCCATTGCCCCTAAGTGCACAACATTCTCTGTGTTGACCAAGAAGCTGGTTTTTAGGTAATAAATGAATAATTTGTTCATGCCACAGTCTCATCATGTTCTCCTCTGTAGTATATCTTCATGTATTTATAGTAGTTTCGAATACCGCTTCCGAGCTAGTCAGCAAGGCCAATCTCGTGGAATACTTTTTCAATCAGCGTGTTTTTTACATTGGTTCAGATCGACATATTTTAATTTACTTAAATAAAATCCACTCTGCTTTTGATAGGCAGGTTATGTGCTCTGTGTGAAAAACCCCTTCCAAAGCACATGGAACGTTTTCTTTTGTATGATGATAACGGAAGCCACATTTTTCCTGCACCCTTTTTGACTTTGTATTACCGTCAAAATAACCGGCCCATATTTTATTCAGTTTTAGGTCATCAAATCCATGGCTCAAAATCTTACGAACTGCTTCCGGTATAAGACCATGACCCCAATATGGAACTCCTATCCAGTAACCAATCTCTCCTTCAGTATCGGGAATACCTATATTACTTGCAGAGCCTATCATCAACCCTATACTACCCACTGGTTGCATTGTTTCCTTTAAAACCACGGCATATGTCTCAGGCGAAGAAAGGACACTTTTTATAATCCCCTTACTGTTTTCAATACTGGTATGTACAGGCCAACCTGCAATCGGACCAACCTCTGGGTTGTTGGCATATTGAAATAAATCTTCCGCATCACTTTCTTCCCATGGGCGAAGAATAAGCTTTTCCGTTTCTAAAATCATTTTATCCTCCACAAATTCAAATTTATCTTTCTGACATATATTTTTGTATTTCGGCGAAAGTTAATTTTCTAATCTGCGTATTCGGATACTCCTTATATTCTTCCACTCGGAAAACAGGAACCATCGTTTCACAGGTTTTATCTTTATTCTTTTTTAGATATACTCGCAAGTCTTCACTATCTGCAAAGATTTTGTATGATAATCTGCCATTCTTGCTCTTAATCTCATAGATCCCACAAGATTTTTTCATTGTATAGTCAGCAGTTCTCAAATATAACTTAGCAATTTCTAATGACTTAAAAGGAAAATTCCATCGCTGCAAGCCTCTATTTTGATCGTGTTCAATACAGATGCATCTGCCACAAGTTCCACAGATATATTGTGTATGATTTTCCAAGCAATCAAATGGTTTTAAAAGTGGTGTTATTCTATTATCATCAACATAGCATTCCTTGCACATTTCAATATCACGCTCCCTCTGTGAATTCTAATTTGTTAAATCATTTCTTTAAACCAGTTATCTAAAAATTTCATTTGTATGAAACCAATGCTCTCCATCTTTCATTGTTGTTAGATTTGCATTTATCTTATTCGCAAAATTGGTCATGGTATCTACTGATGTCATGTTGTCATTATCGGCAAAAAGAATATTTGTTGGTATATCCCAATGTATGGTATTCTTTCTAACATAACTCAAATATTCCCACGATAAAGATTCACCAAAAGAAGTTTCAATTTCTTTCTCTGACATGAGCTTATCTTCCGTTATATTCTCACATTTCATCATATTCAAAATTATACTTTCCATATCAATGATTGGCGAAATCAGCATCGCTTTTTCAATAGGCATATCTGTTAAAGATATTAAAGAAAAATATGCTCCTATACTATTGGCAATTAAATAAATTTTATTATATTTAGAGATGATGGTGTTGAAATAATTTATAAATTCAATTTTTGCATCCCATGGGTTTAATGATTTATAATCAAATCCAATGATCTCAAAGTTATCATCAAAAAATTGTTTATAATGATTAGCTTCTTCTGCATTACCGCCCTTACCATGAACATATATAACAGCATTTTTCATTCAAATTTCCTTTACAACTTCTAATTTCCTATCCCTACGAAATTGGGATAGGGTTATTTCAAGTTCTTTACGAATTCCATTATAATATTATTCACCATAGTAGGATTCCAAGTGTTCTCCTACACCGTCTCTGCAAGCAGATAGTAAGCATCTAAAATACCAAGTTTCTCCCATACATCCAAAATGGAAGCTTAATATTTAGGAGTTGCAATTCTTCGGAAAAGATTTCGTCTCCATGCGGAGGAACCGTCTCATAGTGAAACTCTATCTAACTACCATAGTACGCAACAGTCGCTCCTTCACATCCGATATTTTGAGGAATGCCTCCTCAGCTAGTATAAAATCCATATTTCCTCCCCATATTTTGCTTAGTACACGCTCACTAGTTCTTTCCAAAACTTAAGGCTGCTCTCGGAATACTCACGCTCCATCGATTCTATAAACTCTTTTTCAGCGTTTTCCCAAACAGCATATTGAGCATTTCCCATCACTCTTATAAATTTTTCAAAATCGGAAGCAACAGGTACTATCTCCTCATAACTCATGTCACTTGTGAATGCATATATCCCACTAGACTTACACTCTAGTAGAATAGTATATGGGTCTCCGTTTGCAATAATTATTAAGTTTTTTTGCGAAGATATTATTTCATCGACATGTTCATCAAAGGTGTACTACTCGTGCTTAATTCGTGAATCTAGCATAGCAGGTTACATAATTTCATTCATATTTGAGACTAGCGCCCTTTCATCGCCTTCCCCTCCGTAAAGGAAAAATGTAATTGTATCACCCATATGGTACCCGAAGTTCTGGTCGGATTCGTTAAGTAGCGTGCCAATGAAATATTTGTGCTGATCCTCATATGTTTCTAGATTAGATAATACAGCATTTGACGTGGTCTTTTTATCGTTTTGTGTGTTATGGATTGTATTTGGGTTGTATTTTTGGTTGTGTGGTAGGAGTGCAGGTAATGTATGATGTTTATGGCTTCGATTTGTGTAGTATAACATTTCCTCATAAAAAGTGCACCTCCAAAAGTTAGTTTGTGTTCAACATTTGGAGGTACAGTTTAAAATACTCAATTATTTTTGTTTTGTAAGGCAGTAAAATCAGAACCAAATTTAGTTCAAAAGCTTTTATGGTTAAAATTATAGTACGCGATTTAAATTAAATATTTGTCTTTTTATTTTCTATGTGAGTATTGAGTCTCTTGTTTTTTTCATACAGATATCCTCTACAGTACATCGCACAGAGTTTTAAAATAATCATAACAAAATAGATGCAATCTCCAGTGTAACACTCTTTTTCCAGATTTAATCCATGTCCAATCCTATTCCTGATATTAGACCCTGCTTTTTGCTGCATTAAGCCATCAAAGGTAAATATTATATTCTCATCAACATATTTATTCAAATTTTCACCAAGAAATACCTGGCTTGAAGCTGCTGTTCTTAAAGGAACAATCGTATATAGATTGTTTACATCCCATCCCTCTTTCAGCATATTGATGTGAATAACAATTTCTATTGGATTATCATAGTTTTCAACATCCAAAAGAAGTTTTGTATTATCCTCACTTTCACTTCCTGTCTGCTTGGAGTGTACAATGATTGTTTTATTCCTATATGCCCCGCCATTAAATTCATCTGACTTAATGTAGCTTTCTACCCACTTAGCATGTTCGGTATCCTTGCATACTACCATCATAAAAGACTTTACTTTTCTGATAGGCTTTTCTTCTGTGCTATTATTTACAGCATAGGCTTCAAGCTCCATTTTTGCCCTTTCATGAAGTTTAAGACCGTCAATCAGCATTATCTTATCAAGTTCTTCTGCTCCGAAATTATAAAAATTGATATCAGACCTTGTGCCGGCAAAAGGCGTTCTTGTATATCCATCCTCTATAGCTTTGGAAATCCGTGTATGTGTTTAATACCTTAATGTTTTCTTTTAAGGCATATTCTTTACAACAAAGAACCTGTGTTTCAATGGAAGAAGATTTCTCCCTCCACTCTTCTTTTCTTTCAGATGACAGCCTTGTGTAAATACCTGCTTTGTAGAATATCTTTTCAGTGCTATCCTCAGCTTTTTGAACATATCTTTTGGAAGTTCTTGCCATCAGCAAACACCTCCCACTGCAAGTTTGGGCATATTCATTTCTAAGGTTTCGCCATAAGCTCTGCCTATGGTAAATACTCTCACCTTATTTTCATCTGAAGCCTTACACTCGCATTTTTCACTGTCTAAAATCGCCTGCATTAGACTTACCGTCTCCATATTATTGAAGACAAAGTTTATGGCATTATCTTCACCAATCTCAATGCGGTCAATAAAAGACACTATGGATAATCTATTTAGCGTACCCTCTTCTACATTAGGAATAATATCGGAAACAAAACTACCCTTATCTTTAATTTTTTCTGTTAATTCTTCTATCGTTTTTTGTTTTGTAATAATCTGTTTCTCAATCTCCCTAATCTTTAGAAGATAGTTTTTCTAAATTTCTCAAACTCTTCTGTGGTAATAAGCTCTTCTTCTAAGTCCATATAAAGAGAGCCTCTAAGCCTTTCATACTTTTTCTTTTCCGCATTTAAGGAGTCGAAGTCAGCCTTGATTGTGAGCTTAGAAATATCAATCTTACTTACCTTTTTAAGAAGCTCATTATATTTTGAAAGATAATCATTAAGAGCGTGAACGGTAGCACCTATTACATAATCTTCTTTAACGCTGTGCCTTGTGCATTCGCCCTTGATGTTATATTCGGAGCATATATAAAAGATGTTGTAGCCGTCTTTGACTTGACCTTTCGTCTAATCATCGGGCTGCCGCAATCTTTACAGTAAAGCATTCCAGACAGAATGCTCGGATTTTCTTTTGAAGCTTTTACATCTCGAAGCAGCATTTTATTTGCCAGTGCAAATACGGATTTGGAAACAATGCTTTCGTGAGCATTTTCTATTGTGATCCAATCATCCTTTGCTACATCGACTTCTCTTTTGGATTTGTAATTGAGCTTTGCCGTCTTGCCTTGTTCTAAAACGCCAATATATACCTTATTGATGATGACCCTGTTGACCATCTTGGCATCCCACTTGGCATCTTTTACGATAAAGCCCGTGTTAAAGTTATCGCCTTTATTCTCCTTGTGCCTGGACGGTGTAACCGTACCTATGCTGTTTAGAAAATCAGCGATTGCCTTTGAGGAATATCCCTCAATTTTCATATCAAAAATACGGCTGACAATATGAGAAACCTCCGTGTCAACCACAAGCTTATGCTTATTCTTACTGTCTTTCTTATAACCGAATGGAGCGAAAGAACCGATAAATTCTCCGTTTTTCCTTTTGACTTCCTTAGATGATTTTACTTTCATAGAAATATCACGGCAGTAACTGTCGTTGATAAAGTTTCTAATAGGAAGTATCAGGTGGGTATCGCTCACATCAGCATTGTCGCTGTCGTAATTATCATTTACGGAAATAAAGCGTATACCTTTTTCGGGAAATATCTTTTGTAAGTATTTGCCGGACTCGATATAATCTCTGCCGAAACGGGATAAGTCTTTTACGATAATTATCCTAAACTTGCCCGCGTTTAAGTCTTCAATCATATTCTTAAAGTTCGGTCTGTCAAAGTTAGAACCGCTAAAGCCGTCATCTACATACTCATTAGATATGGTAATGCCGTTTTCCTTAGCGTAAGACTTGATGATTTGTCTTTGATTTGAAATAGAATTGCTTTCTGAAATATCCCCGTCCTCTCTTGAAAGACGAAGATACATACAAGCGATATTATTGTTCATAAGAACCCTCCTAAAATTTTATTTTGGCAAATAGTCATTTAGGAAGATTGCTTCTACCGCTTATATTGTACCGTACCCGGATTTTTATGTCAGCCCTATAGTTTTATGACCGACCTTAAAAGGTGCATTTCAATAATATCTAGCAAATCAAGCTTTTCGCTCTTGCTGCTTGAGTAGGTTATCTTCTTCTCATAATTTTTCTCTATTTGCTTTTTATCTTCATTTTTCTTGTTTTCATTTTTCATGTTAATAACCTCGCATTTAATCAAAATAAGTTTTATGACATTGGTAGGTGCATTGGCTGCTACATAGGAATCTCACCTCCGCCCCCTATTCCAGACGAGGCGGCTTAAACTATTGAAGTATCATTATCACCACTTGCATCATCGAAATAAGTTGCCACACTTATCTTTTATGTATTCCTATCTGTCGCTCGTTTTCTTCTATCCTCGGTTAGCTCCGGTATTCATTTGAACCGATTTTCATCAGCAGAAAAGTCTTGGCGTAGGTCATAATTCTCAGCAAGTGGATAAAGTCCTACCTTGGTCTATTCAGTTGTCAAAGAACAAATAGCTTTCGCTATGAGAGTTGCTTTTTAGTTTTGGGATAGAGATTTCTCTATCACGAAAGAAGCAAATTACCCTCTCACTATGTACAGTGAAAATTCGCCACATCTGGACACACTTTTTTCAAAATAAAAATGAGGGAGCGAAAACAAATTGTCTCCGCTCCCCCGTTAGTCAGATTAGATATTTCCTTCGAGCATCTTTTTAAGCTTTGCTAAAATCCTGTCCCTTTTTCTGATAAGAGATGTCTTATGAAGATTAAGAGCTTTAGCCGCTATCCTTGTAGACTCATCCTGATAATAAAGTCTTTCTATGACTTCCCTTTCCTCATCATTTAATGAGTCAATCGCTTCTCTAACTCTGTCGATAAGCATCTTGGTTTCAACGATTTTTTCCAAATCGTAATTCTCATCGGCAATAGTATCCTCAAAGGAATATTCCGTGCTGAGGTCAGAAAAAAAGAGCAACTTGTTTTGTCTATCAAGTCGCTCTAAATATCTTTCCCTATTTGTAATTTGCCAGTAGCTTTTATAGACTTCTTGGTCTACTTCGATTTTTTCGTCTCCAACGAAAATATAGTATTTCTTATCCATTTTTTCCTCCGTGTTCTTTTGAATTTATTTGCCTGTTAAAACCCAAAAGAAGGTGGAGGACTTCTTATTCTTTTCATAAGCCAAGAACGGTACTTCTTGGAAAAGCAAGCTTCAATTTGACATTGACAGAATTATAAAACAGTCAAAAAACTGGGACGAATTCTTAAAGAAGATGGCAGATTTCGGCTATGAAATCAAGAATGGTAAGCACATCGCTTTCAAGCACAAAGACAAGGAAAGATTTACAAGAGCAAAGACTATCGGAGAAGATTATACGGAGGAGAGACTCAAGGAAAGAATTTCAGAAAACGCTAATCAAAAGACATTCGCCGTTAAAAAGCGTGTCGGAAATATTATCGACATTGCTAATAACGAGAAAGTACAATCAAGCAAGGGATATGAATTCTGGGCTACCAAACACAACCTGCAAGTAGCATCAGATACTGTTATCTTAATGCGTGAAAAAGGCTTTAAGTCTCTTGCTCAGCTCGACGATTTTATCAAGAAAAGTGCTGATAAAAGACAAGCTCTACAGGACGAAATTAAGGTACTTGACGAGAAAATAGCTACGCTTTCCACTACTATGGAGCAAGTCCATACTGTAACGAAATACCGCCAAATTTATCAGGCATATAAAAAAGAGCCTACTGACAAAGCCTTTGCCGGTGAGCATAAAGCGGAAATTCTCTTGTACGAAAAAGCCCTTGCCGACCTTAAAAAATCATACTCTAAAATGCCAAATTCCAAGCAAATTTTTGAGGAACTTGAAAAACTGAACGAAAAAAAGAATACCCTTATGCAAGAGTATTCTTCATCAAAATCTGAGATGACTGAGCTTTATCAAATCAGAAAAAACTACGAGAAATATATGGGGAAAGAGATGGAGAGGTAGAAAAATACTTCTCCGTCAGCTTTAATTTAACTGCAAATCAATTTAACAGATACAGAAAATGTATCTTTACAAAAATCTCTAGTGCCTCCCAAAACCACTTTCATCTCTGAAGAAATTTTGCTAGAATCAACACCTGGTTGTACCATAAATATTTCCATTTTTATTTGTCTGTGTAGCATTTTTTTCTGGATAATATTTAGTTCATCCATGTTTCCAAATTCAAATCTGCTAACGCCATTATTTCCTAATCGCTTCGCTTCTCTATACTTCATTCTTTTAATTAATTCTATTCCATCAGATTTCCAAAAAACAGATTTTTCAGCTTGACCACACACTTCATATAGGTCTGTTATTCTTGCCCCAGGTGTTTTACCACCAGAATATTTACAATGATATAATTCCACTATAATCTCATCATTGATTTCTTTAATAGCTACCACATCTGCTATCTCACCAGAACCATCATCGTCAAAAATCACAGAATAATTTCCGCTTTTCTTTAGCTTATCGATTGTAGCATATTGTATAGATTGTATTTTTTTGCTACCATCATTACCTAACTGTGATTCTGTTTGAATGTCAACATTCATAGAATTCCAGTCCCATTTAATAACATCGTGGTTTGGAAAAAAAGTATCCTTTTTCGCCAATGCTTTCAAGAGTTCATTACCCTGTAGTGAAGATGTCCCAACATACCATATTACTGGAGGGTTTTCATCAAAATATTTACTTAATCTAATAGGATTTTTTCCTCTTTTACTTATCTCTGGTTCTGATTTGTCTTTATCAACAAAATAAAATCTATATTTATCTTCTTCTATAAGTAGATAGAAACTAAAAACTTCATTAGGGCATACTAACTTAAAATATTGCTTACAATCAATACAGTCTCCTATTCTTAACTCACAATCGTGTATACTATATGAATTAAACGATGATGAAATAAAAATGTTATTTGTATCAATCAAGATGCTTTCTTCGAAATCTATTCTATAAGCTATCATATCTTTAGGAACTTCAGATATTACCTCAGGAACCAAAACATTCTCTAAAATTTTAGAATCATTATTATTATCTAAAATTTTCCCCATAACTTTGTCGCACCAGTTTTTCCAAAAAGAAATGTTCTCAACCCATCTAGACCAAATTTTTCCCTTATATGAACAACCTATGCTTATTCTTCCATCGCCTTCATATCCCATTCCAAATACATTTGATTTGTAGCAATTATTTTTATTAGATTCACTTATACCTTCTGCAACATCTATACCAGCAAACATCTTATATCTTACTGGTCCATCTATGGCTGAGTTTAATCCGACTGAAGCAAACACTAATCTCTTTATGTCTGCTAAGCACCTAAATACTATCTCAGAACGGACTGGAATCAAATATTCTCCAAAAATTTTCTTTAATAATTCATTTCCCTTTTGATGATCTGAAGTATTTATACAAATATATTTTTTATTTTCATTCCAATAAATAATGTAAAAATTCCAATTAAGACTTTTAATATTTCTTTGTGTTGTCCATGCTTGATACGAACTAAATGGTTCTATCAATATCATTATTTTTTCTTGACGATTTATATAACTTCTACAATTACTTTCATCTAATACATTATCCCATTCCTCTGGATTCCATGAAATATCATCCGTGTAAGTATACGCCTTCATACTGACCTTCGCTCTTATTTGTTTTAAGTCAATATCAGAACTCATATTATCAAACCCAGCAATCAGCTCTTGTAGCGTTAATTTTTCCTGTATATTTTTTTCTGATTTTATAGGTAAAAGTGTATTCCAATCAGCATCTTTTTCATATAACTCCTTTAAAGAATCCATTATATTTACATCAGCAATATTAGCTACGACCTTAGCTACCCCTAAATCTTTTTTACTTCTTGCAAATCTACCTATAAATTGGAGTGTTATTGGTAACGATTTATACTTATCATGTAATGCTGCAATCTTTAAATTTGGAATATCAATACCTTCACCAAACATGTCTACACATACAACAATTCTGCTTTCACAATTTTTAATTTGAAATAATCGTTCTTTTTTTTCAGAAGCTTTAACTTTACTCGTTATTATTACCGGATTAAATTGAGAATAATTACTGTAAATATTCTCATATAAAAACTCTGCCCTTTCAATTGTGTTCGCCCTAACTAATAGTATGTGATTCAAACCATTTCGTAAATCTTCCTTTAAATTAGCTATAGCTTGATCAGCTATACATTGGTCAACCAAATTCTCATCGTATTCTTCCACTGCTATGAACTCTATAGGCTTAAAATATTCTTGCTCAATAGCCATATGCATCGGGAAATTGTATGCTATCTTTCCATCAACCAATTTTCCATCTTGCCTATATGGTGTCGCCGTAAATTGAAGAATTTTTTTATTTAAGAATTCCTTTTTTAATTCACGCCATGTTTTTGAAGAAATATGATGTGCTTCATCAACAACAAGCAAATCACACTTAGCAGATAAACAAGCTATTTGTTCTTTACTCATTTTATTTAGTAACGACATTGTAGACACAATTATATTTGAACTCTCTACCATAACATCAAAGCTTTCCAATTCTTTAAAACCAGACTTCAAACATAATGTATTAGGATTTAAGACACCTCTATTAACGCACCCTACCTCTCTTAAAATCCCCCAAGTTCTTGCTCTATCATAAGTTTGATCCCTTAATAACTTATTAGGAACAACTACTAATGCTCTTTTAATTTTCCCAGCAAGAATTGCCGCCAACATAGTCTCTGATTTTCCTGTACCTGTTGGCAATACGATTGTTATTGCATCATTACTGATAGTCCAACTAGCTCTAATTGAGGATAATGCCCCAAATTGTGGAACTCTAAGTCCAGTAGCTACATCATCTTCTATAATTTCTTTAAATCCACCACAATAACTATCTGCAATTTCATTAGTAAAGATTGAATTTCCCTCTTCATCAACCGAATAAGTATAAGAATATTCCTTATTTGTTTTTTCTTGCAATTCCAAATCATCACCCCCAGTATTAAGCTCTAAATATTTCTCATACATTTTTTCACAAGGTTTCAAAATAACCTCAATATCATGAACATGAATATCTCCCAAACCATGAAAAATATCCATGCTTGCTGTTCCTACTTTTATTTCCTCTTCTCCATCGGTAGGCATTAGGAAAGCATTTATTTCAATAGACAACTTGTTCTCCATTGCAAAATCTTTGTATGTTAACTCATATAGATATTGCTTTGTTACATCTCCAACACCTGGTTGCTTATTCACTCCGCTATCATCTAGTTTTATCTTATAGTATTTCGCATCATATATTGAGAGATTATTGTCTAATTGAACTCTAATATATTCCTCAACATAAATGTCATATTCTATGAGAATAATAATCAATTATTGGAACATCATTCAAAATTAGATAATTGCCAATTCCTGTTTCTATATTATGCCGCTGTTTTTTCCCTTCGTTACCTTCTGGTAATCCAAGTAATGGAAATATAAGAAAAAACTATCATCCCACTTTAAATTAACAGAATGAACTAGTATCCCTGATGTATTATACTTCCAACCTTTTTTCTTTCCAGTTTTTGTGAAGTTAACCTCATCATATTCATCCTTTGTAGTTGGAATATCAAAATTAATATCATTACTGCAAGCGACTACCCCTACTCTATTACATGCAAATTTCATCCATATAATATCATGTTCAGAAGTTATTCCTTTATATAGTTCCTTTGTTTTTTTGTTAAATTCAGCTAAATCAAGATTGACTGTTTTAACAATATTGTCACCATTATAAACATCAAGTTTGTACGCTTCTATAAAGCGATTTGTCAACTGTATAATACGATTTATATCTACAGTTGGGATTTTAAGTTGCTGATTCGCCATTTCAAAACGTTTTGTTTTTCCATAGTGAACTGTATTTTCAGGGCATCTCCTATCTCCAATTAATTTCTCTATATTTCTTTGTAGTTGTTCAATAGTCATCTAATACCTCAAATATATCCCATTATTCTTTGCTTTGCTCTATTATGCTATATTCCTTAGTGTACATAAAATGTAAAATGTAACATCCGAGTCCTGTCTTATATCAACATTTTTTATAGCACTTCTTATCTTGCATATATTCTTTTAGTTTTTCTTGAATAAGTTTCATTTTAATATATTTGCTATCATTCGATTTATAATCTGTTAAGGCTCTTTTTTCTTCCTCTTTGAAGCCATTTTTAATCAAAGAAAATTCTTTTTCCAAACTAATAATATATTTCTTCACACAGTTAAATTCAGGCTTTCTATCCTTTATAAACTGGGAGTTATAAACACTGTTTTATAGCTTCTGCAAGACCTTCAGTATTTTCCCAAGCCATTGAATGACCAGCATTTGGAACAATTTCAATTTTCACACCATGTTCTTTTAGATTTTCAAAATCCGCATCAGGCAATGATTTCTCTCCAAAAATAAAATATTTAGGAAACTCAAATTTGTATAGAAGATGTCTCCATGATATTCTTCCTCCACTAACTGCATTTTTAGAAATTTCAAAAGCAGCTTTTGGCAACCAATTTCTTAAAGTAGCCACCCACATTGTATTTCCTGATTTCTCATACTCTGTCAACTTTCTCTCAAAACTCTTATTCAAATCACTTTCACTAAGATTAGCAATTTCAAAACTTGCAGAACCATAACTACTTGGCTCTAAATTAGATTCACTAAGTATCAGAGTTTTAACTTTGTTTTTGAATAAATTACACAATTCTATTGCAATAGGACCACCTAAACTATGCCCAAATATGATAATTTTTTCTAGGTCAAGTTCCTCAATGAATTCTTTTAAGTATTTAACATGTGAATCTATCGTATATTTAAAATGTAATGGCTTATCACTATAACCTGCACCCAATAAATCAATTAAAATTATTCGATGGCTAGATTTTAAAAGGGACGCTACTTCCACATAATCAAAAGAGCCTGCGCATCCTAAGCCATGTATAAAAATAATAGGTGTCAATTCACCGTGGAAATCATTGTAACGAATTTTATAATTTGTACCTCTAATTATATATTCTCTCATCTTTATTCTCCACGTTTTCAACTTTATCAGTTTTTAATTTGAACTGATTTTATTCTCTCATTTATACCTTGTAAGAACGCTATAACAGCTACTCTACCCATCTGTATTCCGTATGGACTAACTAAGAAACCAATAATCAATGCTTCTATACCAATAGTAACTTCTTTTTGTAAAAAGATGCTATGGCTCCAAATATATAAAACATCATCAGTAAATACAGTATGGCTGTTCCTATACTAAGCAAGAATGTAAGTAAAGCAGTGAGGATACTTAGTAGCAAACTGATTGAAACAAAATTATTTTTATGATCCATCTTATCATTTCTTATTCCTCGCTTCCTAAATCATTCCTTGTATCTCCACACACCATATCAATACAGACATAAACATCAATATAATTTTTTAAGACTTTTTTCGTCCTCCGTCGCCATCTTCATTAAAGACATAATTCCTGTAGAACTGCTTAAAATGCAGGATTTTCACGATTTCACTCTTTGTATCAACGCTATGCACTCAACATGCATCGTCGCCACAAACATATCCACCGGTGTCGCCTCCACGAACTCGTATCCGAGTTCGACAAGCAGCTTGATGTCGCGAGCCAGCGTTCCTGGGTCGCAGGACACGTACACTATCTTGTCCACGTCGCAGCTTGCAACTGCTCGGAGAAGTGCCTCATCGCAGCCTGCGCGCGGAGGGTCGAGGATGGCGATTTTTGGAGCATTTTCATCTATGTAATCTACGAAAAGCTTATCTTCCTTGTCGAGGAGTCTCGGCATCACCTGTTCGGCGCGGCCTGTGTAGTAGCGTGCATTTACAATTCCGTTGATTACGGCGTTGCGGTTGGCGTCGATAACGGCATTTTTTACAGACTCGATTCCAATAATCATGCCAGCCTTAGCCGCCATGCTGAGGCCGA